>FTKL01000163.1_pt5 | contig 23084 bp, 13 predicted proteins | sample 2434061 | NCBI WGS metagenome assembly FTKL01 (sample SAMEA3914816, study PRJEB12502) | metagenome | biome: forest; material: soil | place: USA | collected 2011-09-16 | depth 0.3 m
TTGGCGTCAGCCCAGTCGACGGCGTACGGGTAGCTGCTCATCAGCACCAGGACCGTGTCGGGGCATTCGGCGGCGACGGCGCGCAGCAGTGCCTCCTGGCCGGGCGGGAGCCGCAGGTCGGTGCGGTCCTGCGTCTCCCGGCCGTTGATGTGCGGGTCGTTGCCGAGCACGACCACGGCGGTGTCGGCGGCGCGTACGGCGGCCAGTGCGTCGGCGGCGCCGTCGCGGACGACCGTCCTGGTCCAGCGCTCGGCGAGGCCCGGCTCGGTGGCGGAGACGGTGACCAGGCCGGTGGCCGGGTCGACGACCGCGTAGGCGCCGTTGTAGACGTTGCGCAGCAGCTCGGTGCCGTCGCTCTGCGGCTCCAGCCGGAAGGTCTCATGGACGTCCCAGCCGTTGGGCTGGGTCTGGTCGGCGGCGAGGCCGAGGCCGGCGTCCTTCAGGGTGACGTAGCGGCCGGAGGCGGCGTTGCGCAGCGTCAGGACCTCGTTGCCCCAGTCGAACAGGTCGAAGCAGGCCTCGTCGCCGGGCTTGTCGCCGCCCGCCGGCGCGCCGATCGGCCCGGTCGGGTCGCCGGCCGGCGCGGCGAGCAGTCCGCCGGTGGAGGCCGCCCGCAGCGAGATGCGGTCCACGCCCTCGGTGCAGACCACCTCGCCGCCCCGCGCGCCGACCGCGGCCCCGAGCCCGGCGGCGACGGTGACGCGGTACGGCATGGTGCCGCTGTACCAGTCCTCGAAGAGCGAGTCGGCGAGCGGGCCGAGCACGGCCACGCGCCGGCCCTCGGCGGGTGCGAGCGGCAGCACCTGCCGCTCGTTCCTGAGCAGGACGACGGACTCGGTGGCCGCGCGCAGTGCGAGCGCGCGGTGGGCGGGGGAGTCGACGACGCTCCACCCGGTGGCCGCGTACGGGTCCTGCGCGGGGTCGAACTCGCCGAGGCGGAACCGGATCGACAGCTGGCGGGCGACAGCGCGGTCGATGTCCGCCTCGGTGACCAGGCCGCGCTCCAGCGCCTCGGTGAACCTGGCGACGGTGGTGCTGGGGTCGTCCGCGTGGTCGGTGAAGCTGTCGACGCCGGCCTTGAGGGCGGCGGCATGGGACTCGGCGTGGTCGTCGAAGTACTGCTCGGGGTCGACCAGGTTGGACGGCGCCTCGGCGTCGCTGCACACGAACAGCTCGTGCCCGGTGGGCGCGGCCCAGCGGCGCAGCTCGGCCTCGATCAGCGGGCTGACGTGGCAGGGCCGGCCGTTGACCAGGTTGTACGCCGGCATCACACCGGTCGCCGAGCCGGAGGCGATGGCCGTGCGGAAGGCCGCCAGGTCGTACTCGTGCAGGACGCGCGGGCGCAGGCCCGAGGAGGTGACGCAGCGCTCGTCCTCGTTGTTGTAGGCGAGGAAGTGCTTGAGGATCGGCGCGGTGCGCAGGTGCTCGGGGTCGTCGCCGGCCAGGCCGCGGCAGAAGGTGTCGGCGAGGCGGGCGGTGAGCAGCGGGTCCTCGGCGTAGCCCTCCTCGTTGCGGCCCCAGCGCGGGTCGCGCAGCAGGTTCACCACGGGGGCCCAGGCCTGGAGGCTGATCCGGCCGTCGCCGGCGGCCGGCGCGCGGTGGTGGTGGAAGGCGCGCAGTTCGGTGCCGGTCGCGGTGGCGACCTCGTGCACCAACTCCTCGTCCCAGCTGGCGCCGAGGCCGACGGCCTGCGGGAAGACGGTCGCGGCGCCCAGCCAGCCGACGCCGTGCAGCGCCTCGGTGCCGGTGCGGAAGGCGCCGACGCCGAGGCGGGGGACGGCGGGGGAGTACTGGTGCAGCATGGCGATCCGCTCGCCCGGGGTGAGCCGGGCGAGGAGGTCCCCGACGCGTTCGCGCAGCGCCAGCGTGGGGTCGCGGAAGGGGAGCGGCTCGATCGGCAGCTCGGCGGGCACAGCGGTGGTCGTCACCTGGGAAACCCCTTGGGGATGGGCGTGCGGAGAGAGTGGCGCGGCGCGGGGGAGGGGGAGATCCGGCCCTCGGACGGGATCCCGGCAGGCCGCGGTGGTGAAACGCTTCGAAAGTGGCACGCCGGTCGGGTCCTGTCAACCACGGAACTGACGCCGTCTCTCATCTTGGCCTGTCAGCACGGTGGTTGGGCGGAGGGCGGGCGCTGGACGTCCGCCGTGATCTCTCGGAAATGATTTGTTCATCCCCTTGTCGAACACCGGACCCGCCGCTAGTGTCACCGCAACATCGAAGCGATTCGACAAACCGGATCCTCAACGATGAAGGGCCGCACCGACATGAGCACCCAGATCAGCCGCAGAACTCTCCTCAGAACCGCTGTCACCGTCGCCGGCGCCGCCGCCATGGCGCCGCTGCTCAGCGCCTGTGGCAGCGGCGGCGCCGCGAAGAGCGGCTCCAACAGCAAGACCGGCCTGGCCGGCGCCCTGCCGTCGTACGTCCCCAGCACGGCCGTGACCGCGGACATCCCGTCCGTGACCGGCCAGGCCGGCGGGTTCACCGACGCGGGCTTCCTGACCTACCCGGCGAACCCGGTGAAGACCGTCACCAAGACGCCCGGCTCCGGCGGCAGTTACTCCGCCGTGACGCCGCTCTGGGGGACGATCCCGGCCGCCGACAACTCCTTCTACCAGGCCGTGAACGCCGCGCTGGGCGTCAAGCTCACCATGCAGCCGGCCAACGGCACCACGTACAACACCGCGATCCCGACCCTGACCGCGGCCCAGAAGCTCCCCGACTGGATCCAGCTCCCCACCTGGTGGAACGCGCTGTTCAACGTCGGTGAGCTAGTCGGCACCCAGCTGGCGGACCTCACGCCGTACCTGGCCGGCGACAAGATCAAGGACTACCCGAACCTGGCGGCCCTGCCGACCGGTGCCTGGCAGGCCGGCGTCTGGAGCGACAAGCTCTACGGCATCCCGTCCTTCTCCTCCGGCACCGCCTTCGCCGGCTCCTTCTACTACCGCCGGGACGTCTTCGAGGCGAAGGGCATAGCCGCCGACAGCGTCAGGTCCGCCGACGACCTGATGAACCTGGGCAAGGAGCTGACCAGCGCGAGCGCCGGCGTCTGGGCCTTCGACGACCTCTGGACGTACCTCGCGCAGCCCTTCGGTCTCGCGCAGCTGTTCACGGCCAAGGACGGCAAGCTCGTCCACAAGTACGAGCAGCCGGAGTACCTGGAGGCGCTCAACTGGGCCTGGAAGCTGGCCAAGTCCGGCTACATCCACCCGGACGCGCTGGCCGGCAACAACAACGACGCCAAGGCCCGGTTCTACGCCGGCAAGGTGCTCGTCACCGGCGACGGCACCGGCTCCTGGAACATGGCCGACGCCCAGGCCGGCCAGGCCGCCGACCCGAAGTACCGGCGCGGCGCCCTGCCGCTGTTCGCGGCGGACGGCAAGTCGACCCCGAGCATCTTCCTCGGCCCCTCCACCAGCATGGTCAGCTACCTCAACGCCAAGCTGAAGCCGGAGCAGATCAAGGAGCTCATCGCGGTCGCCAACTACCTCGCCGCACCGTGGGGTTCGGCCGAGTACACGCTGATCAACTACGGCGTCGAGGGTACCGACCACACCCGCGTCAACGGCACGCCGACCTTCACCCCGGACGGCCAGAAGTCCGTCCAGCAGCAGACCTACCCGTTCCTGGCCTCCAGCCCGCAGGCGATCAGCAACCCCGGCTTCGACCAGATCACCAAGGACCGCACGGCCTGGGACGCCCAGGCCGTCAAGTACGCCTACAAGCCGGTGTTCTGGAACATGAACATCACCGTGCCGGCCCGGCTGGCCACCGCCAGCGCCGCCCAGGCGCTGGAGGACACCGTCAAGGACGTCCAGCACGGCCTGAAGACCGTCGCCGACTACCAGAACGCGCTGACCTCGTGGAAGCGCAGCGGCGGCGACGAGCTCACCACCTGGTACCAGACCGAGGTCTACGACAAGCACGGCTCCGGTCAGTAGCCCCACCGCCCCAGCCCGAAATACCTAGGAGGTGCGGTGGTCGTGGCGGCAGTCACCACGAACGGCGCCGATGTGCCCGGCCGCGAGGAAGCGGCACCCCTCGGCGTCACGAAGACACCCGGGACGCCTGACAAGCGCGAGCAGCGCCCGAAGGAGCTGAGTTGGCGGATCCGGCTGCGCCGGGACCGCTCACTGCTCCTGATGACCGTGCCGGTCGTCGTCCTGCTGCTGGTCTTCAACTACCTGCCGTTGTTCGGCACGATCACCGCCTTCGAGTACTACGACCCCATCGTCGGGGTCGTGAACAGTGAGTGGATCGGGCTGGAGAACTTCCGCCAGCTGCTCGGCGACCCGCTGTTCTGGGGGTCGGTCTGGAACACCCTGGAGCTGGCGGCCGTCCAGCTGGTGCTGTTCTTCCCCGTCCCCATCGCGCTGGCCCTGCTGCTCAACTCGGTGCTCAGCCCGAGGATCCGCGGCTTCGTCCAGTCGGTCACGCTCGTCCCGCACTTCTTCTCGTGGGTGCTGGTCATCACACTGTTCCAGCAGATGATCGGCGGTGCGGGCCTGCTCAACCAGTTCCTGCGCCAGCACGAGATGACGCCGTGGAACATCATGACGGACCCGTCGATGTTCAAACTGCTGGTGACCTCCCAGGTGATCTGGAAGGACGCCGGCTGGGGGATCATCGTCTTCCTGGCGGCGCTGGCCGCCATCGACGAGAACCTGTACGAGGCCGCCGCGATGGACGGCGCCGGCCGCTGGCGCCGGATGTGGCACATCACGCTGCCCGGCCTGCGCGGGGTCATCGTGCTGATGCTGGTGCTCCGGCTCGGCAACGTGCTGAACGTCGGCTTCGAGCAACTGCTCATCCAACGCTACGCGGTGGGGCACGACGCGGCCGACGTGCTGGACACCTTCTCGTACTTCTACGGCATCGGCACCAACAACTACGGCTACGGCGCCGCGGCCGGCATCTTCAAGAGCGTCATCTCACTGATCCTGATCTACGGGGCCAACAAGCTGGCGCACTTCTTCGGCGAGGACGGGTTGTACCGGAAATGAGCGACGTCACCCTCAAGGCCCGGCGCCCGTCCGCGCGCCCGGTGTGGGAGGAGAAGCCGACCGTCGTCGGGCAGGGCGTCAAGGGCGTCACGCTGACCGGCATCCTGCTGGTGATCCTCGGACCGCTCTGGTGCGTGGTCATCACCAGCTTCTCCACCCAGGGCTCGATCAACCAGGCCGGCGGCCTGGTCATCGTCCCGCACGGCCTGACCCTGAACGCCTACCGGACGATGCTCAGCGACGGCCCGGTGGCCCGGGCGCTGGCGGTCAGCCTGGCGGTCACCCTGGTCGGCACGGTCTTCTCGATGGCCGTCTCGATCCTGTGCGCCTACGGCCTCTCCCGCTCCCGCTCCCTCGGCCACCGCACCCTGCTGATGCTGCTGGTCGTCACCATGTTCGTCAGCGGCGGCCTGATCCCCTCCTACCTGGTGGTCACCGGACTCGGCGGCTTCGACCAGTACTGGGCGCTGATCCTGCCCAGCGCGGTCAGCGTGTTCAACATCCTGGTGCTGCGCTCCTTCTACGGGAGCACCGCCTCCGAGCTGATCGACGCGGCCCGGATGGACGGCGCCGGCGACTGGCGGATCCTGTGGTCCGTGGTGCTGCCCACCTCCCGGGCGGTCACGGCGGTGATCACGCTGTTCTATGCGGTCGGCTACTGGAACTCGTTCTTCAACGTCATGCTCTACATGCCGACCAGCAGCCAGAAGTGGCCCCTGCAGTACGTGCTCTACCAGTACGTCAACCTCGGGACGAACATGCCGGGCCAGGTCAACTCCGGCTTCGGCAACGCCGCGAACGCCACCGCGCCGCTCTCGCTCCAGATGGCCGTCGTCGTCCTGACGCTCGTCCCGGTGGTGATCGCCTTCCCGTTCGTCCAGAAGCACTTCGCCAAGGGCGTGCTGACCGGCGCCGTCAAGGGCTGACACTCTCTACGCTGTGCGGACAAAAGCACGGCACGGCACAACCCGGAACAGCACAGCACAGCACCGACACAGCACAGCACTACACAGCAGGGGGATACCGATCCAATGGTGACACTCGCCGAAGTGGCCCAGCACGCAGGCGTGTCGCCGAGCACGGTCAGCTATGTCCTGAGCGGCAAACGCAGCATCTCGGAGCCCACCCGCCGCCGGGTGGAGCGGGCGATCAGCGACCTGGGGTACCACCCGAACGCCGGCGCCCGGGCACTGGCCGGCAAGCGCTCGCACATCATCGCGCTGGTCGTGCCGCTGCGTACCGACGTCTACGTCCCCATCATGATGGAGATCGCGATCTCGGTGACCATGACCGCCCGGCAGTACGGTTACGACGTCCTGCTCATCACCAACGACGAGGGCCCGGACGGCGTCCGCCGGGTCGCCGCCAGCGGACTCGCCGACGGCGTGATCCTGATGGACGTCGAGCTGGACGACGAGCGCATTCCCGTGCTGCGCGAGCTCGGCAGCCACGCCGCGCTGATCGGCCTGCCCGCCGACACCACCGGACTTTCCTGCGTCGACCACGACTTCGCCGCCGCCGGAGCACTCTGCGCCGACCACCTCGCCGACCTGGGCCACCGTGACGTCGCCTTCATCGGCTACGCCCCGCAGGTGTACCAGCGGCACGCCGGCTACGCCGAGCGCACCCTCACCGGCTTCCGCGACCGGGCCCGCGAGCGCGGCCTGCGGATCCTGCACCGCCCGTGCGAGGGCACCTTCGAGAGCACCGCCGGAGTGCTCGGCCGGATCCTCGACGACCGGCCGGCGACCACCGGCTTCGTCGTCCAGAACGAGGGCGCCATCGGCCCGCTGCTCAGCCTGCTGCGCACCTCGGGGCGGATCGTCCCCGAGGACGTCTCGGTGGTCGCCCTCTGCCCGGAGCAGCTCGCCGAACAGAACTCCCCGCGCCTGACCGCCGTGACGGGCCCCGCCGAGGACCTCGGCCGACGCGCCGTCGAGCTGGTGCTCGGCCGCATCGACGGCGGCTCGACGCCCGAGGTGACGCTGCTCACCCCGGTGCTGACCGCACGCGAGAGCAGTGGCCAAGTCCCGCTCCGGGCACCCTACTTCCCTTCCCCGCAGACCCCCATGACCGTGGAGAACAGCAATGCCCAACCACATCCATGACCTCGGCGGCGCGCTCGAATGGCGTGCCAGGGGCGAAACCCTGCGGGTCGAGCCCTGGGGCCGGGACTCCGTCCGGGTCCGGGCGACCCCCGGCGGCCCGCTGCTGGACGGCCTGCCCGGCGCCCTGCTGGACGGCCCGCAGCACGGTGAGGCCGTCGTCAAGATCGAGGGCAGCACCGCCACCCTGGTGAACGGCGCGATCACGGTACGGATCGACGGCAACGCCCTCGACGCGAGCGACCCCCAACTGCACCCCGCCGCCGGGCGGATCACCTTCCTGCGGACCTCCGACGGCAGTGAACTGCTCGCCGAGGAGCCGCACCACTTCTGGTGGCCCGGCCCGCGCCTGTACACCGCGACCGGCAACGGCTACCACCGGCTGGAGCAGCGCTTCCGCAGCTACACCGGCGAGCGGCTCTACGGCCTCGGCCAGCACACCCACGGCATGCTCGACCAGAAGGGCGCCGTGATCGACCTGGTCCAGCGCAACGGAGAGGTGACCATCCCCTTCCTGCTCTCCGACCGGGGCTACGGCCTGCTGTGGAACTCCCCGGCGATCGGCCGGGTCGAGCTCGCCGAGACCGCCACCCGCTGGGTCGCTGACAGCGCACGGCAGTTGGACTACTGGGTGACGGCCGGCGAGCCCGCCGCCGTGCTGCGCAACTACGCCGACGCGACCGGCCACGCGCCCGTGCTGCCCTGGTGGGCGTCCGGGTTCTGGCAGTGCAAGCTGCGCTACCGCACGCAGGCCGAACTGCTGGAGGTCGCCCGCGAGTACCGCCGGCGCGGCCTGCCGCTCTCCGTCATCGTCAGCGACTTCTTCCACTGGACGCACCTGGGGGACTGGAAGTTCGACCCGGCCGAGTGGCCCGACCCGGCCGCGATGAACGCCGAACTCGAAGAGCTGGGAATCAAGTTGATGGTGTCGGTCTGGCCATCGGTCAGCCCGCTCAGCGAGAACTACCACGAGCTGCTCAACGAGGGCCTCCTGATCAACACCGAGTACGGCCCGGTGGCCCACGCCGACTGGCCGGACAAGGGCCTGGACGCCTACTCGGCCCAGGTCGCCTTCTACGACGCGACCAACCCCGACGCCCGCTCCTTCGTCTGGGACCGGATCAAGCGCAACTACCACGACCTGGGCATCAAGGTCTGGTGGCTGGACGCCTGCGAGCCCGAGCTCAAGCCCGGCTACCCGGCCAACCTGCGCTACCACGCGGGCCCGGGCCTGGAGGTCGGCAACCTCTACCCGCGCGAGAACGCCCGGATGGTCTACGAGGGCATGCGCGCCGAGGGCGAGACGGAGATCGTCTCGCTGAACCGCTCCACCTGGGCCGGCGCCCAGCGCTACGGCGCGGCGCTGTGGTCCGGCGACATCGGCACCGACTTCGCCAGCCTGCGCACCCAGATCAAGGCCGGCCTCAACGTCGCCGTCTCCGGCATCCCGTGGTGGACCACCGACATCGGCGGCTTCCACGGCGGCGACCCGGACGACCCGGCGTACCGCGAGGTGCTGGTCCGCTGGTTCCAGTACGGCGCGTTCTGCCCGCTCTTCCGGCTGCACGGATTCCGGGGCCCGGAGCAGAAGTTGGAGCCCGCGATGACCGGGCTGGCGAACGAGGTCTGGTCCTACGGCGAGGAGGCGTACGGCATCCTCTCCGGCTACCTGCACCTGCGCGAGCGCCTGCGCCCGTACGTGATGCGGCAGATGGAGACGGCGGCCGAGCAGGGCCTGCCGCCGATGCGTCCGCTGTTCGTTGAGTTCCCGGCCGACCCGGCCGCCTGGCAGGTGGACGACGCCTTCCTGCTCGGCCCGGACCTGCTGGTCGCTCCGGTCACCGAGGCCGGCGCCCGCGAGCGCGAGGTGTACCTCCCGGCCGGCGCCGAGTGGACGGACGCCTGGACGGGCGAGCGCCACCGGGGCGGCCGGACGCTGCGGGTGGACGCCCCGCTGGAGCGCATCCCGCTCTTCCTGCGCGACGGCGCCGACCTGCCGATCCAGCCTGCCCGGCCCACCCGGCCCGCGAACTGACGGAGTGACAGATGCCTTTCACCGGTATGGCCTTCGGGGGTGACTACAACCCCGAGCAGTGGGACGAGGAGACCTGGAAGGAGGACGACGAGCTGATGCGGCAGGCCCGCGTCAACCTCGTCACCGTCGGCGTCTTCTCCTGGGCGCTGCTCGAACCCGAGGAGGGCCGCTACGAGTTCGAGTGGCTGGACGCCCACCTGGAGCGCCTGCACGCGAACGGCGTCCGGGTCGACCTGGCCACACCGACGGCCTCCCCGCCGCCGTGGTTCACGCTCGCCCACCCCGAGGCCATGCCGGTGACGGCGGACGGCACCCGGCTCACCCACGGCAGCCGCGACACCTACTGCCTCGCCGCCCCGGCCTACCGCCGGGCGGCCGTTCGGATCGCCGAGGCGCTCGCCGAGCGCTACGGCGACCACCCGGCGGTGGCGATGTGGCACATCCACAACGAGTACGCCACCGTCTGCTACTGCGAGCAGTCCGCCGCCGCGTTCCGGGTCTGGCTGCGGGCCCGGCACGGCAGCCTGGACGCCCTCAACGAGGCCTGGGGCACGGCGTTCTGGAGCCAGCGCTACGGATCCTGGGAGCAGATCACGCCTCCGCGCGCCACCCAATGGCACCAGAACCCCGGCCAGACCCTGGACTTCCGCCGGTTCTGGTCGGACGAGGCGCTCGCGGCGTACCGCGAGCAGCGCGACGCCGTCCGCCGCCACATCCCGGCCGCCGTGCCGGTCACCACCAACCTGATGCTGCCCGGCTACCAGAACCTGGACCTCTGGGCGTTCGGCCGCGAGGTCGACTTCGTCGGCATCGACCACTACATGGACGCCCCGGGCATCGACGGCGACGCCGACACCGCCTTCGGCGCCGACCGGGCCCGCTCCTTCGGCGGCGGCAGGCCCTGGCTGCTGATCGAGCAGGGCACCAACACCGTCTACCTGCCCGACCGCGTACTGCCCAAGGACCCGGGCCGGATCCTGCGCAGCTCCCTGGCGCACATCGCGCGCGGCTCGGACGGCGCGCTGTTCTTCCAGTGGCGCCAGTCCAGGGCGGGCGCCGAGCTGTGGCACTCGGCGATGGTGCCGCACGCCGGCCCGGACACCCGGGTCTTCCGGGAGACCGCCGCCACCGGGGAGGCCGTCGCGGCGCTGGACGAGATCGCCGGCTCCACCGTGACGGCCGAGGCCGCCGTGCTGCACGACGCCGACGCCTGGTGGGCGCTGGACACCAACGGCCTGCCGTCCGCCGAGCTCGACTACCCGGGCACCGTCAAGCGCGCCCACCGCGCGCTCTGGGACGCCGGCGTGACCACCGACTTCGCCCACCCGGAGTCGGACCTCTCCCGCTACCGCCTGGTGCTGGCACCCAGCCTGTACCTGGTCTCGGACGCCGGCGCCGCCTCGCTGCGCCGCTACGTCGAGGGCGGCGGCACGCTGCTGGTGCAGTACTTCAGCGGTGTGGTCGACGAGCGCCACCACGTCCGCCCGGGCGGCTACCCCGGCGCGCTGCGCGAGGTGCTGGGCATCAGGGGCGAGGAGTTCCGCCCGCTCGCCGCCGGCGCCTCGCTCGCCCTCTCCGACGGCTCGGCCGGCACCCTTTGGAGCGAGGACCTGCGCACCGAGGGCGCCGAGGCCGTGACCTCGTACGCGGCGGGCCCGCTGGCCGGCCGGCCCGCCGTCACCCGGCACGCGTTCGGCGCGGGCACCGGCTGGTACGTGTCGACCGGGCTGGACGACGCCGCGTACCGGGCCCTGGTCGGGCGGGTGCTGGCGGAGAGCGGGGTGTGCCCGGAGGTGGCGGGCCTGCCGGCCGGCGCGGAGGCCGTGCGGCGGCGCGCCGAGGACGGCCGGAGCTGGCTCTTCGTCATCAACAACACAGACGAGCAGGTGCACGTGTCCGTCGCGGGCCGCGACCTGCTGGCCGCCCGCGCCGTCCCGCCGGAGGGCCTGACAGTCCCGGCGGGCGGCGTGGCGGTCGTCCGCGAGGAGTAGCCCGGCCTCCGGGCCACCCCGATCGAGCGCCGCACCCGGGATGGGGGGTGCGGCGCTCTGTCGTGCGGCGGGAGCGGGCCGTCCGTCCGGGACACGGACGCGGCCATTTGCTCGCCAGCATGCCGAATTAGGTGACTTTCTATAAGTTTGTCCTGATTCATGGCCCGCGCCGCCTGCGCGGTCCTGCCGGCATGCGGTGTGGAGGAACGACATGACGACCTACCCGTCCAGGACCGGAGTCCGCCGGAAAGCCCCGACCGCCGACCGATCATGGTTGGTGGTCTTCTTCGTCGGGCTCGCCCTCTGGGGCCTGACCGTCGTGGTGACCTTCGCGACCGGCAACGCCAACCTGCTGCCGACGCTCGTCCTGCTCGGCAGCTTCCTCGTCCCGGTCACCTTCGTCACCTGGGCCTACGACCGGCTCGGCGTGGGCAGCGCGCTGACTCCGCGCCGGATACTCGCGGCCTTCCTGGTCGGCGGCACCCTCGGTGTGCTCGGCGCCTCGGTGCTGGAGTCGTACTTCCTGCACCCCTCGGTGTGGATGTACGTCGGGGTCGGTCTGATCGAGGAGGGCGTGAAGCTCGCCGCCCTCTGGCTGATGGCACTGCACCTCACCCACTACACCCGCCGCGACGGCATGGTGCTCGGTGCGGCCGTCGGCTTCGGCTTCGCGGCCCTGGAGTCGTCCGGCTACGCGCTCACCGCGCTGGTCACGGTCAAGGGCCTGTCGCTGACCGACCTGGTGCAGACCGAGATCCTGCGCGGCCTGCTCGCCCCGTTCGGCCACGGGCTGTGGACGGCGATCGCCGGCGCCGTCCTGTTCTCCACCGCCGCGCGCGGCGGCCGTCCGCGCCTGACGGTGGGCCTGCTCGGCACCTACCTCGGCGTCTCCGTCCTGCACTCGCTGTGGGACTCCATGCACGGCATCGCCATCGCGCTCGCGCTCAGGCTCACCGGCACCGACTGGCAGTGGAAGCTGGTCAACACCGGCTACCTGCCCCAGCTCACCCAGTCGCAGGCCAACCTGATCCTGGTGTTCCAGATCGTCGGCTGGGTCGTCATCTCCGCCGCCGCCCTGCTCTGGCTACGCGCGCTCGCCCGCCGGCCCCAGCTCCCCGTCCCCGTCGCGGTGGCGGCCGCCGCCGCGCCGGCGCAGTCCTGAACCCGCACGCCTCACCCCCACCCCAGCAGTCCGAAAGGCGCAGCATGAGCACTCTCCCCTTCGAGGACACCACCGACTTCGACAACGCCGACCGTGGATTCCTCGGAGCCCTGTCGCCCGCCGTCGTGAAGGCCGCCGACGGCCGGGTGATCTGGGACAACGACGAGTACGACTTCCTGAAGGCCGACTGCCCGGACACCGCGCACCCGAGCCTGTGGCGGCAGGGCCAGCTCTGCGCGAAGCAGGGCCTGTTCGAGGTCACCGAGGGCATCTACCAGGTGCGCGGCCTGGACCTCTCCAACATGACCCTGGTCGAGGGCGACACCGGCGTCATCGTGATCGACCCGCTGATCTCCGCCGAGTGCGCGGCGGCGGCCCTGGAGCTCTACCGCGAGCACCGGGGAGCGCGGCCGGTCACCGGGCTGATCTACACCCACTCGCACGGCGACCACTTCGGCGGAGCGCGCGGTGTGGTGCCGCAGGGCCACGCGCCGGTGCCGGTGATCGCACCGGAGGGCTTCCTGGAGCACGCGGTCAGCGAGAACGTCTACGCGGGCAACGCGATGACCCGCCGGGCGATGTTCATGTACGGCGACCGCCTGCCGAAGGCGCCCGACGGCCAGATCGGCGCGGGCCTGGGCATGACGACCTCGACCGGTACCGTCACGCTGATCCCGCCGACCGTCGACATCACCCGCACCGGGCAGGAGGAGACCGTCGACGGCGTGCGGATCGTCTTCCAGCTCACCCCGGGCACCGAGGCGCCCTCCGAGATGAACTTCCTCTTCCCGGACCGCCGCGCGCTGTGCCTGGCGGAGAACGCCACCCACAACATGCACAACATCCTGACGCTGCGCGGCGCCGTCGTCCGCGACGCCCGGATCTGGTCGCGCTACCTGGACGAGGCGATCGACTACTTCGGCGACTCGATGGACGTCGCCTTCGCCTCCCACCACTGGCCGACCTGGGGCCGCGACAACATCGTCGGCCTGCTCTCCGAGCAGCGCGACCTCTACGCCTACATGCACGACCAGACCCTGCGGATGCTCAACGCCGGCCTGACCGGCCCCGAGATCGCCGAGGAGATGCAGCTGCCGCCCGCCCTGGAGGGCGCCTGGCACGCGCGCGGCTACTACGGCTCGCTCAGCCACAACGTGAAGGCCATCTACCAGCGCTACCTGGGCTGGTTCGACGGCAACCCGGCCCACCTGTGGGAGCACCCGCCGGTCGAGCTGGCCAAGCGCTACGTCGACCTGGCCGGCGGCCCGGACGCGGCGCTCGCCAAGGCCGTCGGCTACATCGAGGACGACGACCTGCGTTTCGCCGCGACCCTCCTCAACCACCTGGTCTTCGCCGACCCGGACAACGCGCAGGCCCGCGAGCAGCTGGCCGGTGTCTACGACCGGCTGGGCCACGGCTGCGAGAACGGCACCTGGCGCAACTTCTACCTGATGGCGGCCGTCGAGCTGCGGGGCGGCCCGGGCACCATCGCGCTGGACATGACCAACCCCGAGATGGTCATGGCGCTGACGGTCGAGCAGCTGCTGGACTCCGTCGCCGTGCGGATCGACGGCCCGCGCGCCTGGCACGAGAGCCTGGTCATCGACCTCGCCCTCACCGACCAGCAGCACCGCTACCGCCTGACCCTGCGCAACGGCGCCCTGACCCACCTCGCCAAGCCCATCGGCGAGGCGCCCCGCGAGCCCGCCGCGCTCACCCTCACGCTCACCAAGCCGCAGCTCCTGGGCGTGCTGGCGGGCAGGGGCCTGGACGGCGTCACCGTCGACGGCGACCCGGCGCTGCTGGCCCGGCTGTTCTCCTACCTGGCCGAGCCCGACACGTCCTTCGCGATCGTGACGCCGTGACCCGTGTGCGCTGACCGGGTGACCGACGACCCCGTCACCGAGGTGCTGGCCGACGTGCACCGCCGGCTGCGCACCCTGGACGACGGGGAGGTCGCCACGTACATCCCCGAGCTGGCCCGGGCCGACCGGGCCGGCTTCGGGCTGGCGCTGGTCAGCATGGACGGGCACCGGTACGGGGCCGGTGACGCGGGGGAGCCGTTCACGCTCCAGTCGGTGTCCAAGCCGTTCGTCCAGGCGCTCGTGCTCGCCGAGCTGGGGCTGGACGAGGTGAGCCGCTGGGTGGGTGCGGAGCCCAGCGGCGAGGCCTTCAACGCGATCAGCCTGGAGCACGGCAGCGGCCGGCCGTCGAACGCGATGGTCAACGCGGGTGCCATCGCCACCACCGCGCTGGTGCCGGGCGCGACGCCGGCCGAGCGGTTCGAGCGGGTGCTGGCCTGCCTGAGCGCGTTCGCCGGGCGCCGGCTGGACGTCGACGAGGCCGTCCACGCTTCGGAGGCGGCCACCGGCGACCGCAACCGCGCGCTCGCGTACCTGATGCGCGGGGCCGGCTCGCTGGCCTGCGACCCGCTGCTCGCCACCGACCTGTACTTCCGGCAGTGCGCGGTGCGGGCGACGGCCGCCGACCTCGCCGTGATGGCCGCGACGCTGGGCAACGGCGGCGTCAACCCGGTGACCGGGGAGCGGGTGGTGAGCGAGCAGGCCGTCGTCCAGGTGCTGTCGGTGATGGCGACCTGCGGCATGTACGACGCCTCCGGCGAGTGGCTGCTGCGGGTCGGGCTGCCCGCCAAGAGCGGCGTGTCGGGCGGGCTGATCGCGGTGAGCCCGGCCCGCTTCGGCGTCGCCTGCTGGAGCCCGCCGCTGGACGCCACCGGCAACCCCGTCCGGGGCGCGGCGGCGCTGCGCGAACTCTCGGAGCGCTTCGGCCTGCACCTGATGCGCAGCCCCGCGCCGGGCACCCCCACCCTCGACCCGGACGGCGCGCGGGGCGCGGTGGTGGCGCGCGGCGCGCTCGACTTCACGGCGGCGGAGCGGGTGCTCTTCGCGTTGCGGGAGCGCACGGCCGCCCCGGCGGGCCCGCTGGTGCTCGACCTGACCCGGGTCACCCGGCTGGACGCCGTCGCCGAGGCACTGCTGCGGACCGCCCTGGCCCGGCTGGCCGCCCGGGGCCACCCGGTCACCGTCGTCGGTACGGCGCTGCGCGACTGATCCGGCGTCACACCGTTCGCCGCAGGGCCATCCGTGCGGCTAGAACCGCCAGACCAGCGGCACCACCACGAGCGTGACCACCAGGAACCAGGCCAGCACCGGCAGCCCGTAGCGCCAGTAGTCGCCGAAGCGGTACCCGCCCGGCCCCATCACCATCATGTTGGCGGGCGTCGCCACCGGGGTCAGGACGGCGGCCGCGGCGGCGACCGCGACGCACATCAGCACCGGCTGGACGGAGATCCCGGCGTCGTGCGCCGCCGAGACGGCGATCGGGACGACGATCAGCGCGGTGGCCATGTTGCTGACGAACTGCCCGAGCACGGCGGTCAGCAGGAACAGGCCGAGCAGCAGCAGGTAGCCGTTGCCGCCCGCCGCCCGGACGACGAGGTGGGCGATGTCGTCGGCCGCGCCGGACTGCTGGATCGCGACCGACAGCGGGAACAGCCCGCCGACGATGACGACGGTCGTCCAGGAGATGCCGCCGTACGCCCGGCCCGGCGTGAGCACCCGCAGCAGCACGATGGCGAGCGCCGCCAGCAGGCCCGCGACGGCGGCCGGTACGACGCCGGTGGCGAGCAGCGCGACCATCCCGGCCAGCACGCCGAGGGCCTTCCAGGCGGGCGGCCCGAGCGGTGCGGCCTGCGTCCTGACCTCGGCGGGCGGGTCGACGACCAGGACGTGGTCGGGCCGTTCCAGCCTGCGGTCCAGGGCCTGCCAGCTGCCCTGCACCAGCAGGGTGTCGCCGGCGGCCAGTTCGGCCGGCCCGGAGCGGGCGCCGGCGCCGGCGGCGGTGTCCCGGCCCGAGCGGTGGACGGCGAGGATCACCAGGCTCCCGTCGGCGGTGGCCATCCCGGGGAAGACGGCGGTGCCGATCAGGCTGGAGCGCGGGCTGACCACCACCTCCACCAGCCCGGTGTCCCGGTTGACCAGGACGTCCGCGAGGTGCTCGTGCAGCGGCGCCGGCAGGTGGTCCAGCCCGTGCTGCTCGGCGAAGGCCTCGGTGTTCGCCGGCCCGCCCCGGACGATCAGGATGTCCCCGGCCTGGAGCGCGGCGTCCCCGCGCGGGTCGTGGCCGTCGGCGGTGAGCGCGCCGACGACGGCCAGCCCGGGCGGGGCGGTGGCCGCGAGCGCCTCGGAGCGGCTGCCGACGGCGGGGGAGCGGGCGGGGATCTGGAGGCTCGCCGAGTCGGTCTCCAGCCCGTAGTGGGCGATCAGCGTACGGGCGTGCCGGCTGAGGTCGGCGGGGATGGAGGCCGGCGTGCGCCGGGGCAGCAGCCGGTGGCCGAACAGCACCGTGAGGCCGATCGTCCCGGCCAGCACCGGCACGCCGACGACGGTGAAGTCGAAGAACCCGAAGCTGTGGCCGCCCGCCTCGGCCGCCGCCTCCGAGGCGATCACGTTGATCGGCGAGCCGATCAGCAGCAGCAGCGACCCGGCGTGCCCGGCGTACGCGAGCGGCATGACGAGCCGTGAGGGCGGCAGGCCGGTGCGGGTGGCCAGCAGGACGACCAGCGGGAGCAGTGCCGCGACCGCGCCGGTGACGGTGATCAGCGAGGTCAGCCCGGCGGCGAGCAGCATGGCCAGGACGATCGGCTGCCGCTCCCCGGTGCCGGCCCGCCCGGTCAGCCGCCGCCCCGCCCAGGCCGTCAGCCCGGTGGCCTGCAGGGCGGCACTGACCACGAACAGCGCGGCGACGAACGCGACGACCGGATCACCGAAGCCGGCGAACACCTGCCCCGCGTCGAGCACGCCCGTCGCGTAGAGCACCAGCGCGGAGCCGAAGGCGACGACCTCCACCGGCAGCCGGTTCCACACGAACAGGACGACGACGGCCGCCAGGACGGCCAGGCACACGGCGGCATCGCTCATCGCGGTACCTGCTAGGCCTTGACCGGTGCCCCGGGGCCCAGCGGGATGCCGGTCAGGTACCAGACGACGAAGAACAGCACCCAGGCGACCGCCACCACGATGGTGTAGGGCATCATCAGCGACACCACCGTGCCGACGCCGGACTTCTTCTTGTACTTCTGCGTCAGCAGCACGATGAACGGCAGGTAGACCATCAGCGGGGTGATGACGTTGGCGGGGGAGTCGCCGACGCGGTAGGCCGCCAGGACGGTCTGCGGAGCGATGCCGAGCCGCAGGAACAGCGGGACGAAGACCGGGGCGAGGATCGCCCACTTGGGGATCACGCCGGGGATGATCAGGTCCAGGATGATCGTCACCAGGATCAGCCCGAGCAGCAGCCAGAGCGGTCCGACGTCGATCCGCTCCAGCACGTCCGCGAGCTTGACGGCCGCGATCGTCGCCATGTTGCTGTAGTTGAAGTAGGCGATGAACTGGCTGATGATCAGCAGCAGGAAGATCAGCCCGCCGAGACCGGAGAAGGTCTTGGTGATGGCGTCCATCACGGCCGAGGTGCCCTTGAGGGTCCTGGCCCCGGATCCGTAGCAGAGCCCGGTGACCAGGAAGAGCAGCATGATCAGGAAGATCAGGGCGTCCATGAACGGCGAGTCGTCGAAGAGGCTGCCGGTCTGCGGGTTGCGCAGCGGCGCTCCCGGGACGAAGGACAGCAGCGAGATCGCGACGGCCACCACCAGCAGGCCCCAGAGCGCGTACCGCAGGCCCCGGCCCTCGTCCTCGGTGCTGACGTCCGGCTCCTCCGCCTGCTCGGCCACGGCGCCCCCGGTGTAGGTGCCGAGCCGGGGCTCCACGATCTTCTCGGTGACGACGGTGATCACGACGGCGAGGAACAGGGTCGACGCGATGCTGAAGTAGAGGTTCGCGGTCAGGTTGATCGACTTGCCGGGGCTGACCAGCCCGATCGCCTCGTTGGTGATCTCGGTGACGATCCCGTCGACCGGAGTGATCAGCACGTTGACGCCGAAGGCCGCGCCGACGCCCGCGAAGGCGGCGGCGATGCCCGCCAGCGGATGGCGCCCGACGCTCATGAAGGCCACCGCCCCGAGCGGGATCAGCACCAGGTAGCCGGCGTCCGAGGCGACACTCGACAGGACGCCGAGCAGCACGATGATGAAGGTCAGGCTGCCCGCCGGGGCGGTCCGTACGAGCTTGCGGACCAGGGCGGCGATCAGGCCCGCCTCCTCGGCGACGCCGACGCCGACCATCGCGACCAGGATGACCGCGACCACGCCGAAGTTGTTGAAGTTGGTGGTCGCCGACGTGAAGATGAACCTGATGCCGTCACCGGTCAGCAGGCTCTCGATCTTCGTCGTCTCCTGGTGGATCTCGTACGGGTGGTCGTAGTTCGAGGCCGGCGGCACCTGGGTCGACGGGTAGTCGGTGCCCCCGTCGTAGATCTCGTGCACCGGGACGGGCGCCGGCTCGGCGGCGTCGTACGTCACCGACACGTCGAAGGCGGCCAGGACCGCCGACAGCACGATGACCAGGGCGCACAGCCCCAGGAAGATCATCGCCGGGTGCGGGACCCTGTTGCCGACCTTCTCGATGCCGTCCAGCAGCTTCTGGCCGCGCGTTCGGCCGGCACCGGCCGTCTCACCGCTCACGGCGGGCCACCTCGTCCCCTTCGGAGGTACCCGGCCGTATGCCGCCGGGTGCGGTGAAACCGAGCAGGAACTCGGTCAGCAGACGTGCCCCGAAACCGGTGCAGCCCTTGGGACGCCAGGACGAGGCGCGGTCGTTCTGCGCGGGCCCGGCGATGTCGATGTGCGCCCACGGCAGCCCGGCGACGAAGTCCTCCAGGAACAGCGCGGCATGGATGGCGCCGCCGTTCGGGCCGCCCATGTTCTTGATGTCGGCGACGTCCGAGTCCAGCTCCGCCCGGTAGCGCCGGGACAGCGGCAGCTGCCAGGCCGGCTCGTCCGTCGCCCGGGCCGCCGCCAGCACCTGCTCCACCAGCGGCTGCCGGTTGCCGAACACCCCGGCGATCTCCGCGCCCAGCGCGCGCATCGCGGCGCCGGTCAGCGTCGCGATGTCCACGACGGCGTCGGTCGGCTCCTCGGTCGCCAGCACCAGCGCGTCCGCCATGATCAGGCGGCCCTCCGCGTCGGTGTTGATCACCTCCACGGTGGCGCCGCCCCGGATCGACAGCACGTCGCCGAGCTTGGTGGCCGTCCCCGAGGGCATGTTGTCCGTGCACATCAGGTAGCCGGTCACGGCCGTTGGGCAGCCGAGCCCGCCGAGCACCGACATCGCGGCCAGGATCGCCCCGGCCCCGGACATGTCGTTCTTCATCGTCGCGTGCACCGCGTCGGCCGGCTTGAGGCTGATGCCGCCCGAGTCGTACATCACGCCCTTGCCCACCAGCGTGACCCGAGCCGGCGCCTCGTCACCCCCGTCCGGGGTGTACCGCAGCCGGATCATCCTGGCCGGGTCCGCGCTGCCCGCGTTCACGCCGAGCAGGCCGCCGCAGCCCATCGAGATCAGCTGCTCCTGGTCGAACACCTCGGCCGTCAGGCCGGTCTCCGCCGCGAGCCCGGTCGCGCAGTCCGCCATCGCGGCCGCGTTCAGCATGCTCGGTGGCGAGTTCGCCAGGTCGCGCGCCAGCATCGTCGCGCGGGCGAGGAGCAGACCCCGCCGCGCGCCGCGCCCGGCCGCCGCGAGGTTCTCCTCCGCCACCAGCAGCGTCAACGCCTCGACCGGGACGGCCGCCGGCTCGCGCTTCAGCGTCTCGAAGCGGTACCGGGCCAGCAGCACGCCCTCCACCACCGCCTGCGCGGCGGCCTCCACCCCCGGTCGTGGGCCGGAGGGCAGCACCACGGCGAGGCGCCGGGCCCGCGCGGCCGCACTGGCGAACGCCGCCGCCCCGTCCCGGAGCGCCGTCCCGTCGAGCGCGTCGGCGTCGCCCGTCCCGAACACCACCACCGGCCCGCCGTCCGGCCGGGCGCAGAGCGCCGCCTGGCCGGTCTTCCCCTCGACGCCGACGGCCGTCAGCTGCTCCCTGGTCAGCCCCAACCCGCCGGGAAGGCCGCCCGCCGCCGCGACCGGCACACCCAGCAGGCCCTGCCCGCCGTCGTCCAGCGCCGCCTGCGCCCGCGCAGAAAGAGCGGCCACCGAGACCTCCGGCGGCCGCCCCCAGGAGGGGATCGGGTCGAATCTGTCGTGTACGTCTGGCATACCCGGCTCCCATCACCCTTCCTGGGACAGCCGCTCACGGGCTGACTCGGCTTCAGCAGAAGGAGATCTCAGACTTTTCACACCTTTACGCCGCACGCATGCCGGGAGGCCGGCCGAGTACGCCGAACAGGTGAGCGCCGTCCGGCCCTCGGGCGCCGCCGCCGCCCCGGGCCGCGAACCGGTCTGCGCCGGCCCGCGGAACCCGCCGGTACGCCAGCGATTCGCGACTTGCCGCCGGGGTCCGCTCTGCGATGGTTGGGAGAAGGGATCACGGACGACAACCCCGGAGGTACCACGGTGCGGGACTCGGATCGCGACGCCGGCGACGCCGCCCTCCTCGACGCCATGTTCGGCGCGGCCCCACGCGCCTGGTACGTCCTCGACGAGGACCTGCGGCTCGTCAACCTCAACCCGGCCGCCCGCGCCCTGCACTGCATGCCCGGCGCCGAGGCACGCGGCAAGCGCCTCGCCGACCTCGCGCCGGGCTTCCCCGCCGCCGACCTCACCGACCTCGCCGCCGAGGTCCTCGCGACCGGCGTCGCCGTCACGGACCGGCTGATCCGGGGCCGCATCGGCGGGGACGGCTCCGCCGCGATCGCCCTCTCCGTCACCCTCTACCGGCTGGACAGCGGCGGCCCCGGCGCGGACGCCGGCCCCGGCCGGGCCATCGGCGTGGCCGCCGCCGTCGAGGACATCACCGCCCGCCAGGCCGCCGCCGACCGGCTCGCCATCTACCACGACGCCCAGCAGACCATCGGTTCCACCCTCGACATCGCCCCCACCGCCCAGGAACTCGCCGACGTCACCGTGCCGCAGTTCGCCGACGCCACCACCGTCGACATCCTGGACGAGACCTGGCGGGCCGGCCCCGCCCACCTCGGCGCCGTCTCGCCCGACCACCCGCTGCGCCGCGCCGCCTACCGCACCCGCCACGGCCACGAACTCCCGGTGTCCGTCGGCCGGCTCAACACCTTCGTCTTCCCGACCCCGTTCACCCAGAGCCTCGCCGACATCCGGCCCCGCCTGATCACCCGGCTGCGCTACGACGAGCCCTGGCTGGCCGCCGACCCCGCGTTCGGCGAGCGGCTGCGGACGGCCGGCGTCCACTCCCTGATCGTCGTCCCCCTCGTCGTCCACGACGCCCTCCTCGGCCTGGCCGCCTACTACCGCTACGAGCGCCCCGAACCCTTCGACGAGGACGACCTCGAACTCGCCCAACGGCTCACCGACCGCGCCGCGTTCAGCATCGACAAGGCCCGCAGCTACGCCCGCGAGCGGACCATCGCGACCGCCCTCCAGCGCTACCTGCTGCCCCAGCAGCCGCCGTCCGTCTCCGCCGTGGACGCTGCCCACCTGTACATACCGGGAGGCGCCGGCAGCGACTGGTACGACGTCATCCCGCTGTCCGGCGCACGCGTCGCGCTGGTCGTCGGCGACCTCGCCGGCCGCGGCATCGAGGCCGCCGCCACCATGGGCCAGCTCCGCACCTCGCTGCGCACCCTGGCCGCCCTCGACCTGCCGCCCGACGAACTGCTGGAACGCCTCGACGACACCGCCCAGCGGCTCGCCCAGGACAACGCCGCGGCCGCCCCCGGCACCGCGGTCGCCCCGTCGGAGTTCCTCGCCTCCTGCCTGGTCCTCGTCTACGACCCGGTGTCACGCCGCTGCACCGGCGCCCGCGCCGGACACCCGCCGCCCCTGGTGATCGGCCCCGGCGGCGAGACCGTCCGCTTCGACGTACCGGCCGGCCCCCACCTCGGCGTCGGCGACGCCGGCTACGAGGCCGCCACCGTCGAACTGGCCGAAGGCAGCGTCCTCGCGCTCTACACCGACGGCCTCGTCTCCGGCCGGGGCCGCGACACCTCGCTCGACCGCCTGCACCTGCTGCTCTCCCAGCCCGGCCGCAGCCTCCAGGACCTCTGCGACTCCGCCGTCTACACCCTCGTGCCCCAACGGCCCGACGACGACGCCGTCCTGCTGCTCGCCCGCACCCACCACCTCACCGAGGACAACGTCGCCGTCTGGACCTTCCCCGACGACCTGGCCGTCGTCTCCGACGCCCGCCGCCTGGCCGAACGCCAGCTCACCGCCTGGGGCCTGGACGACCTCGTCTACAGCACCCAGATCATCGTCAGCGAACTCGTCACCAACGCGATCCGCTACGGCAAGGGCTCCGTGCAGCTGCGCATGATCCGCGACCGCAGCCTGATCTGCGAGGTCTCCGACCACACCAACACCGCCCCCCACCTGCGCCAGGCGCGCAGCACCGACGAGGGCGGCCGCGGCCTGTTCATCGTCATGCAGCTCAGCACCCACTGGGGCACCCGCTACCTGCGCGAGGGCAAGACCATCTGGTCCGAACAGCCCCTCCCGGGCCCGGACGAGTAGCCGCCCGGACAGGCCCGTCCGGGTGACCGGCGGGCCCGCCCGGTGTGTGATGCCGCCCGGCCCGCCGGAGGTGCAGCACCCTGGGGCCGGTTGCCCGCCTCCGGCGGGCGCGCACCCGAAAGGCCGGACCACCATGCTGCCCACCACCCCTCACCGCAGGTGGCGAACCGCCCTCGCGGCCGGCGCCGCCTGCACCCTGCTGACCCTCGCGGGCTGCTCCAGCAGCCCG
>FTKL01582661.1_pt1 | contig 22646 bp, 30 predicted proteins | sample 2434061 | NCBI WGS metagenome assembly FTKL01 (sample SAMEA3914816, study PRJEB12502) | metagenome | biome: forest; material: soil | place: USA | collected 2011-09-16 | depth 0.3 m
GCCGGTGGCCGAGGAAGGTGTTGGCGTGCAGCGCGGTGTCGAAGTCGTACGTGATGCCCTCGGCGCGGCCGAGCTCCGTCACCCGGGCGTCCATCTCGACCGACTTCGGGCCGTAGCGCTCGGTGAGCCAGGCGCGGTGCGGGGTCGCCGTCTCCGGGGCGTCCGGGACGAGCTGGTACGGCCGGTAGACCACCTCGACGTCGGCCCGGCCCTCGAACGTGGCCAGCGCCTGCTCGAAGCGGCGCTTGCCGATGTAGCACCACGGGCAGGCGATGTCGAAGAGAACAACAGCATATATGCCCAGGTCACAGCAGGTCCATAGCATGCGAAAGCCCCGCCCGGTGGGTACCGGACGGGGCGTTGCTCAGGTTGGTCAGACGGGCGGATCGAGGGTGACCCTCACCCAGGGGACACACGGGGCGCACGCGTAGGCCGTCCATCCCGGGCCGCTGGCAGCCTCTACGGCGCCCACGGCGGTCACGGTTGGGCCCGCGTCGCCACAACGGCAGCAGAGGCGCGTGACGGTCGGTTCTGGTCCGTCGATCATCGGGCACCCACTCCGGTGAGCATGGGGGCGTCGGTGGTGACGCTGTCTAGCCAGTGGATGGGGTCAGGCAGGTCCAACGCGGCAGCGAATGCGGCCGCCCGCCGTTCTATCTGCCTGGCGTTCTCCTCGGCCTGCCTAGCATTTTCCTCGGCCTGCTGCCGGGTGTACGCCCGGACGTGCCCCCGGATGAGATCGGGGACGGGGAGGATCGTGCGGGCGACCACGTGTAGCGGGAACGGCTGGCGGATGGCAGAGCACGCAGGCCGGGTGTTCAACGCCGGGATGACGGGGGGTTCGTCGCGATCCCACGATGCCCGCCGCTGTCCGATCAGGACGAGGCGGATGGGTCCGGCGGGGGTTGGGGTGGGCCGGGCGGTGCGGCGGATTCCCCAGTGGGGACGGAGGGTGCGTACTGCCCAGGCGAGGGCGAGGAGGATAAGGTACGGCATCAGTCGTTCAGCTCCACATAGCTGGTCGGCGTGCGCCCCGGTGACCGGTCCTAAGCGGTCTCCGGGGCTTTTGTGTGCTCGACGGTAGGCGAGCCTGTCTAACTTGTCTACCTGTCTGCCTGTCTAAGTAGAGAGACGAGGGGCGGTTGTCTACGCTCACCACATGCCCGAACGACCGCTTGACCGCCCAGCCAGGCAGGCCCCGTACATGCATGTGGCCGCGACGCTGATTGCTGAGATTGAGGCCGGCACATACGGCGCGGGCGACCCGATTCCGTCCGATCCGGAGCTGGTACGTCGGTTCGGGGTGGCCCGGGAGACTGCCCGGCGGGCCGTGGGTGTCCTGCGCGATCGGGGCCTCGTAGAAACCGTGTGGGGGCGCGGATCGTTTGTCCTACCAACGACTGGTGTCACCCCGGACGGCCCCGCCGAGGATGCCGACGGGGCCGCACCGTAGGGACGCGGAAGCGGCAAGGGGTCGAATCAATGAGGCCTCCGCGCCCCGGTCATTGACCCTAGCTGGGCGTCACCATCTCAACGATGCGCGCCCTGTCCTTGGGATGGTCGTGCAGCCACAGTCCCAGGGCGTGCGGGGAGCCCGGAAACGTGATTCGGCTGAACACCGCGCGCCGTCGCAGGGCGTTCTCGACGCGGAACGTCACCCCCGGCGGGATCACGCCGTCGAACTCGGGCACCACCAGCAGGGCGAGCCCCTCGTAGTCCCCGAAGGTTGCGAATACGGAGCTGTCCTCCCAACTACGCGCCGTTCGCAGAACCTCTGTGAATCCCGCGCCGAACGGCAGCTTCCAGGCCTGCGGCGCGTAGGCGGCCGGGGCGCCGAGGACGATGGTGGTGACGCGCTTGCCGTAGTGGTTCATCAGGTCGGCGATGGTCTGACCGCTCATGCTGAAGCCGACCAGGGTGAGCGGTCCGTCCGGCGCGAACTCGTCGATCACCGATCGGGCCTGGATGAACCGGCGTTCCAGGCTGAGCATGCTCAGTTGTCCGGTGCTCTGACCGTGGCCCGAGAAGTCGAATGCGAGCGTGGGGTGTCCGACGTCTGCAAAGTCCCGGGCGAGGGGGATGTTCCGTTGCTTGGAACCCGTGCCCGCCCCGTGCATGATCACCACCCGGTTGGGGCGGGGCGCCCCCTGCGGGGCGATCGACGTGCAGCTCAGTTCCTCGCCGTCCGTGGTGTGAATGAACTCGCGGTGCTGGGGTGACAACAGTTCTCCTTGGTCATGCGGGGTGGCGGCCCGCCCCGGGAGGTTGAGGCAGGCCGCCGGTTCCGGGTCAGGCAGCGATGACGCGGCTGCCGATGGTTTCGCGCCGGTCACTGGAGCGCCGCAGGTCGTTGGTGAAGCACAGCCTCGACATCCAGCGGGAGCGCCCCGGCGGAAGGGGCTCGTAGGCGTCCCGGGCGTGCGCGGTGGTGAAGTTGTTGATGTACACGTACTCGCCGCCCTTGAGCGTGAGCGTGATCTTGCTCGTCTCGAAGTGGCGCAGGAGCTTGGTCAGCACGTCCCGTTCCCACCCCATGAGGGTGGTCCAGTCGAGGGCGGCGTAGTTGATCCGGACGTAGGGCCGGTCCGGCCTGCCGAACAGGATCGGCTGCCGCTCCTCGGTCACGACGCCGGTGGTCGTGTGGATCGGGTTGTGGCCGATCCTGAACCGGGGTTCGAAGAGGAACGCGATCTCGTCCGGGGTGAGGATTGCGCCGATGCCGTCGATGCTGGAGACCGTGGTGCCGGCACCCTCGTCGTTCCGCATACAGGCGAGCCCGAGGTAGTCCGGCCGGGTCGGGTGGAACGCGTCCTCGATGTGGAACCCGAAGTCGTGCGCGCTGCCGGAGGAACTGTTGTGCACCTCGGCCAGCTCGGGCATGGGAACGATCGAGTTGAAACAGGCCCCGGCGCGCTGCGACGTGTAGCCGATGGCCTCACCCAGCAGTGCCCCGTAGAACGCGTGGAGTATCTGCCCGTCGTTGAGTCGGAACCCCGGCTCCTCCTCCACGTACCGGGTCGGCGTCGGGCCGGGGCCGCCGATGAGAACGGGGCTGCCCGTGACGTGGAGCACCGCGTCGACGTCGTCCCGCTTGAAGCGGTAGAACGTCTGACGGACGCGGTCCGGGAGCTGGTGGGACAAGACAGTGGCCTGCTCCAGGAGGTGGCTCGGATCGAGCATCTCCGGGTCGGCGAGGACCCTGTCGAGGAGGGCCCGGATCGCGGTGCTCTCATCGGGGTTGATCCCGAGGTGGGCGACGTTTGTCATACTGATGTCTCCTCACACTGTGAGTTCCGGTCACCTTTCGGTGCCCGGTCCGTTCGGTGTTGCGGGCCCGCTCCGGTCGCTGTCATCTGCCAAGAGAGGCGGCCGGGGCGGGAGTCTATGAATGAGTCAGCAGGGCGGGGCGAGGGCCAGCCTGGCCCGGGAGCCCCGTTCCAGCTCCATCTGATGCCACTCCTCAATGTGGCGCAGACACAGCGCGCACACCCGGATGGGGACGGCCGTGTCGTTCCGCGTGATCTCACCGACGGCCGTCACGTCCCGAATCTCGATGCAGCCGAAACACCGCCCGTTCTCCCAGTTGAGGCCGGGCGGTTCGGGTGCCAGCGTCAGGTTCTTCACGGCTTCCCCGTTGCCCGGCGTTCTGCGGCCCGCCGTATCACCGGTTCGGATACCGAGATGCCGATGCCCAGCGCCGTGCCAAATGCCAGCAGCGCAACAAGGGCCGTGATGCTGGCGGGGCCCTCCCAAATGGGGACCACTGCAACGACCGCAACCCCCGAGCCGAGGGGCACAATTGCGGCAGCAGCGATGAGGGCATCGAGCGGACGGCCGGTCATGCCGCCTCGCTCCCGCCGGCGAGAGCCCTCTCGGTCGGCAGGATGTGCTCCGGGTTGACCGCCCATTCCATTCCCCCGCGCGGGGGACGCAGGTAGACGTGTCCGGCGTGAATGTCCATGACGACGCCCTCGCGTCTGGTCTTGCCGTCGTGGACGGTTTCGCCCCGTTGGGGTTCGTAGGTCTGTCGCGCGTTCACCGCGCCTCCTCCTTGATCTCCGTACTCACCCACGGCGCGACCTCGTGAAGTCGGCGCAGGCGCAGGTGCCCAAACGCGCGAAGAGTGACCAGGTTGCCCGCCACCTCGACCACCTCGGCCTTGGCCCGTGGTGCACGGGCGTCGGTGATCTCCCAGTCCGGGGGAACGACCGCCACCAAGTCCCCTGCACGGGGCGGCCACACCTTCGGGTCGTGATCGGCGGCCCGAAGTCCTGTGTGTTCGGGCCCATGATCCGGTGATGCGGCGACAACCATGATGGGACTGCTCCCCCGTCAGACTGGCTGGTGCTCAACTGTGTTGAGTACTTACTGTGTGTACCGCAAGCGTGGCCGTGAGCACGCGCGGCTACTAGGGGCATCCTTTGGACACTGTGAACTGTCCAACCGAATCGGGGAGTTTGCTTGAGCGTCGAAACTGAACAGGCCGACCCCCGCGACCCCACTGCCTCGCCTCTCGCCCACTTCGGGGCAGAGGTACGCATTGAACGCGAACGGTTAGGCCTGTCCCGCGACGACGTCGCCAAGGCTGCGCACTGCGGATACTCGTTGGTAGCCAAGATCGAGGCTGGCCAGCGCGTACCGCACCGGGAGTTCGCGGTGGCCTGCGATGCCTTGTTTCCCCACTCCGGCGGACGGTTTCTCAGGCTCTGGCCCCTGGTCCTTCGCTACGCGTTCCCGCCGTGGTTCCGGCACTACGTCGAGCTGGAGATGGTTGCGACGGGCATCCGGATGTTTCATCCCCAGCTCATTCCGGGACTCGTACAGACTGAGGAGTACGCCCGTGCTGTCCTCCGAACCGGGCGGCCGATGAACCTGGACGACCTGGTGACAGCGCGCATGGAACGCCAGCACATCCTGTCCCGGGAGGCGCCTCCCCGCCTATGGCTCATCCTCGATGAAGGCGTGCTGCGTCGCATGGTCGGCACGCCTGACGTGATGGCTCTTCAGCTTGCTCGACTTAGGGATCTTGCGGCGGCCCCTCCGCATGTCGTGCAGATAGTCCCGGAGAGCGGCAAGTCCTACCATGGATGGAGCAGCCCGTTCGGGTTGCTGTCGTTCCGCGACGGCGCTGATGTTGTGCACGTTGACGGCTTTCCCAAGGGCTACCTGCTGGCCGACGCGGACGACGTGGCGGCTGCCGACTCGGCCTATGATCTGCTGAAGGCCACAGCCCTACCGCCCGACGAGTCGGCTGCCTTGATCGACTCCGTTCTCAAGGACTGTTATTCATGATCAGCATCCCAGCTTCCGCGTGGCGGAAGTCGAGCTACAGCGGCAACAACGGGGGCGAGTGCATCGAGGTAGCCGACGGCTTTCCCGGTGTGATGCCCGTTCGCGACTCTAAGGACCCCGAGGGCCCCGCGCTGCACTTCTCTGCCGACGCATGGCAGGCGTTTGTGACCGCCACCGCCGACGGCGAGTTCGGCACCCTCTGACAGGCACCAGGGACCCCGCTACTCCCCTGCGAGTAGCGGAGTCCTGCCATGTCTAGGCGGCCCGTGCGAACAGTTCCGCGACCAGGGCCCGGCGCCGCCCGTTGACGGTCACGAACGTTAGTCTCGCCGGGTAAGGCAGGTCGGGCATCCGATCGACCAGATGGACGCCCCAACCGGTTTGCCGGCTCGGACAGGGCCGCACCGCGACGCCGTACCGATCAGTGATGCCGTACCGGACGAGGACGGCGGCGAGCCGGAAGGCCACCTCGTACGCCTCATCCTGGTCGTCCCGGGAGACGATGAAGGTTCTCGCGCTCATGCGATCCTCCCGGCGTACGCGGCGTGCTCCCCCGCCGTCCAGGCGAGGACGGGGAGCCAGCGGCCCGTTTCGCTGGATATCCGCCATTCGGCGAGCCCGAACAATCCACCGTCAACGAATTCATGATGGGCCGTCACACGAAATGCGTGCGTGCCGATCTTTGGAATCTGCGCCCCCACCAGGCGCCCGGTCTGTTCCAGCACTGTCAGCAACTCTCCCCAACTTGCGACGTACGCGCTCCCTGCCGCAGCAGCGAGTTTCGGACACGGACGCCACGTACCACACGTACCTTGATCGTTTGTAGCCACCTCGACACCCAGCCGCACCTTGACCTGCGAAACCATGCGTTGACCCTACGTAACTAGACCGACTCGAACAAGTGTTTTCGGGTGGTCGGTTTCACACTTCCGCCATAACAGAACCCTCCGACAGCGGCTGAATCTCGACGTTCTGACATGTCCGGTAAAACCGGACGGCGGGCCGGTTTCGGGGCCGATCGCGTCCCGGCCACCACTCCCCCTGCACTGATGGACGCACATCCCCGGCATTGGTTGCACCCTCGGCGGCAAGAATTAAATGACGGTTCGTCAGCGAATTAGATGAGGCGAGCATGCCAGGTGCCACAACACAAAGAGGGCCCCCGCCGAGGCGGGGGCCCATGGACTTTGTCGACTAATCTGCAACGACGCCCATCATCAGCTGTGCGGCGTGTCCGTTCACCCGCGCGAAGATCTTCTCGGGGTCCAAGGTTCGCCACCCGCCCAGGGTGAAGCAAACGTTGACGTAGTCAATCGTCGCGTCGTGGACCTCGCAGACCGAATCCCAGCCGAACAGGGCCGGGACAACGTCACCGACGCGAAGCTCGGCCGCCGTGACCTTGCGGTGGTGCTCGATGAACAGCGCTGCCCTGAAGCTCATGGTGTTTCCTTCCCTCCCGGTCCGGCCCGTTGCCGTCCCGCTGCGCCCAGCTAAGCGGAGCTGGGTCGGAGAACTCCAGGGCTGGCCGCCGAGTAATTTTCTGGCCCCGACCCGGTACTCAACCTGGTACCGACTCAGGGCACCCGGGGGTACTCAACCTGGTATCGCAGGAGAGCGCTATAGGCGGCATAGGCCTGTTGCGGCACGACGCCGTTCCCGAGCATCTTGAGCTGCTGTCCCCGCGTGAGTCCTTCAACTCCCGTGACATGTCCGGGAGTTAGGCCCATCATCCATTCGGCGAAAGCTGCGGTCAGTCGTCTGCCACCCCGAGGACCGATCTCGGTAGCCGCCGGGGCCGGCACTCCCGTTATGCGCTCCCATCGTTTGACGGCGGGGCCGTACTGTCCCCACCATGCGAGGGGAGAGTGACGACGGCGGTTCTCAGGTTCGGCGCCCCCTGTCGGGTACCGTTCCCCGGCCCGCCCGTCCCGTCGGATGCTGTCGGCGTCGGCAGCAGGAACACGACCTCGTCCTCCAAGTTGGGGCCGTGTCCGCCCGCGCGGCGCTTGTCCGGGTGCTGCGCCGACCCGTTCGACCCAAGGTTCGCGGTGGGGGTCTTCAGTAGCGGGAACCGCAACCCCGAACCATCGGTCGCGGGCATGGGGTGCACCAACGTCGGCAGCTCGCACGCATGACCATCGGCAGTCGTACCCGATCGAGGCCAGGTCGCCGAGGACTTCCGGGAGGCCACGCGATCGGAGAGCGGCGACGTTCTCCAGGAAGACGACGTCGGGTCGTATGACGCGAACGGCGGTGGCAACGTCCCGCCAGATGCCGGATCGCTCATCGGCGAGGCCCTTCCGTGTGCCCGCCGAGCTGATCCCCTGGCAGGGGAACCCGGCGGTGATGGTGTCGACCTCGCCCACTAGGGCGGACCAGTCGATAGACCGGATGTCCCCGAGGTTCGGGGCGGTCGGGTAGTGGTGGGCCAGGACGCGGGTCGGGGCCGGGTCGATCTCGGCGACGTGCGTTACCCGTCGACCCGTGAGCGGTTCCACCGCCATGCCGAGGCCGCTGTATCCGGCGCATAGCTCAAGGATGCTCACAGCGGGCCCCGGAGGAGGATCGCGGAGAGAACAACGGCGGCCAGCCGTAGGCCAGTTGGTATCAAATGGGGTCCTTCCGTGAGGGCGGCGAGTGCCGGCAAGACACTCACCGCCCGGTCATCCCGGCCTAACGCCAGGCGTGGGGCGTGTGGGGTTCGGCGAACGGGCGGGCGGTGGTCCCCGCCGGGTTGTGGCGTTCGACGGCATCGGCGAAAGCGGTGAGGGTGCGGGCCAGGGACCGGGCCTCGGTCGGCGTGAGCTTGAGGCGGTCACCGGTGACGGCGAGGCTCACGACGTCGGGCTCGCGGTCGGCGTACCAGACACGGCCCTTGTCGCCGCTGCGCGCGTTGATCTTGCCGGTGGTTTCGGTGCTGATGATCACGGTCATTCGTCGTCTCCGGTGATGCGGTGGGCGAGTACTTCGGTGAGGGTGAGGGCGTCGTTCTGCGCGAGCCGGACCGTTGCCGTGGTCTCCCCTGCGGCGTTGCACAGTTGGACATCGACTGAGCCCCGGTAGACCTGTCGGACGGTGATGGTCGCGCCGGTGGTGGTGGTGAACTTCCGCACTACTCAGCCTCGTTGGGAGACCCAGCGAGGTAGAGCTCCGCGAAGCGCGCGCGACCGAGGTATCGGGCCTGCCGGACCTGCCGCTCGGTAATGCCCATGTCGGCGGCGAGGTCGGCGTCGGGCACGTCGTCGCCGTAGAGAGGGACCGGGGTGATTCCGAAATCGGCCTTCACCACGTGGCGCTGTTGCGGGCCCATCCGGTTGAGTGCCGCGTGGACCAGGTCGCGGACGACGAACCGGCGGTGCCGCTCCCTATCGGACTGGGTGACCAGGTCGGCCGGGACGCCGATGGTGTCGGCGAGCTGGTCGCCGAGGCTGGCCGATCCCTCACCTCCGGCCGGGGCGTCGAGGTAGCGCAGGCCCTGCCATGCCATCCGGGCGGCCCAGGCGTTGTCGGGGCTGAGCCGTCGCATGCCCGCCGGCGGGTCAGTGCACAGCCGTTCCGCCTCGTACGGGTCACCACCACTCACGGACAGGGCGGCCTCAAAGTCCTTTGCTGCCTGCTGAGTTGAGCCGACACGGGTCATTTCCCGGCGCTTGTCCGACAGGGCTCCGGATATGGTCCGGTCCGCGAACGCGAAGAACTGCGCAACGTCCGCGCCAGCGAATCGCTCGATGGCTTGCCAGAGGGCAAGGCGGGCGTCCTGCGCGAGGTCCTCGACGAGGCCGTGGTCGGTTCGCCCGCCCCCGCTGGCGTAGTGGGAGGCGTGCCACGTGACCCGGCCCTCCATGGCCGCGAGGACGGCCGTCACGTCGGCGAGGTTGTGGTTCTGTGCCCCTGATATCTGCTCGGGGGTAAGGCTGAGCTGCATGAATCGCTCCGGTCGCTAGGTCTGCGACCTCCGTGGAGAGCGCAGGTAGAGCGGCGGAACGGGGCATGCGGGAGTGATCAACCGGGGTAGGTCAGGGCATGGCGATGCCCCGTCCGAGGGCATGCGCGGACGGGGCTGATCAGGCCGTCGAGAGCGCGGGGGTCAAGAGAGCCACGCGGGGCCGACGGGCCGAAGGGATGCGGTGGGGGCGATGTAACGAACCGGGCGATTTGCCGGTGATGGGGTGACCAGGCCGTGACCTGCGTCTCATCCGCAGGGATGAGAGAGGCTTGAATCGGAGGTCGTCCGTTACCTGTTCGTGACCAAGTGGGCCGAGAGGGTACTAGGTTGAGTACCCCCTCGGTCGTCACTGTGTGTATAGCGGACCGCTACTACGGGCTATACGGGAGCGTGGCTAGTAGTCGGCGCCGTACAGGGACCCCCAGGACCGGCCGCCGATCTCGGACTCGGCGCCGATGGGCACCCCGAACAGGTCGAAGCTCATGCACCGCTCAATCTCGCGGGCGATCTCTGCGGCCTCGTCCGCCGGGGCACTGCACAGCACCTCGTCATGGATCGGCAGTCGGCAGTGCCCCAGGAGACCGGCCTCCTCGATGTTCAGGAGAGCCTGACCAAGCACGTCGCGTGCGGTTGACTGGCACATATAGTTCGTGGCGGCATAGCTACGGTCCCGGTCGAGGGGCAGGCGGCGACCCGTTGGCGAAATGCAGACCATCCCGTTTGCATAGGCCTCGCGCTGCCAGCGGTTGCTAGCCCGCTTCACCTCGGGATAGATCCGATCGTATGCGGCCAGCATTCGCCGGACATCTTCGATCGGCGCGCCGGATTGCGCGGAAAGGGTTTCGGCACCGCCTCCATAGACCTTCCCAAGGCCTCCGGCTTTTGCGAGCTTTCTGTGTTTCGGGGTGTAGTCCGGACCGTAGATCAGACTTGCCGTAAAGCCGTGCAAATCCTCTCCGGCGAGAATGGCGGATTTCATGACCTTGACGTCTGCCAGTGCGGCCAGAACACGCAACTCGACGGCCTGGAAGTCGGTGGAGATCATGACGTGCCCGGGTTCTGCCAGCAGTGCGCGGCGGATCATGTGGTCCGTGGCGGGTAGCTGCTGGAGGGCTGGGCGCTCCACACCCATACGGCCCGTACGTGCGGCCAGGGGACTGATGTTGGGGTGGATGCGTCCGTCGTCCCCCATGGCGTCCAGGAGGGCACTTGCGTACGATGAACGCCACTTCCCGGCCCTTTTGCTGTGCAGCACGGAGACGGCGAGCGGATTCGGTTTGCGAACGTTGAGGCGTTCCCACTGCAAATCCATATCCGCGAGGGCGAGGAGGGTCTTCTTGTCCACCCGGACAGCGCCGGTCGCCGTGCGGTCCCGCAGGATCTCACCCATGCCGGCAAGCGCTTCCGCGATCTGCCTCGGCGCATTCACGTTGGCAACGCCGTACCGTGCGGCCTGTTCGGCGTAACGTCCGGACTCGTCCGCCAACCGGTTGTCCAGAGAGCGCGTGTAGGGCTCATCGAGAATCATTCCGGTCCGGGTCATCAGGGAGCACATGCGCGCTATCTGGTGTTCGTAGTCCAGAAGTGCGGGGCGAACGCCGAGAGCCGTCAGTTCCGCCGACAGTTGCGGTTCGAGCCGGGCGGCGAGAATGACGTCGAGGCCGCCGTAGAGGTTGAACACGGGATGAGCCAGAGGAATACCGGCCCAGCCGGTTTCCTTGGTCAGACCGAGCGACTTGAATACGTCGGTAAGGCCGTCCTGGGTATCCGGGGCCGCCGGGTCCACCCAGTAGGCCGCTAGCGGTTTCAGGGCGGTTCCTCGACCCCCGGCCTGCGGCTGCCTTGGGTCAATCAGCGTGGCCATGATCCGGGTATCGCGGGTTCGCGGTGCGAGGCTTTCGATGGGGATTCCGGCATGGCGGTCGAGGACAAGCCAGTCGAACATCCCGTTATGGATGATGAATTTCCGCGCGCTCTGCAAGACGGCTCGGGCGAACTGCTGGAACTCACCCCCGCGTTCCCAGTGGATTACCCATGCGGTACGGGCGTCACCGAATTGAACCGTCCGCAGGCGGTAGGATGCCCCAAATATCTTGAGGCCCGTCGTTTCGGTGTCCAGGGCGATGGGTCCCCGCCGGTCGGCCTCCTGGGCCCATGCGTAGAACGCGTCCAGGTCTGCCGGGGTCTGCGGGACATTGACCGTCACGACTTCCCCGGCAATAGTGTGCCGGTAGGTTTGCATTCCCGTTCCTCCCCCATAGAAAAAGGGGCAGGTATCGGAATTGATACCTGCCCCTGAAAAGGTCCCGCGGCCGCTATTTTGCGAATATGCCCGACCCGGGCCGCGGGGCATTGTCCGAAACCTCTCGGATTCCGATGAGGGCAATTCCTCGATTGGCACGCTTGCGCGCAATCCCGCGTTCCTCAAGTGCCGCGTAAAATGCCCGTCGGGTCCACCGTTCCTTATGGGGAAGGTTTTCCGCCTCGCACCATGCGAGATAGTGATTGAACGCGTCGGTCCCGTCCATCTGGGTTCCGGCCGGGCAAGGCTCAAGAATGTCCGGGAAGAATCCGGCGAGCTGGTCAGAGGTCTGCTTGTACTCCCGCACCGAGGCAGTGATCACGGCCGGGTCGCGCAATCCCTCCTTGAACCATTCGACGGCCCCGCGTACGGCCCATGCGGCTATCCCCTCCGCTTCCGCGAGGAGCTTTGCGTCGAGGCCGTGATCACGTTCCTCGGGCGCGAAATAGCGTGTGAAGGGGATCATCTTCACGCGCCTCCACAGTCCCTCGTCCTGGCCCTTGAATTTGGGCCGGTGATTGGTTGCCAGTATCAGGAGAAACGAGGGCTTGAATTCGAAGAACTCCTTGCGGAGAAATCGCGCGGACATGACGTCCTTGCCGGTGCTCCGCTTGAGGACAGCTTCGCTCATGGGTCGTCCGCTCTCGCCCTCGGATGCGAGCACGATGCGTGCGGCGCGAAGTGCGGCGAGGTCGTTCGGAATGCCTCCGGAAGGCTTTTCCTCAAACGTCGAGAAAGGGGTAGTGGTGGTGATTGAGCGGAACGTCGCGGTGACGGTGTCCGTAAACACCGACTTTCCGTTCGCACCCCCGCCATGGAATACCGCGAAGCATTGTTCGCTGGTGTTCCCGGTCACGCCGTATCCGACCAGGCGTCGCATGTATGTGACGAGGTCGGGGTGATCGGGGAAAATTTCTCGGAGAAAGCTCTCCCACCTCGGGCATTTCGCTTCGGGCCGGTAGTCGATATCCAGGCAGAATGTCAGTAGGTCGTCCGGGTCGTGGGGACGGAGGTGGCCCGTCCGGAGATTCACGGTTCCGTTCCGGAAGCTCAGGAGGTCGGGCCGGGAATCGAACGACGAGGCGTCGATGTATACGGCCGGGACCGATTTGAGTTCCGTCATCATCGCGTCAATGCCGCTTGTGTTGAGGAATCCCTTTGCCGCAGCGGGGTTGCCGGCAAGGGCGAGGGCGGCCCCCATGCGGTGGATTTCCTGGCGGACGCGGGTCGAATCCTGTTCCCACCGACGGCCGTCCCAGGCATAGAAGCCGAGGCCCGGGGCGTACTTGATCCGTCCGTTGGTCCAGTTCACCAGGGCATAGGCGTTGATCGCGTTGCTGTCGCCGAACTTGTCGGTGAGGTCCTTAAGCATTTCGAGCGCTTCGAGACCCTGGTCGCGGGATACGAAGTCCGCCCCGGTGCGCTCGGAGAGGACGGCTGTCCGCCGTTCTGCCTCGGCGTCGACTGGGCCACGGACAGGCCGGGCGCCCTTGACGGCCTGGTGGAGCAGGGCGGGGAACGCGGCGCGGTCCCGGGCCCTCCAGTCGGTGAGGTCGTCGCCAGCGGTGGGGATGTCCAGGCGGTACGCGTCGATGCCGTGCTCGGCCAGGCCCTCGGCGAGACGCTGGGTGAACGCTGCCCCGGCGGCGTCGTGGTCACCGGCGAGGACGACGTGCATCCCGCGCAGGCCGTCGGCGAGTTCGCTGACCAACTCCGGGCTGCTGGCCAGGGAGGCGCCCCGGACCGCAACGGCGTTGTAGCCGACGGCGGTCACCGTGAGGGCGTCCGCCGGCCCCTCCGTGATGATGGTCGTCCCGTACCCGCCGAGGCCGTTGAACACCCCGTACATGCCCCAGCGCTCACCGTCGGGGTTGCTCAGGCTGACCCACCGGGCAGGGCAGCGCCCGGTGAGGTCCCGCCCCTGTAGACCCCGCGTGACGCCCGCGAAATCGCACATGGGGACCGTGAGCCGGGCGAACGCGGTGAACGTCCGGGACCGGTACCGGAAGCCGTCACGGTCGCCCCCGGGGTCGACGCCGAGCATGAGGTCGGCGGCGGTGTCGAGGTCCAGGCCGAACCGGTCGGCGAGGTAGGCGCGAGCCGTCTCCGCGACGGGGACGCCGTAGTCGGCGAGAGCGGCGGAGGTGGCATCCACGTACATGGCCAGTGCCGCCGTAGCGCCCGGACCGGCGGTCGCGGGACGCTTGGCCGTGACCCGGGGGCCGTCACCGGTGACGTTGAACAGGTCATCCCAGTTGAGGCGTGCCTTGATCCGCACGGCGTTGGTGTCGCATCCCGAGCGGCAGGTTAGCCGCACCTTTCCGTTCTCCCCGTGCCAGATGCGCAGGGACGGGTGAGAGTCGGTGTGTGCGGGGCAGGCCGCGAGGTACCCGCCGTCCGCGTGCTCAGAGACGCTGTGGAACCGGCCGAGCAGGTCAGCGATCAGCATGATGGTTCTCCCTTGGGTGTTACCCGACCGGGAGAGCAGAGGTAGAGAGCGTGCTCAGTACGCGGCGTCCGCGAACCGCAGCACGTCCCGTGCGTCCTGGATGATCCGTGCGAGCGCGGCCACGTCGGTGGTGAGGTACCAGCGCGAGGTGTCGAGTCCGCGCAGCGACGGCCGGAACCCGTAGCGGTCCCGCATGGTCGGGGCGTCCAGGCCGAGGGCCTGCCGGAGGCGTGTCCAGGTGGGGATGCTGACGTGCACGCGGCCCCGGGCGGTCGACGCCCGCCGGACCTTGACGACCACGACCCCGTAAGGGAACCCGGCGTTCTGCGCCTCGGCGTCTGCCTGCCTTAGCCACGTCGGGACGGCGGAGCTGGTGACGTCCTTGGCCTCCAGGATGAACGGCACCACGTGCACATCACCGACGTCCCGGGCACCCTCCTGCGCCGGACGGCGGACGTTCCCGGCGTCGAACGGGTCGATGAACCGGCCGTCGGCGTCGACATGGCCTAGCTGTTCGTTGAGGTGGTCGCGGAGCTGGGATTCCCAGCGAGTCCCCTGGTCCTTGTTCTTGTTGGCCATGCTTCCCCCATGGGGTACTAGGTTGAGTACCGAGACGGCAAAGGGGGCCGACGGATAGCGCGTCGCTACCCATCGGCCCCGCGTGTGGTTACGGCCGGGCGTATCCGGAGGTGATCAGCCGCACGTGCTCGGCGCTGACCCAACTGCGCCGCATCGAACGGCGCTTGACGAATCCGGACTCCACGCCGGTCGGCTGGAGCAGCAGCATCGGCCGGAGCCGGCCGTCGACCAGGCGGGCGGTCACCTTGTGCACGATGGCATCCGCGACGCGGACCCGGTTGCGGCGCCGTGCGGCGTAGTTGACCAGGTCGCCGGGATACAGCTCATCCCCCGCGTAGTCACAGACAGTTGACCGGTCACTCAATGGCTAGGCCCTCCTCGTCGTTCACGCCGAACCGTCGGCGGCGTTCGCTGATCACGGCCCGGCGGTCCTCCGGCGCGAATCGCCAGAGACCCCGCCGGAGCTGTTCGTCCGTGAGGGAATCCCAATCCGGTTTCCTCTCACGGGTGTTGCTGGTCACTCGGTGTCCGCGACCGGGGCCGGACCGATCACCTTGAACACGGGCTTGCGGAAGGCGACATCGACGCCCGCCGGGTTGGTGAACTGGACCAGCTCCAGGTGAAGGTCGACCAGGGCCGGCGCGGTGGCGTCGAGATCGTTCTCCAGCTCGTGGAGCACCTTGAGGAGTTCCCAGCTGCCCGACGTGAGCTGTCCCTTGCCGAGGTCCGGGGAGTCGGCGAGGCGGAACGTCACCTTGATCTGCGGCGACGGACCCCGGCCGATCTTGGCCTGGGCCTTGCGCTCGGTCAGCAGGGCCGGGCAGCCGCACGGGACGCCCTTGTCCTCCTCGGGCTCCAGGTACTCGACCCCGTCGCAGTGGTGGATGGGCGGACCGGATCGGCCGAACAGGATGAGGGACGACTCCACGGCGTCCGGGCCGTCGATGATCAGGCGGAGGCGGTCGACGGTGGTGATCACCTCAAGGTTGTCCTCCTTGGGCGACTCCCACGGCGCCACGTCACCGCCGAGGAGGGCCGCGACGGCCTTGGCCACCTCGGGGTCTCCCGTGGTGATCCGCCACGTCGGCAGGCTCACCGGGCGGTCGTTGACCTTCTTGCCGGCGCGGAGCTGGTAGGCGAGGTCATCGGCGAAGACGGGGCGCGCGACCGGGCGCGCGTCCGGGTCGGTCTCGAAAATGCGAACTGCCATATACGGGTTCCCCCTTGGGTGTCTGCGGGTGTGATGAGGGGGCGGGACGGCACCGCCGGGGCACTGCCACCGCCCGGGGGCCTAGCGGGCGCGGCGCTGAGTGCCGGTGACCAGGCGGGCGACGCTCGCCGCGATGGCACGGCCGATGACGGTCTTGGACGTCTCGCGGTCCCAGGTGAAGATCCGGCGCAGGGCGAGGAACACCTCGAACACGTCCGGGCCGCTGGCGACCGGCTTGAACGCCCAACCGGCGTCCGTGATGTGGAGGACGGCCGCGCCGTCGAACTCCGGCATGGGGGACGTGGTGCCGTCGGCGTGGATGATGCGGTCCGCGTACCGGTACGCGCTCATCTGGAGGGCGACGTCGGGGTACGTGTCCTTACTGGTCTTCCAGTCGACCATCAGGAGATGCGGGGTGCCGTCGGGATCGGGCGTGCCGTCCTCGGCGAGGTAGACGCGGAGCACGGCGTCGAAACTTCCGGCGTAGCCGTGGGTGTCGGACCAGCACACGTCTTCGGCGTGCACCAGCTCGGGCCGCACCACGGCGAGGAAGTCCAGGAAGTGGGCCTTGTACGGTTCAAGGTCGGGGTGGACACGGCCCACGGCCTCGCCCCTGATGAGGCGTTCGAACAGGTCGTGCGCATCGCTGCCCAGGCGGGCCCTGGCGCGGGTGTAGCGGGGTGCGGCGCCCTTGAGCCAGTCCACGGCGCCCTGACGGTCACGGGCCACCATCTGGGCCACGTAGGGCTGTGAGTCGACGGCGAGTTCGGCGGTCAGTTTGGCCTGCCAGTAGGCCAGGAAGGGCTTGGGCAGCATGCCGAGCACGGACGTGACGCCGGGGAGCTTGACGTGGCTCTCGGGGTGGATATAGAAGCGGCTGCCACCGCGCATGATCGTGTGAACCTTGGCCACTGGGCTCCCTCTCGGGTCGGGTGTTCGGACACCCGTAGGAGCGCGCAGAGGTAGAGGGCCGGGACATGCGAAAGGCCCCGCCCCACCGGTAAGGGCGGGACGGGGCCTGGGAGTTGGGACTAGAGGTCGATCGCGTCGCGCATGTCCGCGATGAGCTTCTCGACGGCCTCAAGGTGCTTGAGGACGGCGTCCCGGTCCTCACCCTCAAGGGTGGTCAGCGGGGCCAGCGGGACGGCGCTGAGTACCTTCTCGACGTTGCCGAGGATCGCGCGGGGGGTGTCCAGGCGCAGGGTCTCAACCGGCTTGCCGGTCGTCTCTGCGGTCTCGTCGGTGCCGTCCGCGTCGTCAGCCGACGGGGTGTTCCCGGCCTTGCTGGAGTTGGCCAGCTCGCGCTTGCGGGCGGCGTCGGCGCGGGCGATCTCCTGGCGGGTCTGCCGGGGAATGCCGTAGTGGGTGAACACGAGGTCACTGAGCTTGAGGGGCTGCTGCGCGGCCTCAAGGGCATCGTGGGCGACGGTCAGGGCGTCCTGGTCGTTGGCAGCGTCGGCGGCGTGCACGGCGGCCTGGGCGGCCTCCACGGCGACGAGGCGGGCAGCGTCGGCCTCGGTCATCAGGGCTGCGTACCGGGCGGCCTCCTCCGGGTCGGTGTCGAGGGAGTTGACGTACGGCACCATGACGGCGGAGGCCTGGTTCTGCGCCGCCCGCTTGATCATCTTGCGGATCTCCGCCTTGTCCTCGGCGCCGATCCCGGTCACCCGCTCCGCCGCCATGTCGAACAGGTCCTTCACCGCGTTCGTGTAGGCAGCGCCCTTGCCGTCGAGAACCGGCAGGCCGTCCCGCAGGATGAACCGGCGGAGCTGGAGCATGGTGGTGGCGGTCGTGAGACCGAGGTTGAGTGCGGCCTTGAAGCCCTTGGCAATGTTCGCCGACCCCGCGTTGAGAATGTCGTCCAGGCCCTCGACCACCCGGTGGTTGGTGTGCGTGACCGCTACGACGGTCGACGGCTTGGCGGCCTCCTCGGCCTCCTGCCGAGCCTGCTGCTCACGGTCCTGCGTCGTCTCGATGTCGTCCAGGCCGGGCGTGAGGGTGTCCGACTCCTCGTCCGCCGTGTTGATCAGGTCGGCGAGGTTGTCCCACGCGTCCTCGCCCGGGTTGCCCTCCTCGTCCAGCTCCGGGGTCGTGGTGTCGGGCAGAAGCTCGGCAAGCCGCTCCCGGGTGATCTCACCAAGTGACTTGCCGTCGTACCAGACGGTGCGCAGTGCAGCAGCGGTCACCGGGGCCGCGTCGTCGGCGGCATCGACGTCCGCGTTCACGTCGGCGGCGTCCCCCGTGGCCCCGGCAACCTTGGCGGTGATCAGGGCGTCCAGTTCACGGGCGCAGGTGGCGCAGAGGTCGGTATCGGCGGCCTGGTCGGTGTTGACCGCCGCGTCCTTGTCGCAGAGCGTCCGACCGGTGAAGGTGGCGTCCCATGAGGCGAGGGCGTGAGGCTTCTTGCCCTTGCCGACCAGGCCGACTGCGAGGCCGAAGTCAGTGGCGGTCTGAACGGTGATAACAGACATTTTTGGGTCCTCCCCTTTGGCCTCGCCCTTTCGGCTTGGCCTGACAACCCAGAAGCTAGCGGAGACTCCGCCCCAGACTCCAGGCCAATAAGAAAAGAGCCCCCTCCGCCGTGTGGCAGAGGGGGCCAAAGGGGGTGTTGACCTGCGGCTACTCGCCGACACCCGCCCGCAGAGTCTTCGCGTCCTCGGTGCGCTGCACCGCCTCGCCGGCACCCAGGGACGCCGCGACGACGGCCAGGATGAGGGCACCCGGCAGGCCCGGGAAGTAGTGCGCGAACAGGGCCAGCAGGGCGGTCAGTACCGCGTAGAGGCGGGCCGGGTGGGTGACGATGAACTTGAGCACGGATGCCCTTTCGTGGGTGGGATTGGCACCCCTCCGCGGAGGGGGTACTAGGTTGAGTACCGTCACCGGGCGAACTGCGCGATGGCAGCCGCGATACCGGCGACGGTGGCAACGGGCAGTGCGTACTTCCAGGCCTCCAGCGCCCGGAGGCGGGACTCGTGGTCGGCCAGCTCGGTGCGTACTGATTCGGTCTGCTCCCCGAGGGAGCGCACGTCCCCGCGCATGCCGATGATCTCGTCGTAGATCTCGCGCGGGCTGATGTGCACGCCTAGCGAGTCGTCCTCGGGCAAGGGCCCGGCCCCCTTTAGCTCTTGGGGACCTTGAGCCGGTCCCACGTGGTCTGACCGGGCGGGAACTTCGCGGCACCGCCGGCGTATCCGCACTTGCGCTGCCACGCCTCGTAGCTGTTCACGTCGGCCTGGCCCAGGGTCGGACCGGGACCGACGGCGTACCGCCCGCATCCCTCGGCGACCAGGCGCTTGCCCATGGCGGTGAAGATGGGCGAGGTCCGGCCGAGGCGGAAGAACGCGGCACCCGGGAACGGCTCGTAGACCGGCGCCGCACTGGGCAGGTACCCGAGGAGGTTGCGGAGGCTGGTCTCCCCGGGCACGCCGTCGGCGTCGCTGCCCGAGTAGCCGAGGGAGTGCTGGTACGTCTGGTAGCACCGGGTGTCAGCGTCGGTCCAGGTCGGCCCCGCGCCCTCGGTGTACTGCCCGCCGAAACCACGGACGATCAGCGCATTGCCGACGGCGGTCACGTGCGCGCCGTGCGCCCCGTAGCCGTATTCGAGGCCGCTGATCACGACGCGGTTCCGGGAGACGGCCGGGGCAGGGTTGCCGCCGCCACCTCCACCGCCGGCGGTTCCGCCCGCAGCGCCGAACAGCGCATCGGGACTGATCGCACCGGGGTCGCCGTGGTCGTTGCCGGGGATGTTGGCGTGACAGTAGTGCCCGCCCTGCGCCTGCCACACGGACCGGTCCCGGCGCGAACCGCCCGGATAGCTCGGTGGGGTGCCCATCGGGAACGTGTCCGGCACGCCCCACGACCGGATTGCGGCCATGAGCGCCCGGAAGTTCGGGCCGGGGTGCCAGTAGGCCGTGAACGGCGTTGCCGCGCGGGCCAGGACCTCGATCTGAATGCACGCCGCACCGGTGCGGTTGGTGCGGGTGCCGCCGTCGTTGCGCAGGGCACGCGCACTTGCCGACAGGGGCCCGAACTGGCCGATCCGGTCGGTGGTCGGGTCGTAGAGGATGTGCGGCTCGGCAGCGATGCCGACCAGGTAGGAGCCGACGCTCGAAAACGCGCCGTCGCCCGCACCGCTCTCCGTGGTGTGCCACACGGCGCGCGCCGGTAGCGACGGGGTGTCCATCGTTCCGCCGATCGAACCGTCGCCGATCCGTTCGGCTCCCGGAATCCAGTCCGTTCCCATAGTGCCCCCCTCAAGTGGTTGAGGTGGGTACTAGGTTGAGTACCCACCCCAGACCTAGAGGGCATGGATCTAGTCGGGCGCGACGATCACCATTCCCGCCGTCTCCGCCACGTCTCCGGCGCTCATCTCGGGCGCACCCACCGGCACCGACGGCGGGTCCCGCAGGAGCAGATAGCCGGGCAGGAGGGCAGCCAACTTTGCTGCCAGTGAGGACAGTTGCTCATCTGACAGGGTGATGTCCGTCATGGTCGTACCTCCTATGCGAGGGGCGGGTCGGGGGTGAGGTCGACATCTGTGGGCACGCCGGGTGACGCGGTGCCCCGCAGGGTGAGCGCCTGGCTTACCGCAGCATCCGATGCGGAAATGCGGTTTCCCACCACCCATGCCAGGGTGTCCAGTTGGGCTCCGGTACGGTCAACTACCCTGACAACGTCGCCCAGTTGGACGCGGGGGTCGGGCAGGATCTCGACGTCCCCGAGGAGGGGCACCGGGAGTTTGCCCGCCGTGAGCAACGTGTCCGCGAGGACGGCCGCGCCCGCACTCTCCTGCACCCACCCGGCGGCGTCGTGGTCGAACGCCTGCCTGCCGTAGACGGCTTGGCTGATGGTGTTCTGTGCGGACGACCAGTTGTCGACGGCGCCGGTTCCGCCCGGCAGTGCCGGGGTCATGACGGAGTAGGACAGCTCACCGCCGCGAATGCAGCGGACCCAGACGTCCTGCGCGGATTTGTTGTGGATGCTCATGCTGAGAATCCCGTCCGCACGGCTGATACCCACATCGACGGCCCCGAATACCGCCGGGACGTCGTTCGCGTTCGTGAGGGTGAACCTGATCTGTCCGACGAGTGATCCGCCGCCGACGGTCATGGGCGGTAGCGGGTCCAACTCGTCCTCGCCGACCTCCCATTTCACGAAGTACTTGAACGTAGCGGGCAGGAGGAAGATGTCCGGTGACGACCGGTATCCCGGTACCGCCTTGACCTTGGCCCATGACTGCCACTTCACACGGGTGTAGTTCCGGCAGGCGTCGATCTCCTCCGTCGTGGTCAGCGAGGCCAGCTCGCGGGCGGACGTGACGGTGAAGTCGGCGGCCCCGGGGGCGGTGTTCCAGCGCGCTCCGGAGCGCCACACAAAGAGCCCTGCGGCCGAGAACTCCGCCGTGGAGAGCGTCGCCTTGGCAATCGCGGTGATGACGTCCCAGGCAGTGCCATTGACGACGGGAATCACGGTCAGGGGAAGGGCAGGTGCGTCGAGGGTGGCACCGCGTTTCCACAGCCCGTCCTGCGTGAGCGACGTCGGGATAGCGGTCGTGGGCGTGAACTGAGCGGCCTCGACGGCGAGATCTCCGAGGACGACGCTCACGTCCCGGATGGCACCTGCCGGCAGGACGACGCCCGGGATCGGCGCCGACAGGCCCACCATCACCTGACCACTCGGACCGGTGAGCCGGTACTCGACGGTGACGGCCCCGGCGTCGGAGACGGTGACCCAGAACCCGGCATGCCAGCGGCCGGGCGATTCGGTGGCCATCTGCGGCGGTGTCCACGTCAGACTTGAGTTCTGTGTGGGGTCCGTGACGCTCTCGCCCGCGCTCGCTACGATTCGCTTGCCGGTCCAGTCGATGGAGAGAGCGGTGCGCCAATCGGGCCCGTTCCCGGTCCAGTTGATGTCCAGGCGCGCAGTGGCATTGGCTGCCCCGGCGCCGGTCGTGTCGAAGAAGCACTCGAAGAAGAACCCGGAGCCCTTCAGGTTCCGGTTCACGCTCCGCACGGTCGGCACGTACACCGCGATTGCCCGGCCGGTGGTCGGTCCCTTCGCGGCAGCTGTGAAGGGCGGCGTCGGGTGGCTCCACCGGTTCCAGCCGCCGAACAACGTGGACAGGGTGCCGATGTTCGCGGCGACCCCGCCGTGATACGAAACGTAGAGGGTGGCGCCCGGTCGCGGGGGCGGGGACGTGTGGATGCCCGCGTTCCTCAGGAGGTGGTCCACGCACCACGTTGCCGATGCCACCCAGTCGGTTGCGGCGACGCCACTGGCCGCCTGGTCGATGCCGCCGGAGGGGCGGGGCAGGACGGCGGGCATCCGCAACTGCTCCGCACCGTCGAGGGCGGTCAGGGTGACCGTGTCCCCGCCGGATTTGGCGGACCGCGCCCGTACCTTCCCCCGGAACGCCGGGAGGGTGTCGGCGCCGATACCCCAGCCGTGGACGACGGACTGACCGGGCCGGGCAACGTCAGCGGTCGCATGGGGCGCCCACGGGCCGTAGAGGGCCGGTGCCGGCACACCCCCGGTACCGGACAGCGTCACCTCCAGCTGCGCGCTGCTGGACCCCGCGAACGCCCGCATGGCAGGGGGAAGGTCGGTGCCGTAGGCGGAGTCCAGCGACCAGGCCTGAATCTGCGGACCGACCTCGACACCGCCGAGGCGGGTGGTGTGCGCGGGTGAGCGTTCGCCTGCCTTGAGTGCGGCTGTGAGACGCGCGTTAGCCTGCTGCACTGGTCACCTCCACAAGGGTGAGTGAGATGTCCCGGGTGTCGGGGAATCCGGGGACGGTGCCCTGCGCGTAGTCCGTGACGCTGAAGGGGGGCGTGCCTTCACCGGCCGGGGGCGCGGGGATGCCCAGGGG
>FTKL01002523.1_pt1 | contig 22581 bp, 15 predicted proteins | sample 2434061 | NCBI WGS metagenome assembly FTKL01 (sample SAMEA3914816, study PRJEB12502) | metagenome | biome: forest; material: soil | place: USA | collected 2011-09-16 | depth 0.3 m
ACGCCGCCACCGTGCGCCTGGACCGGGCTGCCCGCGGTGTCGGCGAACTGGGTGCCGTTGGTGACGGTCACCACGGCTGCGTGCGCTGTGCCGACGCCGGCGACAAGGGGGAGGAACAGCGAGAGAAGGGCGGGGAAGAGGATGGATCTGAGTCGCGGCACGGTTCTGCTACCTCTGCTCTCTGTTGCTGGACCGACCGCCGCGTGAGGTGGCAGCACGGACATGCCATGGGGTCACGTGGCTCGTCGGTCCGGGCGAAGTCAGGCGCCGGCTTCCTCTGCGGCTCGTACAAGGGGGACGAGGAGGCCGGGCGATCCTTCGCCTGTGCATCTGGGTGGGGGATGCGCCGGGCTGACCGGGTGTGAGGTGTCCGTCCCGGCGGCTCGGCGTGGGTGGGGCGATCGCGTTCGGCGGCGTGGCCGGCGGCGGGGCACTGCGCGGGCGGTGGGGCCGATGCTCCGCCCGTGGTCCCGCGTTCTCCTGTCCAGGGAGTCGGCCGGGGCCTGACGACCTGTGTCGCGCTTCCGGCGAGTAGCCATGTTGGCGCAAACAAGTGGTCGAGTGAGAGTGTCGGAGCGCGCCCGGGCCGTGTCAAGGGTTTCACCCGACTCGGCCTGTTTCCTCAGAAGTTCGGGGTCGCGCCGGACCAGGACGCACGGGGGAGGCAGAGGATCCGACGGCAGCCGGCGAGGGTGAGCATCTGCATCGTTCGGCGGGCGCGGAGGTCGTCGATGGAGAACACCCACGGACTGGGCACCAGCAGCACCTGGTGCAGTCCCGCGGCGATCGAGGACGCGAGCTCGTCCAGCTGCGGGCGGGGGTCCGCCGACGTGCACCCGTTGTCGAGATAGATGAGGGGCGGACGCAGTCCGAGCCGGTTGGCGAAGCGCCTGACGGCTTCGCGGCGGGCGGCCATGTTCCGGGGGTCGTACGGGTAGCAACGGAGGTACGCGGCGGGGGAGTGCATGCGGGGGTGTCCTTACCGGTCAGACGTGAACCGCTTGGCGCTCCAGCGCCCTGGAGAATTCGCGCGGCGACGGCAGGTGCATCACCCGGCAGTCGGCCGAGGTGATTCTCCGGACGATGTCACGGGCATCGGTGTCGCTCAGCGAGAATACGAATGCCCCGGGCACCAGGACGACGTCGTACGCTCCGCAGGTGACGTCCCGCAGCAGCCGGTCGAGGGCGGGCAGCGGGCCGCTGGAGGGGCGGCCGTTGTCGAGGTAGAGGGCCGGCTCGGGCAGTCCGAGCTGCTCCGCGTACTGGTGGAGCGCGTCCCGGTGGCACTTCATCTGCCATTCGTCGTAGGCGTGGCAGCGCAGGTATGCCGCCGTCCGGGTGCCGGTGGAGCCGGTGCTCTCGACGTTCATGACCTGTTGCCGCCTTTCCTGGGGGAATTCCGGGAGACCGTTGACGCCCGACTCTTTCCGGCGATTTCCTTCTCCCTCCAGGGAAATTCAAGTCCTATGCTGATTCAAGGACGGAGAGAGCCGGATCGGGTAACGATCGGTGATGGTCCTGGGGGAGTACTGGGTACCGTGCCGCCGGCCAATACCTAGGTAGTGCGTGCCGGGGCCGGGGAGGGGGGTTCCGGTCGCCCGGCGTCACCCGCCGGGCGCGCTCGGTGGAAGGCGGCGCCGCCCGTCGCCGGGCCGGTCCGCAGGTTACGGACACTCGCCGGTCGTTCAACCGGAAACCATCTCGACACATCTCAACATCCGTGGAGCGCGGGTCCGCTCACCGCTCCGCACCCGCACGCCGAGCGACGGTGCCGCGCTCCGGGGGCGCCGGACACTGGGCGAGGGCACGTCCCCGCAGCGTACGGACGTGCCGCCGGGCGCGCGGCCCGGTCCGTCAGGGGCTCGGTCCGGAGTTGCGTCCAAGGTTGCGCAAACATCACAAGGGTGTCTCGGCTTCCCTCTGCTCTTGACGTTGATGCTGCTGCGGGGGTGTTATGTGTTTCACCGCGTTTGAACGTGTTGATTTCTGGTTGCTTTTCCAAGAAGGAGTGCTCGGCCGGGCGGAGGCGCCCGGGCCACTCCCGACACTGGCCCTCGCACCCCACCCAAGGCATGCGGAAGCGGGATCCTCCCCGCCGTGGCTGCCTTCGAAATCTCCGGATCGTGCCGTCCCCCGCCGATCCTCGATGTACTACCTCAGGAGCGTCCTCATGTCCCCCATGACGTACCGCACTCGCGTGGTTGCCGCCGCAGGTCTTCTGCTCGCTCTGGGCCTGACCACGGCGTGCTCGACCGGCCAGGAGTCCGCCTCGTCGGGTGCTTCGGTGGCTCCGGTGACCGGGAAGATCTCGATCACCTACCTGCAGAAGCAGGGTGACCAGGAGTACTTCATCGGTGAGGCGGCCGGCGCGAAGGCGAAGGCCGCGGAGCTGGGGGTCGACCTGAAGGTCGTGAACCTGGGCAACGACGCGAACAAGACGGTCAGCGAGGTGCAGTCGGCGGTCGCGCAGAAGACCAACGGCGTGATCATCGTGGTGCCGGACCCGGCGGTCGGTCCGCAGGTGGTGCAGACCGCGAAGGACGGGAAGGTCGCGCTGCTGACCTCCGACGACCAGATCTGCACCACCGGCCCGGACCCGTCCGCGTGTGCGAAGACGGACCTGGTGCCGCGGATCGGCTTCTCCGGTGCGCAGATGGGCGGCGAGGTCGGCAAGCGTGCGGCCGCCGAGTACCAGAAGGCGGGCTGGAACCCGGCCGAGACCCGTACGATCTCCGCCTGGAAGCAGGACGTGACGGTCTGTGGCGACCGTGTCAAGGGTGCGAAGGACGCGTTCGGCGCGGTGGTGCCCGGTGTGCAGAACATCGACGTGGCCACGGACAACACGCCGACCGGTGCGCAGGACAAGATCGCCGCGACGATCACCGCCAACGCCGGTGTGAAGCACTGGGTGCTGTGGGGCTGCAACGACGAGAACGTCCAGGGCGGTGTCACGGCCCTTCAGAACGCCGGCATCAGCGCCGACAACGTCATCGGTGTCGGCCTCGGTGCCTACCTCGCCTGCAAGGACTGGAGCGGCGACAAGCCCACCGGCATGAAGGCCGCGCTGTTCATCAACGGCAAGGACGTCGGCGCGCTGGCCGTCCAGACCATGTTCGACAAGCTCAAGAACAGCAAGGACATGCCCGCCGAGGCGTTCGCCCCGACCACCATGGTCGACGCCACCACCTGGAAGACCTCCGGCGTCACCTGCAACTGACCCCGGCTCACCCCCCCGATCGCCGCTCCGGCCCGTACCCCCCCGCTCGGGCCGGGGCGGCAGACCCACCAACCCTCCCGTATGACCCCGCAGAGGTGAAGCACCATGAGCAGAGCGCGCAGCTCGAACCCGGATCCCCGGCCACCCACCGACCGCACCAGCGGCGCGGGCGGCGCGGCAGTGCGCGGGATCACCAAGCGCTTCGGCGCTGTCCAGGCGCTCGGCGGAGTCACCCTTGACTTCCCCGGCGGTCAGGTCACCGCCCTGATGGGTGAGAACGGCGCGGGCAAGTCCACCCTGCTGAAGATCCTCACCGGCGACCACCGGCCCACCGAGGGCCACATCGAGCTGGACGGCCGCCGTTTCGACCTCGCCTCCCCGGCCGAGGCCCGGGCCGCCGGGATCCGCATCATCCCGCAGGAACCGGAGATCATCCCGCACGTCTCCGTCGCCGAGAACGTCTACGCGGGCTCCCTGCCCCGCGCGGCGGGCCGCCGTCTGGACCGCGCCGAGCTCAACCGCCGGATCACCGCCGACCTTCAGCGGCTCGGCTTCGCCGGGGTCCTGCAACCCGACCTGCTCGGCTCGGAACTGACTCCGGCTCAGCGCCAGCTGGTCGAGATCATGCGCGCCCTCACCGGTGAGGCGAAGGTGATCGCCTTCGACGAGCCCACCTCCTCCCTGTCCGAGCACGAGGTCGACGCGCTGTTCGCCCTGATCCGCCGGCTGCGCGACCAGGGCATCGCCGTCATCTACGTCTCGCACCGGATGAAGGAGATCTTCCAGCTCGCGGACCGCATCGCCGTCCTGCGCGACGGCGAGCTGGCCGGCGTCCAGGACGCCGCCACCACCACCGAGGGCGAACTGGTGCGCCTGATGGTCGGCCGTGACCTCTCCACCCTGTTCTCCCGCCACAACGTCGCCACCGACCGCGTCGTGCTGGACGTCCGCGACGTCACCACCGACGCGGTGCACGGCATCAACCTGCAGATCCGCGCCGGCGAGGTGGTCGGCCTGGCCGGGCTGATCGGCGCCGGCCGCTCCGAACTCGCCCTCGCCCTCGCCGGAGACCTGCCCATCCACAGCGGCACCGTCACCCTCGACGGCAAGGCACTGCGATCCGGAGACCCGGGTGCGGTCATCCGCGCGGGCCTGGGCCTGGCTCCCGAGGAACGCAAGGCACAGGCACTGTTCCTGCACCGCTCCATCCGCGACAACACCTCACTCGTCGTGCTGGAGCGCCTGCGCCGCTTCCGCTTCGTACGCCGCGGCGCCGAGCGCGAGCTCGCCCAGGAGTACAGCGACCGCCTGCGGGTGCGCACCCCCTCGATCGAGAACGAGGTCCGCAAGCTCTCCGGCGGCAACCAGCAGAAGGTCGTCCTCGCCCGCTGGCTGGCCCGCAAGCCCAAGGTCCTCATCCTGGACGAGCCCACCCGCGGCATCGACGTCGGTGCCAAGGCCGAGATCTACCAGATCATCGCCGACCTCGCCGAAGAGGGCGTCGCCCTGCTGGTGATCTCCTCCGAACTCCCCGAGGTCCTCGGCCTCGCCGACCGCGTCCTCGTCATGCAGAACGGCCGCATCACCGGCGAACTCGCCCGCGGCGAAGCCACCGAGGAAGCCATCCTCAACCTCGCCATGGCCGACGACATCGCCGCCGCGACCGCACCCGCCCCAGGAGCAACCTCATGACCACCACCACCCCGCCGGCCGTCAAGGGCAACACCCGCCCCGGCCCGGCCGCCTCCCGGCCCTCGTTCCTCGCCGCCGTCGGCGGGCAGAACCTCAGCCTCATCGGCGCGCTCGTCCTCGTGCTGGCCCTGTTCGGGTTCCTCAACGAGAACTACCTGAGCATCTCCAACATGCAGGTGATCGCCGAGGCGGCCACCATCACCGGCCTGCTCGCCATCGTCCAGACCGTCGTCATCATCTGCGGCGGCCTCGACATCTCGGTCGGCTCCCAGGTCGGCGTCGCCTCCGTGGTCAGCGCGATGGCCTTCACCAGCGCCGGCTCCAACCCCTACGCCGGCATGGCCGCCGCCGTCGGCGTGGGCGTCCTGGTCGGCATCCTCAACGGCGTGATCATCGTCTACGGCCGCGTCAACCCCACCATCGCCACCCTCGCCGGCCTCGCCGCCTACAAGGGCCTCGCCCAGCTCATCTCCGACGGCCGCGCCCAGGGCTACGTCCTCAACAACGACGTCTTCGTCTTCCTCGGCCGAGGCAAGATCGCCGGCCTGCCCGTCATGGTCTGGATCCTCATCGTCACCGCGATCGCCGTCCACCTCCTCCTCAAGTACACGGACATCGGCCGCAACATCTACGCCATCGGCGGCAACGACACCGCCGCCCGCCTCGCCGGCATCAACATCAACAAGTACCTCGTCTCCGTCTACGCCCTCATCGGCGTCGTCGCCGCCGTCGCCGGCATCCTCCTCACCGCCCGCACCGGCTCCGGCCAGCCCACCTCCGGCAGCGAAGGCCTCGAACTCAAGGCCATCACCGCCGCCGCCCTCGGCGGCTGCGCCCTCCGCGGCGGCAAGGGCGGCATCGGCGGCACCCTGCTCGCCGTCGCCCTGCTCGGCGCACTGGAGAACGGCCTCACCGTCGAGGGCATCAACGCCTTCTGGCAGAACGTCGCCCAGGGCACCCTGCTCGTCGTGGCCGTCGTCATCCAGCAGCGCCGCAACGGCGAACGAGCCGTCGGCCTCCCCAGCTGACACCACCTCGGACGCCGGCCGGCCGTACGGCCGGGTCACTTCGAGGAACCACACGGACCGGGCCCACGTCCGGACCTGAACTTCCGTCAGCGGCGGAGTCGCTGGACTGTCCACCCCGATGCAGCGGTGGACTGATTCCGGCCGACTGACGGAACGGTGGCAGGCCGCTGAGGGTCGGCCGAACCACCATCGGACTGCCGGTACCGCTGCTCGCACAGCGTGGTACCGGCAGTCTTGTCTTCTGACGTGCGGGCAGTGGTCGTCGCTTCGCCCGGCAGCCCGTCAGAGGGGCGCGTCGGGCTGCCGGGCGAGTTCCTCGCGGGTGGTGCCCTGTTTTCTGAGCACACTGGCGACGTGGTGCTCGGCCGTCCGGGGGGAGAGGAACAGGGCGGCGGCGATCTCGTTGTTGGTGGCGCCGTGCCGGAGCAGGTCGTGGACCTGCTGCTCGCGGGGGGAGAGGGCGTCGCCGTAGCCGGTCCGGCCGCGGGCCCTGGGCCGGTCCCGGCCGAGGGCGCGCAGGTGGTGCCGGCAGCGGGCGGCGTCGGAGGTCGCGCCGAGGCGTTCGAACACGGCGACGGTGTCGGCGAGGAGACCGGCCGTGCCGGCGGGATCGCCGAGCGCGAGGGCGGCCCGTTCGGCGGCGAGCGCGGCGGGATAGGGCCGGCCGATGCCCGTCCACTGCGTCCGGGCCCGTTCGAACTCCTCGTGCGCACCGGCCGGGTCGCTCTCGCGCAGCAGCAGGCCACGGCAGAGGCGCTGCTCGGCGACGGCTGCGGGGACGTCGCGGTCGCGGATGCCCGCGGCGTGCTGCTCGGTCAGTTCCGTGGCGCCGTCGTGATCGCCGAGCAGCACGGCGGCCTCCACTGCGGCGGGAAGCACGTCCCAGGCGTACGGCCAGGCGTTCTTGATCCGGGTGAGGTCGAGCGCGGCGGCGAGTGCCTGCCGGGCGCCGTCCGCGTCGCCCCGGGCCAGCTGGAGCCGGGCGGCGCCCGCCGCCGCGCCGAGCGAGAGGATGTGCAGGTCACCTTGGGCGAGTGCGCGCTCGAAGTGGGCGGCGGCGTGGGCGGCCTGGCCACGGGCGGCAGCCGTGACGCCCCGCGCGGTGCAGAGCAGACCGCTGTCGGGAAGGGGACTGTCGGGGTACCGGTTGCGGTAGGCGGCGAGCTCCGTCTCCCAGTCCTCCCAGCGGCCGGCGAGCCAGGTCAGCAGGAGCTGGTACGAGGTGGTGTACATGGCCAGCGAGGGCAGGTGGACCTGCTCGCCGAGCAGCAGGGACTCCTCGGCGAGCTGTGCGGACTGCTCGTCCAGGCCCACGCAGAGCGCCGATTCGGCGGCGTTGTTGAGGGTGCACGCCGTGCCCCGCAGGACCTCGGGATCCCTGCCGTCGCGGGGGAGCGCGGCCAGCAGCCCGGGTACCTCCGGGTCGGCCCAGGCGGCGAGGGTACTGATGTAGTTGCCCTCGATGATCGCCCGCGTCCCGGCGTCGGCCCGGTCGGCGACGAGCGCCCTGGCCCGTTCGGCCCAGGCCCGCTGCTCGGCCGCGGCGACCCTGGCCGTGCCGTCGGTCGTGAACATCGACATGCCGCGGGCGGCCAGCACGGGGTTGTCGTCCTGGAGTTCCAGCACGGCCTGCTCGACCTCGGCCCAGCTCCCGATGCTGCCGGCCTGGTTCATCAGCAGGGTGCCGAGATGGAGCCGGATCTCGCCCCGGACGGCCACCGGCAGGCCGGGGGTGGCCATGATCCGGCGCAGCGTGGCGGCGGTGCCCAGGTGCTCCATGCTCTGCCGGGTGATCCGGCTCAGCGCGAGCGCGGTGTCGCCGAGCTGCTCGGCGGGCTGGCCCGGCTGTTCGAGGATGTCGCCGAGGAGAGTGGCGGCGACTCCCAGGTCGCCGACGGCGGTGGCCCGGTCGGCGGCGGGCGCGCGGTCGGCGGCGGTACCGGCGAGGAAGTCACCCGCGCCGCCGAGCGGGCGGGGCGGGCTGGGCACCGGGGTGGTCCTGGTGGCCCCGACGGCGGCGATCCCGGGCCGGGCCCGGACGGTGTCCGCGAAGCCGTCCCTGGCGTACACCAGGACGGCGCCGATCTGCGGGTAGTCCTGCACGACGTCCCCGCCGGCCGCGCGGGCCTCGGTGGCGGCGAGGGTCGCGCCCTGGGCGTCGGTGTGCTCGGCCAGCACCAGGTAGCTGAGGTAGGAGCGGCCGGGGCCGGCGACGTACGGGACCGCTCCGCCGAGGACGAGCGCGGTCAGCAGCATGCCGAGCAGGACCCGGAGCGGGCCCCTGCGCGACCTCGGGGTACCGCCGGCCTGCCTGGCCTGCTCCATCGCGCCGGTCTCCGCTCGTCGGCCCCGCCCGGGTCATGGGTCTGATTGATAACGATATGAGCGGATAATCAGTTTTGTCCTTTTCTGCTGCGGCAGACGGCAGCGGCGGCCGGGCACCCGGCGCCGGCCGCCCACCGCACGGCCCCGTTGTCACCGGCACCCGGCACCATGGGGGCATGGCGCCCCGTACCGACCCGCAGTCCGCCGCCCCGCCCGACCCGATGGACGGCTTCGCCCCCGCCACCCGGGCCTGGTTCACGGGTGCCTTCACGGCGCCGACGAGTGCCCAGACCGAGGCCTGGCGCGCGATCGGGCAGGGTACGGACGTCCTGGTGGTCGCCCCCACCGGCTCGGGGAAGACGCTCGCCGCGTTCCTCTCCGCCCTCGACCGGCTGAGCAGCACCCCGCCGCCGGCCGACCCCAGGCGCCGCTGCCGGGTCCTCTACATCTCGCCGCTCAAGGCCCTCGCGGTCGACGTCGAGCGCAACCTCCGGGCCCCGCTGGCCGGCCTGCGGCAGGCCTCCGTCCGGCTCGGGCTGCCCGAGCCGGACGTCCAGGTGGGCATCCGCTCGGGCGACACCCCGGCCGCCGACCGCCGCCGCTTCGCGAGCCACCCGCCGGACATCCTGATCACCACCCCCGAGTCGCTGTTCCTGCTGCTCACCTCCGCCGCGCGGGACGCCCTGCGCGGCATCGACACCGTGATCCTGGACGAGGTGCACGCCGTCGCCGGGACGAAGCGCGGCGCCCACCTCGCGCTCAGCCTGGAGCGGCTGGACGAGCTGCTGGAGCGCCCCGCCCGCCGGATCGGCCTCTCCGCCACCGTCCGCCCGGTCGAGGAGGTCGCGCGCTACGTCAGCCCGCAGCGCGGCGCCGCGATCGTCCAGCCCGCCTCCACCAAGCGCTTCGACCTGTCCGTCGTCGTCCCCGTCGCCGACCTGGCCGACCTGCCCGCCGCCCCGGCCGGCCCGGGATCCGACGGCGGCGCCGGCTCCGACCCGGCCCGCCAGGCCTCGATCTGGCCGCACGTCGAGGAGCGGATCGTCGACCTGGTGCAGGCGCACCGCTCTACGATCGTGTTCGCCAACTCCCGCCGCCTCGCCGAGCGGCTCTGCAACCGCCTCAACGAGATCGCCCTCGAACGCGCCGAGGGCGCGGCGCTCCCCGAGGCGCACGCACCGGCCGCGCTGATGGGCGGCTCCGGAGCCGCCCGGGGCGCCCCCGCCGTGCTCGCCCGCGCGCACCACGGCTCGGTCTCCAAGGAGCAGCGCGCCCTGGTCGAGGAGGAGCTGAAGGCCGGCCGGCTGCCCGCCGTGGTCGCCACCTCCAGCCTGGAGCTGGGCATCGACATGGGCGCCGTCGACCTGGTCGTGCAGGTCGAGTCCCCGCCGTCGGTCGCCTCCGGCCTCCAGCGGGTCGGCCGGGCCGGCCACCAGGTCGGGGCCGTCTCCCGGGGCGTCTTCTTCCCCAAGTACCGGGGAGACCTGGTGCAGTCCGCGGTGGTCACCGAGCGGATGCGGGCCGGCCGGATCGAGGCCCTGCGGATCCCGCGCAACCCGCTCGACGTACTCGCCCAGCAGCTCGTCGCGATCACCGCGCTGGACACCTGGGCGGTCGACGACCTGCTCGCCCTCGTCCGCCGCGCCGCGCCGTTCGCCGCCCTCCCGCAGTCCGCCTTCGACGCGGTGCTCGACATGCTGGCCGGGCGCTACCCCTCGGACGCCTTCGCCGAGCTGCGCCCGCGCCTGGTCTGGGACCGCGTGGCCGGGACGGTCACCGGCCGCCCCGGCGCCCAGCGGCTCGCCGTCACCTCCGGCGGGACGATCCCCGACCGCGGCCTGTTCGGCGTCTTCATCGCCGGCGCCGACCCGAAGAAGGGCGGCGGCCGGGTCGGGGAGCTGGACGAGGAGATGGTCTACGAGTCCCGGGTCGGCGACGTCTTCACCCTCGGCACCACCTCCTGGCGGATCGAGGAGATCACCCACGACAAGGTGCTGGTCACCCCCGCCCCCGGGGTGCCCGGCCGGCTGCCGTTCTGGAAGGGCGACACCCTCGGCCGCCCGCTGGAGCTCGGCCGGGCCCTGGGCGCCTTCGTCCGGGAGCTCGGCACGCTCGATCCGGAGCGGGCAACCGAGCGCCTGCGGTCGGCCGGCCTCGACGACTGGGCCTGCGGCAACCTGCTCACCTACCTCGCCGAGCAGCGCGACGCCTGCGGCCATCTGCCGGACGACCGCACCATCGTGGTCGAGCGCTTCCGCGACGAGCTGGGTGACTGGCGGATCGTCATCCACTCCCCGTTCGGCGCCCAGGTGCACGCCCCCTGGGCCCTGGCGATCGGCGCCCGGCTGCGCGAGAAGCACGGGCTGGACCCGCAGGTCATGCACGCCGACGACGGCATCGTGCTGCGCCTGCCGGACGCCGACCTGCTCTCCGCCGACTTCGACTTCGCCACCCCGTCGGAGCACAGCGGCCCGCCCGACGAGGCCCCGGTCGGCGCCGACGCCGCCCTGTTCGACGCCGGCGAGATCGAACAGCTCGTCACCGACCAGGTCGGCGGCTCCGCGCTGTTCGCCTCCCGCTTCCGCGAGTGCGCCGGCCGCGCCCTGCTGCTCCCCCGGCGCAGCCCGGGCCGGCGCACGCCGCTGTGGCAGCAGCGTCAGCGCGCCTCGCAGCTGCTGGAGGTCGCCTCCGAGTACGGCTCCTTCCCGATCGTGCTGGAGGCCGTCCGCGAGTGCCTGCAGGACGTCTTCGACGTGCCCGGGCTGGTCGAGCTGATGGGCGATCTGGAGTCCCGCGCCGTCCGCCTGGTCGAGGTGACCACCCCCGAGCCGTCCCCGTTCGCCCGATCGCTGCTGTTCGGCTACGTCGCGCAGTTCCTGTACGAGGGCGACTCGCCGCTCGCCGAGCGCCGCGCCGCCGCCCTGGCGCTCGACTCCCGGCTGCTGTCCGAGCTGCTCGGCCAGGCCGAGCTGCGCGAGCTGCTGGACCCGGCGGTGCTCGCCGAGCTGGAGGCGGAGCTCCAGCGCCTCACCCCCGAGCGCCGGATCAAGGACATCGAGGGTGTCGCCGACGCACTGCGCCTGCTCGGCCCGCTCGGCGAGGCCGAGCTGGCGGCCAGGGGCGCCGAGCCGCTCTGGGTGCTCGAACTGGAAGCGTCCCGCCGGGCGATCCAGGTCCGGATCGGCGGCGAGCAGCGCTGGGCCGCGATCGAGGACGCCGGCCGCCTGCGGGACGCGCTGGGCACCCCCCTGCCGGTGGGCGTCCCCGAGGCGTTCACCGAGCCGGTGAAGGACCCCCTCGGCGACCTGCTGGCCCGCTACGCCCGCACCCACGGCCCGTTCACCGCCCCGGAGGCGGCCGACAGGTTCGGCCTGGGCACGGCGGTCGTGACCGGCGGCCTGCACCGGCTGACGGCCGCCGGGCGCCTTGTCCAGGGCGAGTTCCGGCCGGTCGAGGGCCACACCGCCACCGTCGAGTGGTGCGACGCCGAGGTCCTGCGCCGGCTGCGCCGCCGTTCGCTGGCGGCGCTGCGCCAGGAGGTCGAGGCGGTGCCGCCGCGCGCGCTGGCCGCCTTCCTCCCGCAGTGGCAGCACCTGGCCGGCCACCGCCTGCGCGGCCCGGACGGCCTGGTCCGGGTGGTCGAGCAGCTCCAGGGCACGGCCCTGCCCGCCTCCGCGCTGGAGAAGCTCGTCCTCCCGGCCCGGCTGACGGACTACCACCCGGCGATGCTGGACGAGCTCACCGCGGCGGGCGAGGTCAGCTGGTCCGGCGCGGGCGCGCTGCCCGGCAAGGACGGCTGGGTCAGCCTGCACCTCGCGGAGAACTCCCACCTGCTGCGCCCCGAGCCCGTCCCGTTCTCGCTGACGCCCCTGCACAGCACCCTGCTGGAGGCCCTGGCGGGCGGGTACGGCCTGTTCTTCCGTCAGCTGGCCGAGCGGGTCCGGGCCGGCGAGGCCGACGGCCGTGCGGAGGTGCCCGACACCGGCATCGTGGAGGCCCTCTGGGACCTCCTCTGGGCCGGGTACGTCACCAACGACACGCTCGCCCCGCTGCGCGCCCTGCTCGGCTCCGGCCGGACGGCGGGCTCCACGGCCCACCGGGCGCCCCGGGGTACCCCGCGCGGGCGGTACGGCGGCGCGGGGCGGGCCCTGGGCCGGGTGGCCCCCGGCGGCGTGCGGACGGGGCCGCCGACGGTCGCCGGGCGGTGGTCGCTGCTGCCGGGCCTCGCCGCCGACCCGACCGTCCGGGCGACCGCCAGGGCGCAGAGCCTGCTGGACCGGCACGGCCTGCTCGTCCGGGGCACGGTGGCCGCCGAGCGCGTCCCGGGCGGCTTCGCGGGGGTGTACCGGGTGCTCGCCGCCATGGAGGAGCGCGGCCGGGCCCGCCGGGGGTACTTCGTGGAGGGGCTCGGAGGGGCGCAGTTCGCCATGGAGGGCGCGGCCGACCGCCTTCGCGCCGTCAGCGCGCGACTGGAGCGCGCCCGTGCCACCGAGTGGCCCGGCAGCTCGGCCGGCGAGCCCCCGCAGCTGCTCGTGCTGGCCGCCGCCGACCCGGCCAACGCGTACGGCGCCGCCCTGCCCTGGCCGGAGGCCCCGGCCGCTCCCGAGGGCCGGGGGGCGGCCACCGCGCACCGCCCGGGCCGCAAGGCCGGGGCCCTGGTCGTCCTGGTGGACGGCGAGCTGGCGCTGTACGTCGAGCGCGGCGGGAAGTCCCTGCTGGCCTGGCCGGAGGACACCGCCACCCGGGCGCTGGCCGCCCAGGCGCTGGCCGGGGCGGTCCGCGAGGGCGCGCTCGGCAGCGTCACGGTGGAGCGCGCCAACGGGGAGCCCGCCCTCACCTCGGCGCTCGGTGCGGCCCTGGAGGCGGCCGGCTTCCACCCGACCCCGCGCGGCCTGCGGCTGCGCCCCTGACCGGGCCATCACCGGGCGGGCGGACACCGACCGGCAGACCACCGACGGGGGAGGCACCGGCCGGGAAAGCACTGACCGTGGCAACACGGACCGGGACAGCCGCCGGGCAGAACGGCGACGGCCGTGGGGAGGCCACCCGAAGCTCTCGGGTGGCCTCCCCACGGCCGTCGCGCGCTTGTCACTCCAACGGGGGGACGGGCGTTCGTCCGCTCACGGATTCACCCGATCGGCGCCGCGGCCCGGTCAACCTCGGGTCGGCGTGCACGGGCAGCAGCCCGAGACTCCAGCCGCCGGCCGCCAGCACGCCGAGGACGGCGCCGTCACCACTGAGGCCCCTGGTCAGCAGCAGCCACCCGGCCGACGCCGCGAGCAGGACCGGCAGGACCCACCGGACCGGGCGCGGCAGCATCCGCCGCACGCCCGCGCGCACACGTATTCGGGCTCCGGCGCACGCCGTCACGACTCTGCGCACCGCCGCCTCCTTCGCTCGTCCCCGGGCGGGCCCGGCAGGGCGGCGTCCGGAAGGTCCGAGGTCCGGTCAGGCCGCGACCACGTCCACGGCGGCAGCCTTGGGCGTGATGGAACTCATCCGGTCGACACCGGGAGCCTGCAGCGGCACCGGTTCGAGAACCGGCCTCAGCAGTTCACCTTCGGAGAGGCTGGCCATCGCCGCAAGTTCGGCGAGCGACAGTTCGTCGCTGACCTCGCGCATGACCTCGGACATCCGGACGTCGAGCGCGTCGCAGATGGCGGAGAGCAGCTCCGAGGAGGCTTCCTTCTGTCCTCGCTCGACCTCGGAGAGGTAACCGAGCGAAACCCTGGCGGCCGCCGACACCTCGCGAAGTGTGCGGCCCTGGCGCTGGCGCTGCCGACGCAGTACATCGCCCAGTAGGCGACGGAGCAGGATCATCGGTGCCTCCCTCCTCGGACTGCGGATCGAGATGTCACGTCCCCACCGTACCGCCTTGCCCGCTTCGCGTGCGGGGACCATGGTCGTGTTCACTCTGGGCTGCAAGGCTGCCCCCTCCCCTGTTTCCGTTGTCCCACCCGGCCCGACGGGCCCCTCGCTGTGCCCGCCCCGGGGAGCGCGGCCGGCGCCACGCACGCGTTCTCCACCTGGTATCTGCCCAACCAGGCCCTTCGATGTAACACGATCCTCCAACTACGGCGGACGGTTCCGCCAGTCCGGCAGATCTCGGTTCGATGGAGATCTCAGTTCGATCGCGAATGGTCGGCCTGCAGCCGCCCCACGAGCAGCTCCAGCGCGGCCGTCACCGCCATGCGACGGATTGTGGCACGCTCCCCCGACAACCGTGGCGAAGTGACGAGACTTCCCGCAGGACCCGCAAAAGCCAGGTACACGGTGCCCACAGGCTGCCCGTCCTGCGGGTCGGGCCCGGCCACGCCGGTGGTCGCGAGCCCGTACGTGGCGCCGAGCAGCCGCCGTACGCCCTCGGCCATCTGTCCCGCCACCACCGGGTGCACCGGGCCGTGGACGGCCAGCAGGCCCTCGTCCACGCCGAGCACCGAGGCCTTGAGGTCGGTGGCGTACGCGGTCACGGAGCCGCGGAAGGTCGCGGACGCGCCGGGGACGTCGACCAGGCTCGCCGCCAGCAGACCGCCGGTGAGCGACTCGGCTACCGCCAGCGTGCCCCCGTGGGCCCGTAGCGCCGCGTGCGCACGCGTGGCGAGCCCGAAGTCCCCGTCCGCCCCCGCGGCCCCCCTGGCCCCCGTCACCGGCCCTCGCGCTCCGCGGCCAGCCCCTGGCGGCGCATCCGCACGGCCTGCCCGATGTAGTCCAGCGCGGTGCCGAGGGTCAGCAGCACCGCGAAGGCCATCAGCACGGCGCGGGCGGTGGCCAGCCAGCCGGTCAGCTCCAGTACGTACATGCCGACGGCGATGCCCTGGGTGAGGGTCTTCAGCTTGCCGCCGCGGCTGGCCGGGATCACGCCGTAGCGGATCACCCAGAACCGCATCAGGGTGATGCCCAGCTCGCGCGCGAGGATCACGATCGTGACCCACCAGGGCAGGTCGCCGAGCACGGAGAGCCCGATCAGCGCGGCGCCCATGATCGCCTTGTCGGCGATCGGGTCGGCGATCTTGCCGAAGTCGGTCACCAGCCCCTTGCGCCGGGCGATCTCGCCGTCGAAGAGGTCGGTGATCATCGCGACGGCGAAGGAGGCCCAGGCCACCGAGCGCCACTTCGGGTCGTGGCCGCCGTCGGCGAAGAGCAGCAGCACGAACACCGGCACCAGCAGCAGCCGGAGCATCGTCAGCATGTTGGCGATGTTCCAGATGCCCGGCGGCGGGGGCGTCGCGGCTCCCGCCGGGCCGGGGCGGGCCGTGGTCGGGGCGCCGGGCCCCTTCGTCATTCGCCGGCTCCGATGGCGACCGCGCCGACGGCCGGCACCGCGACGCGGGCCGGCTCCAGCGCCTCGGCGACCAGGTCGACGCCCTCGCTGGCGACCACCTTGGCCCGGTAGAACTGGCCGACCTCGGGGTTGTCCACGCCGGTCAGCGTGGTGAGACCGTCCGTCTCCGGCGCCTGGTGCGCCGCGCGGCCCTCGACCAGGTCTCCCTCGACCGACTCGATCAGGACCTCCACCTCGGTGCCGATCCGCTGCTCGGCCCGCTGCGCGGTCAGCTCCTCGGCGAGCCGCGAGAGCTTGGCGAGGCGCTCGTCCACCACGTCCTGCGCGAGCTTGCCCTCGAAGGTCGCGGCCTCGGTGCCGTCCTCGTCCGAGTAGCCGAAGACGCCGATCGCGTCCAGCCCGGCCTCGGTGATGAACCGCTCCAGCTCGGCGAAGTCCTCCTCGGTCTCGCCGGGGAAGCCGACGATGAAGTTGGAGCGGGCGCCGGCCTGCGGGGCCTTGCCGCGGATCGTGCCGAGCAGCTCCAGGAACTGCTCGGTGTTGCCGAAGCGCCGCATCCGGCGCAGCACGGCCGGCGCGGAGTGCTGGAACGACAGGTCGAAGTACGGGACGACGTCCGTGGTGCCGGTCATCACGTCGATCAGCCCGGGCCGCATCTCGGCCGGCTGGAGGTAGCTGACCCGCACCCGCTCGATGCCGGGCACCGCCGCGATCTCGCTGAGCAGCGTCTCCAGCAGGCGGATGTCGCCGAGGTCCTTGCCGTACGAGGTGTTGTTCTCGCTGACCAGGACGACCTCGCGGACGCCCTGCCCGGCCAGCCACTGGGCCTCGTTCAGCACGTCGGACGGGCGGCGGGAGATGAACGAGCCACGGAAGGCCGGGATCGCGCAGAAGGAACATCGGCGGTCGCAGCCCGAGGCGAGCTTGATCGAGGCGACCGGGTTGTCGTCCAGCCGCTTGCGCAGCACGCGCGGGCCGGAGGCGGGTGCCAGGCCCTCCGGCAGGTCGGCCGGCACATCCTCGGGGGCGCCGTGGCCGGGCAGCGCGACCGCGGCGGCCGCGGCCTGCCGCTCGACCGGGGTCAGCGGGAGGAGCTTGCGGCGGTCGCGCGGCAGGTGCGCCGCGTGGTGGCCGCCGGACAGGATGGTCTGCAGGCGCTCGGTGATGTTGGCGTAGTCGTCGAATCCGAGTACGGCGTCGGCCTCGGGGAGCGCGTCGGCGAGTTCCTTGCCGTAGCGCTCGGCCATGCAGCCGACGGCGACGACGGCCTGCGTGCGGCCGTGCCCCTTGAGGTCGTTGGCCTCCAGGAGGGCGTCCACGGAGTCCTTCTTGGCGGCTTCGACGAACCCGCAGGTGTTGACGACGGCGACGTCGGCATCGGCTGCGTCGTCGACCAGCAGCCAGCCATCGGCCTCCAGTCGCCCGGCGAGTTCCTCGGAGTCCACCTCGTTGCGGGCGCATCCGAGCGTGACAAGGGCGACAGTACGGCGTTCAGGCATAGGGCCAAGATTAACGCGCGGCCCCCGGTGCCGTTCGCCCCGGAGGCCGCGCGCCTCGGATTACCAGATCTTCGCCCCGCTGCTTCAGCCTGCCTGCGGGTCTCCGGGGGTGTACGTGACGTGCACCACCTGGCCGTCCTTGCCCGCCGGGCCGAGGTCCTTGCCGTTGACGTACACGTGCACGGCGCCGGCGTTGCCGATCACCAACTTGATCTGCTTGCCGTCGGTGAAGGTCTGGTCCTGACCGGGTTCGATGTTGTTCTGGTAGAGCGACTTGCCGGTGCCGTCGACCGCGGACACCCAGCTGGCGTCCTTGTCGGCGACGAGCTTCACGGTCACCTTGTCGGCGGGGGCGGCGGCGATCGCCGCGACGCTCGGTGCCGGGGCCGGCGGCTGGACGGCCGGGGCGGCCTCGGGGGCGGTGGTGCCGGTGCCGGATCCGCTGGGCAGCGGGGCACTGGCGGAGCCGGTCCCGGTGCCGGCGGTCCGGCCGTTGACCAGGTTGAAGCCGATCAGCGCGACCACCGCGAAGATCGCGGCGACCATGGCGGCCGTCCAGTTCGGGCGGCGGCGGTCGTTGACCTTGATCGGTCCGGTGTCGAGCAACTGGGTGGGACGTTTCGTCGCCGGTGCGCCGCCGTGCGCGGCGTCGTACCGGGCGACCAGGGTGTCACCGTCGATGCCGACCGCCTTGGCGATCGAGCGGATGTGGCCACGGGCGTAGAAATCGCCGCCGCAGCGGTCGAAGTCGTCCTCCTCGATGGCGTGGACTATGGGAACCCGGACGCGCGTACTCGCGCTCACCTGGTCGACCGTGAGGCCCGCTTCGATCCGGGCGGCCGACAGCACCCGGCCGATGCTCACGGCGTCGGCGGCCGGATCAGGCTCGCCGGACACCGTCAGGACCGGCTCGGCACCGGCCTTGCCGGCCGAGGATCGGCGGTTGTCACGGTCCGGGGACTTGCCGATGGTCACTGGGCGCGCCTTTCGAGCGGATGGCCACCTGCTGGAGGAACAGTCTAGGGGCGGGGTCGGAACGTTTCTCAAGCGGAATAGGCCCGAACGTGCGCGCCCACCCCGGCCGGGGTCCACCGGGTTTCGACCCGTCCGATGACGGTCGGTCAGCCCGGCGGGTCGCGATGCTCCCCGGCCTGTGACGCGGCGGCAACCGGGTTGGTTCCCACCGCTCCTGCTGTCCTCCGAACGAGTGAGGGCGTCCGGAGGTCACTACTGCTGTCCTTGCTCGCGCCGGGCCGGGTCAGCCCCGGATTCCGACGATCACGCCGTCCAACTCGTCGGGTGTGACGAGCACGTCGCGGGCCTTCGAACCCTCGCTCGGGCCAACGATCCCACGGGACTCCATCAGGTCCATCAACCGGCCCGCCTTGGCGAAGCCGACCCGCAGCTTGCGCTGAAGCATCGAGGTCGAACCGAACTGCGTGGAGACCACCAGCTCGACCGCCTGGATCAGCAGATCGAGATCGTCGCCGATCTCCTCGTCGATCTCCTTCTTCGGTCCGCCGCCGACCGTCACGTCGTCGCGGTACACGGCGGTGAGCTGGTCCTTGCAATGCTGGACCACGGCGGCGATCTCCGCCTCCGTGACGAAGGCGCCCTGCATCCGGATCGGCTTGTTGGAGCCCATCGGCAGGAAGAGCGCGTCGCCCTTGCCGATCAGCTTCTCGGCCCCCGGCTGGTCCAGGATGACCCGGGAGTCCATCATCGCGGAGGTCGCGAACGCCAGCCGGGACGGCACGTTCGCCTTGATCAGACCGGTGACCACGTCCACCGAGGGCCGCTGGGTCGCCAGCACCAGGTGGATGCCCGCCGCCCGGGCGAGCTGGGTGATCCGGACCACCGAGTCCTCGACGTCGCGCGGGGCGACCATCATCAGGTCGGCCAGCTCGTCGACGATCACCAGCAGGTACGGGTACGGCTTCAGCTCGCGCTCGCTGCCGAGCGGCGCGCTGACCTTGCCCGCCTTCACCGCCGCGTTGAAGTCGTCCACGTGCCGGAACCCGAACGCCGCCAGGTCGTCGTAGCGCAGGTCCATCTCGCGGACGACCCACTGGAGCGCCTCGGCGGCCTTCTTCGGGTTCGTGATGATCGGCGTGATCAGGTGCGGGATGCCCTCGTACGCCGTCAGCTCGACCCGCTTGGGGTCGACCAGCACCATCCGGACCTCGTCGGGGGTCGCCCGGGCCAGGACGGAGGTGATCAGGCAGTTGATGCACGAGGACTTGCCCGCACCGGTCGCGCCGGCCACCAGGATGTGCGGCATCTTGGCGAGGTTGGCCATCACGGTGTGGCCCTCGACGTCCTTGCCCATCCCGACCAGCATCGGGTGCGAGTCGTCGGCGGCGGCGCGCGAGCGCAGCAGGTCGCCGAGGTTGACCATCTCGCGGTCGAGGTTGGGGATCTCGATGCCGACCGCCGACTTGCCGGGGATCGGGCTGATGATCCGCACGTCCGCGCTCGCCACCGCGTACGCGATGTTCTTGGCGAGCGCGGTGATCCGCTCGACCTTGACCGCCGGGCCGAGCTCCACCTCGTAGCGGGTCACCGTCGGGCCGCGGGTGAAGCCGGTGACCCTGGCGTCCACCTTGAACTCGGCGAAGACACCGCTGAGCTGGGCCACCACGTCGTCGTTGATCTTGCTCCGGGTCTTGCCGGGGCCGCCGCGCTCCAGCAGGTCCAGCGAGGGGAGCGCGTACGTGATGTCGCCGGAGAGCTGGAGCTGCTCCATCCGGACGGGAGCGGGGCCGTGCTCCTCCGGCGCGGGCTGGCCGGCCGTACGGGCGGCCGGGACGGCGGGCTCCTCCGGCGGGGCCGTCCGGTCCTGCACCTGGTGCATCATGTCGGCCACCGCGGGCGAGGCGGGCACCCCGTACAGCAGGGCGCCGTCCAGGTCGGCCGCCACCCCGGCGGCGATCCCCCGGGTCTCGTACGGCTCGGCGGTGAACGGGGCCTTGACGAAGATGTCGGGGACGGCGGATGCCAGCTCGGGCTCGTCCAGCTGCTTGCGGCGGCGCCGGCGCCGGCGGGCGCCGACCTCGTCGCCCTCGGTGTCCACCACGAACGGCATGGCGTCCGGATCGGCGTCCTCCGGCGGGGCGGTGGAGAACTCCCGGTCGGCCGAGAGCTGCGCCTCGGCGGCCTCCTCCTCGGCGGTGGGCTCGACCACGCCGAGGCGCACGCCGAGCGCCCGCAGCCGCTCCGGGATCCGGTTCACCGGGGTCGCCGTGACCACCAGCAGGCCGAAGAACGCCAGCAGCAGCAGGAGCGGCACGGCCAGCGGCGGGCCGGCGGCCGCCATCATCGGTGTGGAGGCGGCCCAGCCGACGATGCCGCCGGCCTGCCTGATCCGGGTCGCGCCGCCGGCCATCGCGGGCGCACCGCAGCCGATGTGCACCAGCCCGAGCACGCCGACCACCAGCGCGCTCAGCCCGATGGCGATCCGTCCGTTCGCCTCCGGCACCTCCGGATGACGCATCAGCCGGACCCCGACGGCGGCCAGCAGGAAGGGCACCAGCACGTCGAGCCGGCCGAACAGGCCCGACACGACGTTCGTCGCGGCCTCACCGAGCCAGCCCTGCGGGCTGAACCAGGTACCGGCCGCGGTGACCAGCGCGAGGGCGAGCAGCAGCAGGCCCACGCCGTCCTTGCGGTGGTCCGGGTGCAGGCCCTTGGCACCGTCGCCGAAGCCCCGGAACAGCGCGCCCACGCTGTGCGCCAGGCCGAGCCAGACGGCCCGCACGGCACGGAAGAGTATCGGCCTCGGCGCGGGCGCCGAGGCGGCCGCCGCAGGCCTGGCCGCCGCCTTCCTGGCCGGGGCGGCCTTCTTCGCCACGGCCTTCTTGGCGGGCGGCTTGGCCGGGGACTTCGCGGCGGCCTTCTTGGCCGTTCCCGGACTCGGGGTGCGAGCGGCACCGCGGCGCGAGCCGCTGATGTCACTTCCGGGCGTACGAGTGGCCATGGTCCAGCAGCCTACCGGCGCCGCACCGCTGTGGACACGTGCTCGATCACGGGAGCGGCGGGCGTGTCGCGGACATACCGTCACACTGACACCGCTTCACCCGCCCGGCCGAACGGACCGGTGCGGCCGCCGCCCCGCGTGCGGTCAGAGCGAGCCGGGGCTCAGCGCGTCCAGCGCCCGGCGCAGGCCGGCCAGCTTGCGCTCCAGCTGGGCGGCCGTGGCGGCCGCGCCGGAGTTGTCCGTGCCGTCCAGCTGCTTGGTCAGCGCCTCGGCCTGCTCCTCCACCGAGGAGAGCCGGGCGGACAGCTCGCCCAGCAGCACGCTGCCCGGGGCCGGCTCCGCGTCGCCGGCCTCCAGCTGCAGCCGCAGCAGCGCCGCCTGCTCCTTGAGCTGGCAGTTCTTCATGTAGAGGTCCACGAAGACCGAGACCTTCGCGCGCAGCACCCACGGGTCGAACGGCTTGGAGATGTAGTCGACCGCGCCCGCCGCGTAGCCGCGGAAGGTGTGGTGCGGGCCGTGGTTGATCGCGGTGAGGAAGATGATCGGGATGTCCCGGGTGCGCTCGCGGCGCTTGATGTGGGACGCCGTCTCGAAGCCGTCCATGCCGGGCATCTGGACGTCCAGCAGGATCACCGCGAAGTCGTCGGTGAGCAGCGCCTTGAGCGCCTCCTCACCGGACGCGGCCCGGACCAGCGTCTGGTCGAGCGCGGAGAGGATGGCCTCCAGGGCCAGCAGGTTCTCCGGCCGGTCATCGACCAGGAGGATCTTCGCCTTCTGCACCACGACCCGCCCTCCTGTCGCCGACCTGCCAGGGGACGGCACGCGTGTACTGCCCACCACTACCCCGGTCATGCTAGCCGCCCCCACTCGCCCGGCACATCGCTCCGTCGTGAACCGATCGGGAGCAGCGCGCGCCCAGTGCACCGGCGCACGCTCAGCACTGTGTCGCCGTTCGGTCACTGTTCGCAACGATCGGTGACCCTACCGGGTTCCCGCCCCGGCCCGCCAGCGGGACAACGGCCCCGCGGGCGCGAACCGGAGCGCGGGGCCGGGCCTTCGCGCCCCGGACGGCCGCCGCCGGGGCGCTACGACTGCTCCAGCCAGTGGTGCATCACGGTCAGCAGGTGGTCGGTCTCCACCGGCTTGGTGATGTGGTCGGTGGCGCCCGCCTCGATGCTCTTCTCGCGGTCGCCCTTCATCGCCTTCGCGGTCAGCGCGATGATCGGCAGGCCCGCGAACTGGGGCATCCGGCGGATCGCCTCGGTCGTCGCGTAGCCGTCCATCTCCGGCATCATGATGTCCATCAGCACGAGCGCCACGTCCTCGTGCTGCTCCAGCACCTCGATGCCCTCGCGCCCGTTCTCGGCGTACAGGACGGTCAGGCCGTGCTGTTCGAGCACGCTGGTGAGCGCGAAGACGTTGCGGATGTCGTCGTCCACGATCAGCACCTGCTCGCCGTCGAACCGGCCGTCGAAGCGTCCGTCGGCGTGCTCACCGGTGCCGCGGCGGGCCGCGAACTCGGCGGACTGGCGCGGGAACGGTTCCTCGGCGGCCGCCCGGCG
>FTKL01008941.1_pt1 | contig 22572 bp, 20 predicted proteins | sample 2434061 | NCBI WGS metagenome assembly FTKL01 (sample SAMEA3914816, study PRJEB12502) | metagenome | biome: forest; material: soil | place: USA | collected 2011-09-16 | depth 0.3 m
GACATCTGGACGTAGACTTCGCCGCTCGGGAAGTCTTTACGAAGTGAACAGTCAGGCGGCAATGATAAAGATTCGCGGAAACCCATAGTAGCGTCCTCGTTAGATTTTTAGTGTGACCATACAGGTATAGCACCGTGACCTGGTGATAGCAATACAAAAAGCGCCCTCCGGGGAGAGCGCTTCTGCATGCAGAGACTAAAACTAACTGCGGGCGAAGTGCGCGAATGCGCGGTTGGCTTCTGCCATGCGGTGAGTGTCTTCCTTCTTCTTGAAGGCGTTGCCAGTTTGGTTGTAGGCATCTACAATTTCGTTGGCCAGGCGCTCGGCGTACGGCATACCCTTGCGGGCACGTGCGGCTTGTACAAACCACATGTAGGCCAAGTGCTGCTGACGGTGACCAGCTACTGGGAATGGAATCTGGTAGTTAGCACCACCAACGCGGCGGCTCTTTACTTCAACAGATGGGTACACATTCTTGATAGCCTTTTCAAAAACTTCGAGAGCGTTGTCACTCTTGAGTTTCTTGGCAGCGATTTCCATAGCTTCGTAGACAGAATGCTCAGCAATCTGCTTCTTGCCATCGAGCATGCTCTTTTGGATCATGCGCTGTACAAGTGAAGAGTTGTATCGGCGGTCAGGCAGGACACGGCGCTGGAGGGAACGGGTTTTCTTGCGTGGCATTACTTGCTCTCCTTCTTCGCACCGTACTTAGAACGGCCTTGTTTGCGGTTGTTGACGCCCTGGAGGTCGAGTGCACCACGAACAATGTGGTAACGAACACCAGGAAGGTCAGGCACACGACCACCACGTACGAGAACAACAGCGTGTTCCTGTAGGTTGTGGCCCTCACCTGGAATGTAAGCCCAAACTTCGTAGCCGTTTGTAAGGCGCACGCGGGCAACCTTACGAAGTGCTGAGTTTGGCTTACGTGGGGTACGGGTAGTAACCTTCAGACAAACACCACGCTTCAGTGGTGCGTCTTCGTTGTAGTACCTAGTCTTCAGCGTATTGTGAATACGACCGAGGGCAACTGACTTGCTGACCTTCTTGGCCGTCTTCCGTGGCTTGCGAATAAGCTGGTTAATTGTTGGCATGAACGAGAAATCCTCTTCGGTTCTTTTAGTAATCTGTGTCGAGGACCTCGCGTGAGTAGCAGCACGCTTCATCGCAAACTCCATCAACATGAAACTCTTGGTACGAATTATACACGAGTGGCGCCTCTTTGGTCAAGGTTGGTATTTGACAATAAAGCAAAGTGCTTTTATAGTGCGTAACGCACAAACCAAAAGTGCATTGCCGATTGTGAAATGGAGGGCACTATATGCCCCAGGCAACGCCTTGGCGTGAGCACGTCACAGCAGATCAGAGGCGCTTTACGTGCCTCATGCCGCAGGACCGTTTCAGCTTCGCGGTAGGCATGAAGGTGCCCAGTGGCTCTTCGCTCTGCTATGCCCAAGCGGGTGCTGTTCGGATCTTCCCCGATACGCGGAACAAGCGCCTGTCGCATGCGGTGGATCCGTACGAGCTTCCTCTGCCTCACTGGACTGCTGGCCGCGTACCACGCGTGTACATGCACCCGTTCGCCCTCTGTCATCTGTTCGCAACCGGCGAACTCTACGACCTCATCATCGCAGAGTTCGTCCGCAACATGGGTGACGCTCCGTATCTTCGGGGAGCTTTCGAGCTGACGATGCCCAGCGTCATCCTGACGAAACTGGGCACGAACAGTGCCATACTGGTCGTCGACACAAGGCTCAACCTCAGCGTTCGCTAGGGGCGACATGTGTCGACCCGGGAGTGCTATCACAATCGGCGCTCCTCCCTCGTATTCGATGTATCGAATGTGGCGGAGGATTTGACAATGCGCTAAAACCATCGTATGTTTGCTGTACTGCGTCAGTTAGTACGCATTTTCGCCAATGTCACTGGGAGTGATCGGTATGCCCACGCCGTGGGAAAAGCACCGTACACAAGGCCCGGAAGCTATGCGCTCCGAACTCCGCGACGGAATGATCACCATCCAAGCGGGCACGAACCCGGTAGACTCTCCGGTCTGCCAGCAAGGAACCGGCCCTGCAAGGCTGCAGGTGCGATCAACTATCAAGGCAGCGCCTGTGGCGGTGGAGCCCTTCAAGATCCGGCTCGACCGCTGGCGGCGACGTGAGATCCCTGTGGTCCACATGCACCCGTTCGGGCTACTGCACCTCATTGTGACCCAGCAGGGTCCGCTGCCCGTGGTACTGATCGCGCGCATCATGACGATGGGGCGCGGTACCGACCGAATCATCTTCCCGGTCGAGACCGACTGTGAGCTGCTGCGGATGCTGCGTGTCAAGGGGTTCATGCTGTCCATCACAACCGACAGCAACCTCGACGTCCGCGTCGGGGCATAGTTCCACCCGCCCGGTTCCCACTGGGCAGGAGCGTCGGTAACATTGGCGCTCCACTCCTGCAGTGAGCTTTCAGAGCTGAATGTAGGAGTGGAGTTTGACATAATTGTCTCGAGAGTTTATCGTAGCTTAGTTGCGCGGGTAGTCCGCGCACTGCCAACACTGGGGGAATGACATGCCCACACCTTGGGCCTCGTACAAGACGGACAAGCCGGAGTCGATCGTCTGCTGGCTGAGTGAGGGTTGCCTGCACATGGGTACGGGCAACAACCCAAACAAGTCACCGTCGATCCGCCTGAACCCCCAGAATCGTGAGATTCTGGTATGGCCCGTTAACGCTCCGGTGCCAGTTCGTGCTATGCCCTATCGTCTCCAGCTTCCTCGCTGGCGCGAGCGGAGTGTTCCGTGGGTTTCGCTTCATCCGTTCGCGATGATCCATCTGCTTGTCACCGAACAGGTCCCCGCCCCGCTGATGTTGAGTGGTCTTCGAGCTTTTGGCCGCAGCCAAGGGTCCAGTTGGCACTTCTCGACACCGATCACCGAGCCCTGCCCTCTGCGTACGATGCTGGGCGTGGAGCGCGTGGTCGTCAGCTTCCGCACGAATCACGATCTCGCGATAACCGGTGGCTGAAGTACAGCTGCTGGTGGGAGTGCCCGTGTTGGCACTCTTCTCTCTGATTTGACACGTCGAATCCGAAGGAAGAGTTTAATGGTATAATAAGTCCACTCTAGAGGTGGACAGCCGGTTTGCCTCATTGAGATTTAGGAGTCACCAACGTGACTAAAGAGGCGTTTCGCGCCTTGAACCCAGGCCAGAAAGTCTGGTATAACGGCGTGATGTGGGAACTGGTACGTCGGCGGAAGAGTCCTGAGGGCTGGGACGCCGACGCGAGTGGCAGCCGGGGTGTCCTGAACGACAACCTCGCCGCCGCAGTGGACATAGTGGACTAAGAAGCGTCAACAACTGGGGTGAGACAAGTGGACGCAAGTATGTTCGTAAGTCTGAAGAAGCTCGACCGTGTTCGCATAGAGGGCGATTCGCGCCAGTGGGTCGTCGGCGTTACGTACGCTGACGGTCGTCGCCTCGTCTACCCTGCCGGTTCGGGCGCTCAGGCGCAAGGACAGCAGAAGGTGCTCACTGCTGCTGACGCAGGCACGCTGACACTGGTGTCGCGCAACCCGCAGTAGTAGAGAGAAAACTTGGCCCTGGGCGACTCCGTGTTGCCTGGGGCCAGGATCCCAACTTTAGAATCAATCAAAAAGACTCCCATGTTCGGGAGTCTTTTTGGTAGTAATCCCAGAAGGACTACTCTTGCTCTTGTGCTCGAGCCAGCTCTTCCTCTTCGGTAAGCTGAATGCCAGTACCGACAGGAATCTTGCGACCGATGATCACGTTCTCTTTCAGGCCGTAGAGGTTGTCCACGCGACCACTTGTTGCGGCGTTGATGAGCACGCGAGTGGTGTCCTGGAATGATGCGGCTGACAGGAACGAGTCTGACCAGATCGAAACCTTGGTGATACCAAGCAGGAGCTGTGTGAACTCTGCTGGTGTCTTGCCTTCGGTCGTCAGCTGGCGGTTGGTCTCAACCACAGCAGCCTTCGATACGATGTCACCGGTTACGAACAGGCTATCACCTGGGTCTTCGATGGTTACACGACTGAACATCTGACGAACGATGATCTCCAGGTGCTTGTCAGCAATGTTCTGACCCTGGGCAGCGTAGATACGCAGAACTTCGTTGATCATGTAGCGCTGAGTGGCTTCAATACCCTTCAGGCGCATCAGGTCGTGTAGGTTGATCGAACCAGTTGTCAGGCGGTCGCCTGCTTCGATTTGGTCGCCGTCAGATACAGTCAGCTGCTTGAAGCCTGGGACTTCGTAGCGAGCTGGTGCGTGCTGAGCAGATGCGATAATGATCTGTTCCTCAGCAACTTCGACGGTACCATCGAATGGCGCTATCAGTGGGCGATCTTCTTTCTTGTCGCTTGCCAGAACGTCTCCAGCGAGTACTTCAGTACCGCTCTTGACGCGGACAATGCGGCCGTCCAGAGGAAGCTTCTTGGTTTTGCCCTTTGGAGGAGTGACTTGAACGATGTAGCTCTCGCCATCTTCCCAAACCTGGACATCACCGCTGAGCTCACTCAGGAATGCCTGACCCTTTGGTGAACGTGCTTCGAAGAGCTCGTCCACACGAGGCAGACCCTGGGTGATGTCGTCACCAGCCACACCACCGGCGTGGAAGGTGTTCAGCGTCAGCTGTGTACCAGGCTCACCGACTGACTGTGCAGCGATGACACCGACTGGTTCGTAGGAAGCGATCAGCTTACCAGTTGCCATATCGATACCGTAGCTCTTGCGTGGGATACCGCGGAGGTTGCTTGCGCTCAGGACACTCATGATCTTTACGCTCTCGAGCTTTTCGTCAGCTCCGATTGCGTCAGAGATTTCACGAGTGATGAGCTCGCCAGCCTTGATGTGACCCTTGATATCCTCGGCAGAGTAGCGACCAAAGAGGCGATCGCCAAACGGAATCATAGTCTGTTCAGATTCAGCGCGGTAGATTGCGAAGCCGTTGTCTTCAGCGGCTTCAGTGACCGTAAAGACGTCTTGGCTCACGTCGACTAGGCGACGGGTAAGGTAACCAGAGTCGGCGGTCTTCAGCGCGGTGTCGATCAGACCCTTACGTGTACCACGGGTAGCTACGAATGCTTCCAGTGGTGAAAGGCCCTTTTTGTAGCTTGAGCGGATAGGCAGCTCAATTTCCCTACCAGTAGCGTCCACCATCACACCAATCATCGCGGTCGCGAGCTTGATGTTACTGATGTCACCACGAGCACCGGAGTCAACCATCACGGCAACAGAGGTGTCTTCTTCCTTCAGGCGACCCTGGAGGATTTCGAGTACCTTCTTGTCCACGCTGCGCCATGTGGCAACGGTGAGGCTGTAGCGCTCGTCTTCGGTGATCAAACCTTGTTCGTACTGATCAGAGATTTTTGCTGCACGGACGTCACCTTCAGCGATAACGGCGTCCAGGCCATCTACCTCGAAGTAGTCGGTCATACCTGTCGAGACAGCGGCGATGGTTGCGTATTCAAGCGCCAAGTCCTTGATGGCGTCGGCGATCTGAGCGGTTGTTTCCTGGCCGTAGTCGTTGAAGATGGTTGCAAGTACCTTGTTCAGGCGCTTCTTACCCATGACGTCTTCGACGTAGTCGAGGTCGGCTGGCAGGATTTCGTTGAAGTACACACGACCCAGCGTTGTGGTTCGCTTCTCACCCTTCACTGGAACAGTGATTGGAGTTTGGAGCTTGATCAAACCCTTATCGAAGGCAAAGATTGCTTCAGGGACGCTACTGAACGGACGTGGAGTGTCGAGGTGAGCGCTTGGCTTGTTGTACGTCAGGTAGTAACAACCAAGGACGATGTCCTGGCTGATGTTCAAGATTGGCGAACCGTCAGCTGGCTTCAGCAAGTTGCTGGTAGCGCTCATCAGCTCGCGAGCTTCCTTCTGTGCGTCGTCGCTCAGTGGAAGGTGAACTGCCATCTGGTCACCGTCGAAGTCGGCGTTGAAGCCCTTTGCGACGAGTGGGTGCAGCTGGATAGCCTTACCTTCGATCAACTTAGGCTGGAAAGCTTGGATTGAAAGGCGGTGAAGTGAAGGCGCGCGGTTGAGCAGCACGTACTTCTCTTTAATGACCTCGTCCAGAGCGTCCCAGACTTCAGCGGCGCCAGACTCGATCAAACGAGTTGCGCTCTTGATGTTGTGGGCGAATTCCTGCTCGAGCAGTTGTGCGATAACGAATGGCTTGAACAGCTCAAGTGCCATCAGCTTTGGAAGACCACACTGGTGGATCTTCAGCTCAGGACCGGCAACAATGACAGAACGGCCAGAGTAGTCAACGCGCTTACCAAGAAGGTTCTGGCGGAAACGACCCTGCTTACCCTTCAGCATGTCGCTGAGGCTCTTCAGGCGGCGACGGCCACCAGTAGCGCTGACAGCGCGGCCAGAACGGGCAGCTGAGTTGTCGATCAGAGCGTCAACGGCTTCCTGAAGCATGCGCTGCTCGTTGCGGCGGATGACTTCTGGAGCGTTGAGGTCGATCAACTTCTTCAGGCGGTTGTTGCGGTTGATGACGCGGCGGTACAAGTCGTTTAGGTCTGATGTCGCAAAACGACCACCAGTCAGCTGAACCATTGGGCGCAGGTCTGGAGGGATGACAGGCAGAACCGTCAAACACATGCTCGTTGGCTTGATGCCAGCGCGCTGCATACCTTCGAGGACCTTCAGGCGCTTCATGATTTTCTTCTTGCGTTGACCCTTTGCGCTCTCGGCTTCGAGGGTAAGCTCTTCGATGAGCTTGTCGAGTTCAATTTCCTCGAGCAATTCACGAAGCGCAGTACCACCCATACCGACAGTGATCAGCTCGCGGTAGTCCTCGAGGAGGTTGCGGTATTCGATTTCGCTGATCAGACGACACTTCTCGAGGCTTTCGAGTTGAGTCTTCTTGCGCAGGAACTCTTCGCTTAGGTCTTCAAGTTCTTTAGTCTGCTGGGCAGCCAGAGTCTTCAGGTCTGCACCTTCAACTTCAGCGTCCTTTTCGTAGCGAGTCTTGATAGCGAGCTTAGCAGCTTCAGTTTCAGCCTCGAGGTCAGCCATGATCTGATCACGCTTCTCTACATTGACTGTCTTGATGATGTAGCTTGCAAAATATGCGACGCGTTCGAGGTTACGAACGGTTACGCCAAGCAGCAGACCCATCGCAGATGGGGTGCCGCGCATGAACCAAATGTGTGCCACTGGAGCGGCCAGGCTAATGTGGCCCATGCGCTCACGGCGGACAATACTCTTGGTTACGATTTCGCCGTTTTTGTCGACAGCAGCTTCGCGAGAACGAACACCTTTGTACTTGGCGTCATGGATGTTGATATCCTTGACTGGTCCAAAGATGCGCTCGCAGAACAGACCGTCGCGCTCAGGCTTCTGGGTGCGGTAGTTGATGGTCTCAGGCTTGGTAACCTCACCGTGTGACCAGTTGAGGATGTCTTCACTGGCAGCAACGGCCAGGCGAACAGCGTCAAAGTCGGAAATACTTGTGGTCATTCCAATCCGTGGCATTACGCGACCTCCTTTACTTCTTCTTCATCATCACTGGTGCGGACAGACATTCCGTCACCGAGATCAAGGTCGCCAAACTCGTCAGCTTCGTCAGCAGCCGCTACGTCGAGTGGCTTAACGTCCTCAGCAGTAACCACTACTGGGTTTGCTGCCTCATCGGCAACAGCAGTTTCGAGTATGTTCTCGGCGTCTACTTCTCCAGCTTCCTGCTGAATCAGGTCGACACGCAGACCCAGACCTTGAAGTTCCTTCACGAGCACGTTGAATGACTCAGGAACCTTTGGACCAGTGATTGGTTCTTTCTTAATAATCGATTCGTATGCCTTAGCACGGCCGTAGACATCGTCAGACTTGATGGTGAGCATTTCCTGAAGCGTGCTGCTTGCGCCGTATGCTTCAAGTGCCCATACTTCCATCTCGCCGAAGCGCTGACCACCGTTTTGAGCCTTACCACCGAGTGGCTGCTGGGTGACCATTGTGTATGGCCCGATGCTTCGTGCGTGGATCTTGTCTGCAACCATGTGGTGCAGCTTAATCATGTACATGTCACCGACAGCGGTTAACTCCTGGAAGGCGTCACCGGTGCGGCCGTCGAACAGCTGTACCTTACCATCAGATGGGAAGCCGGCTCGTTCGAGCTCGCTCACGATAGTTTCGATAGGCACGCCGTTGAATGGAGGCGTTGCGACCTTGTAACCAAGTGCGCGTGCAGCCATACCAAGGTGAACTTCGAAAAGCTGACCAAGGTTCATACGAGAAGGCACACCAAGTGGGTTCAAGATGACGTCCACTGGAGTACCGTCAGCCATGAATGGCATGTCGGCAACTGGCAGAACGCGGGCTACGACGCCCTTGTTACCGTGGCGACCAGCAAGCTTGTCACCAACAGCGATCTTGCGCATCTGAGCGACAAAGATCTGGATCTGCATCAGAACGCCAGCCTTCAGTTCGTGGCCGTGTTCGCGGCTGAAGATCTTTACGCCGACGACTTTACCGTGCTTACCGTTGCTCATTCGCTGAGAGGTGTCGCGGACATCTTTAGCTTTTTCACCGAAGATGGCGCGCAGAAGGCGCTCTTCGCTTGAAAGCTCTTGCTCACCCTTTGGCGTAATCTTGCCAACAAGGATGTCGCCAGCGTGTACCTCGGCACCGATGCGAACGATACCGTTCTCATCAAGGTGGCGGAGGCTTTCTTCGCTCACGTTAGGGATGTCGCGAGTGACAATCTCTGGGCCAAGCTTGGTTTCACGGACTTCAACCATGTAGTCAGTGATGTGCACTGAGGTCAGGTCGTCTTCCTTTACCAGGCGTTCGCTCAAGATGATCGCGTCGTCCATGTTGTAACCGCCCCAAGGCATGTAGGCAACAATGAGGTCACGACCGATGGCGAGTTCGCCGTCAGCCATGCTCATACCCTCAATGAGGATGTCGTCTTTCTTAACCTTGTCACCGCGAGTTACGACAACGCGCTGGTTGATGCTCTCGCCGTCGTTACTGCGTTGGAAGTGCATAGGAACGTATGACTTTACGCCGTCCTTGTATTGAACTTGGATTTCGCTGCCGTCTGCTTTGACGACTTCGCCATCTGCTTCAGCGACAATCAGCTGACCAGAGTTGCGAGCGATAACAGATTCCATGCCGGTACCAACAATAGGTGCTTGTGGCTTGATAAGAGGCACTGCCTGCTTCTGCATGTTTGAACCGGTCAGGGAGCGGTCAACACGGTTTTTCTCAACAAATGGAATCAGTGATGCAGTTGAACCAAGAATCTGCTTCTTGGCGGCGTCTACGAATGTGACTTCGCTGACGTCAACTTCACCTGGCTTCAGGTTGATACGAGCAGAAACACGCTCGGCTACGAACCTGCCGTTGTCGTCGATTTCGTTACCAGACTCGGCAATGATCTCGAGAGCTTCTTCGGCGGCGTCCATGTAAACAACTTCATCAGTAATCTTGCCGTCTTTGACGCGGCGGTATGGAGATTCGAGGAAACCGTATTCGTTGACCTTTGCGTAGGTCGCCATGTTCAGCACCAAACCAATGTTGGCACCTTCAGGAGTCTCTACCGTACAAAGACGACCATAGTGAGTTGCGTGTGCATCGCGTACGTCCAGGCCGGCGCGTTCGCGGCTTAGACCACCAGGGCCCATTGAGCTGAGGCGACGTTTGTGAGCGAGCTCGGAAAGTGGGTTTGTCTGGTCCATGAACTGTGAGAGCTGTGAGCTTGCGAAGAATTCGCGAACTGCGGCAACGACCGGGCGGGCGTTGATCAGCTGACCAGGAGTCACGGTTTCGATGTCGCTCATGCTCATGCGGTCGCGAGCGTTGCGCTCCATGCGCAGCAGACCGATGCGGAACTGGCGTTGAACCAGCTCGCCGACCATCTTCACGCGGCGGTTGCTCAGTGCGTCGATGTCGTCTGGAGCGTCTTGGGTGTTGTTGAGGCGAATGACTTCCTTGATGATAGCCACCAGGTCGTCGATGCGCATAACGCGGTTTTCGGTAGTGTTGCTAACGTCCAGGCCGAGGCGCTGGTTGATCTTGTAGCGGCCAACACGGCTGAAGTCAAAGCGCTTGAAGTCAAAGAACATGCGCTGAATCAGCTCACGAGCGTTGTCGACAGTTGCGAGGTCACCTGGGCGCAGGCGACGGTACACCTCGATCAGAGCTTCGTTAGCGCCCTTTGCTGGGTCTTTGTCGAGCGTTGCTTCGATGTACTTCGTGTCACCGGTGTCAACGTCAGTAAACAGGTCTTTGATAGCCTGGCTAGTTGGGTAAGCCAGTGCACGCAGCAGCGTGGTTACTGGAATTTTGCGTCGGCGGTCGATCTTAACATAAAGAGCACCGCTACTTGCGGTCTCAAATTCAAGCCAAGCACCACGGCCTGGAATCAGCTTCGCGCCGTAGTGATTGCGGCCACCACTGACGTCTGAAGTAAAGAAAACGCCAGCAGAACGAATCAGCTGGTTAACCACGACACGCTCAGCGCCATTGATAACGAAGGTACCGCGATCGGTCATCCATGGGTAGTCACCCAGGTAGATCTCCTGCTCCTTAACTTCGCCAGTGACCTTGTTGGTCAGCTCAACGACAGCCTTGAGGGGTGCCTCAAAACTAATGTTGTTTTCGCGAGCTTCTTGCTCACTCATTTTAGGATCATCAAAGTGATAGTCCTTGAAACGTAGCTCCAGCTTTTGTCCCGTGTAGTCTTCAATAGGGTTAATCTCGGCGAAAATTTCACCGAGACCAGTCTCTACGAATTCACGGAACGAGCTAAGCTGGTGCTCAATCAGATTAGGCAACTCAACAGCGGTATCTGCCTTGGTAAAAAACCGCCTTTGAGTCGCAGCATTTGAGCCCTTACTCATCTATGCACGCTCCCTTAAGATTTAGATTAGTAGGTTGGATAATGGCGCCCGAAGATCCTCTAAGTGGTGTGTCCTAATGAGTTGCCAAACTCAGGGACACAAAGAACCCAACTTACTCAACTTCTTAAGGGCCTATTATGGGGAACAAAGTATAGTATTGTCAAGAATAATTTCAAGGAGGGACGAGGGGCGGCTTTTGTGAGCCGCCACCTCTTGCGTCCCCAATTGCTACTAGCGTCGACGGTTTCGCCGCCTTTCTGGTCGCAAACGCCAGATGTGAAGCGATGCATAGCCGCCGATGATGTGCACCAGCACCGACTTGGGATTGGGGTCGCCCACCGGATAGCGGTAGACGACATGTGTTGAATCACCTGCAGTCAGCAGCATGCGAAGCAGTTTGGGTGACGCGTAGCTCGGCGGGAAGATCGTCACGTTGGACTCTCGCCGGAACGACGCGCTTGGGCCTGCCGCTCCTACCTCTGGGTATGCCTGCTCGATCGGCCCCCACTGGGTGCTCGCGAGGCCAATGATTTCGAGGGTCTTGGCCGTGTCGATCTGGACACCGGGGCGGTACCGTACGATTTCGGTCACCGTAGTCTCAGCTCCTTAGCGGGTTGGGGACAGGATAGTTTTACAAGACGCAGCGCTCCAAGTCAAGCGCTAGGCGTGCTCAATAACGTCGTCAACGATGCCATATTGCTTGGCTTCTTCGGCACTCATGTAGAAGTCACGTTCCATATCGACATGAATCTTCTCTGGCTTTTGAGAGGTGTTTTTGACCATGATTTCTTCGAGTGTTTGCTTGATGCGAAGAGCTTCCTTCAGGTTAATCTCCTGATCAGTAATAGTCCCTTGGACGCCACCGCCATGTGGCTGGTGAACCATAACCTTGCTGTTGGGCAGGGCAAATCGCTTGCCTTTGGCACCAGATGCCAGCAACACTGCAGCTGCGCTCGCTGCCAGACCAGTCACAATGGTCTGGACGTCAGGCTTCACGTAATTCATCGTGTCGTAGATAGCCAGGAGGTCGTAGACACTGCCGCCTGGGCTGTTGATATAGAAGTAGATATCCTTTTTAGAATCTTCGTAGGCCAGGTGTAGCAGCTGCGCAATAATAATGTTGGCCGTAGCTGAGTTAACCTCGTCATTGAGGAAGATGATGCGCTCCTTGAGCAAACGGCTGTAGATATCGTACGCCCGTTCCCCCATGTGCGTCTTTTCGATTACCGTTGGTACAAGATAGTTCATGCTTGGCTTGTTCATATATCTAAGTATAGACATTTGGCACTCCGCATGCAAGAGTGCTAATTAACCAATTGCGTAGAAAGGTAAATAGCCCGTATTGCTCCCAAATGATGTCACATCGATCGAAGCTGGAAGCGAACCAGCACCTCCATAGAACGACCGTCGGCGAAGCGGTCCAGAGTATAGTTCTTGCGCGGCCACGACGTTATAACATTGGCTTGGCTGGCCGCTGTAGCCGTTGACGTAAGCCGTCACATACACAAAGCGATCGCTTGCCTGGGCAACAATAGGAGAAGTAAGATTTGCCGGACGCCACCCGCCCACTGACCAAAGTGCGTTGTCGGACGCTGTGCGGCCCGCCAAAGTTCCCGCGTCATCGTACACTGCGAAACAGTTGTCACCTCCGCCCCCAAGTGTGCCAGCTGAGGTGACGACGGTAGCGACGGTGTTGATGGCCTTGCCAGCCGGGACGAGGAGGCGTGCAAAGAATAGGTTTCCCATCGTTGAATTTCCGCCGCATGTCTCGACAGGCGTCGAAACGGAGAAATAGCCATATTCGGCGAGCGGATAGAAGTTATTGTATCCCGTCAGTGCCGTGATGGCGTGCGTGTGATTGCCAAGCGAAACGGTTGTCGAGGTAGAACCAGTGGGCACCTGCGTGATCGGCACTTTGGTTGAGCCGTTCAGGCTCGCGTATCCGTTTGCGTTACCTTTGTTGGCAGCCTGTTCCGCCCCTGTTATGAGGGCAGCCTTCTTGAGAGTACCGTCAGCGTTGTGTTCGACAGTCAGAAAATCATTGAGGACATCACCCCATACGCCATTATCTGAACCCGGAATAGGTAAACGCGACATGTTTTTAGCTCTCTAATATAATTAGAATTATAGCATAAGCGGCACCTCGGGGGTGCCGCAAAGTTTTTTATGCGAGAGAGACTACTACTTAGTGTTCAGCTCGACCAAGCGGTCGACGGTCTTCTCCGTGATCAGGCGGTTAGCCAGGTCACGACGAGCATCAGGAGTATCGAGCTGCTCGCGGATCTGCTTGTCATTGCCATAGCGCTGGAGCATTTCACTGAGGCGAACGTTCAGCTCATCCTTACTGACATCGATTTTTTCAATCTTGCTCAGTTCGGCCAGAGCCAGACCAACCTGCACGCGGCGGATAGCTTGCTCACGGAGCTCAGTCTCACGCCACTTGTCTTCGGTGATATCTTGCTGCTCGAGGTACTGCTGCAAAGTCATACCACGGTAAAGAAGGTTCTGTACAAAGTCGCGCTCGATGCTAGCGGTCTGGTCGCTAATGAGCACCTCAGGCGTTGGGATATCACTCCCCTTCACCAGCTGCTCAACTAGCTGGTCGCGGAGCTTGTCGAGTGCTTCACGTTCGTGCTGGTCGGTCAGTTCACGGCGAACGTCTGCTTTCAGCTCGTCTACGGTCTTGAATGGGCCAACCTTGGCGGCAAATTCGTCGTTGAGTTCAGGATTTACGACTTGGTTTACCTTCTTGACGTCGACTGCAAAGTTTACCAGCGCGCCCGCAAGTGGCTTGTGGTGGTAATCCTTAGGGAATGTCAGTGGCAGGTCGACGTGGTCGCCGACTTTCTTGCCAACAAGGCCTTCTTCGAAGCCAGGGATAAAGCTGCTACTGCCAAGTGTCAGCGAGTAGTCTTTGCCGCTGGCGCCAGCAACTTCTTTGCCATCTTTGTCAGTGCCTACGAAGTCGATAACAACCTCGTCACCATCCCGAGCGGCATCGTCAGTCTCTTTCTTTTCAGCCATGCCGGTTAGCATGCGCTCGATAACTTCATCAACGTCCTTTTCTTCAACTTTGGCGACGTCCTTCTTGGCCTTCAGGCCCTTGTAGTCACCAAGCGTGATGGCTGGAAGCATTTCAACATCAGCCTTGAACTCAAGTGATTCATTTGGCACGTAGCTGGTGAGGTCAACTTTTGGATGATCGAGGGGTTGAACATTCTCGCTCTCGAGGATCTCAATCATGAATGAATTTACGGCGTCCTCGGCGATTTCCATGCCGAGTGCGTTCTGGTCGAGGTGCTTTTCGGCAACGTTTGCAGGAACTTTACCTTCGCGGAAGCCTGCGACCTTTACTTTTTTGCTCAGACGAGCGACAGTTGATTTCTTGATTTTGGCGAGGTCAGCGGCGTCGAGAGTGACGGTAAACGCAACCTGCGTGTTGGATGTGTTCTTGCGTGTATACTTCATATCTCTGTCATTATACCTATATTAATCTGTTTTTACAGCGTAAGCGGTTCGGCGACCCGTGGGCATTACCGCCACACGGGTCGCCGCCTAGCCGCGGAGGGTCGTGAGGACATAGTGTTTCAGGTCCTCCCTACCTTGGAGGTGAGCCGGAAACTCGCGCTCGCGGATGATGAGCTGAAGACGGCGCTGTCGCCGTCCCCGGATATTGACGTACTCCACCCAGACGAGTTTCTCAAGGCTGAGAACTCCTATCGGCGAAATCACAAAGTTGGTGCCGAAGATGTACTCCGTGAGCCATGATTTTGGCCCTCGACCTTCGGACGGACGTGATTCGCACAGGTTGTAGCGAACCGCAGTAATCCACAATGGCTGCCCCACCATGCGCTCCTCTCAGATGCGGCAAGGTCGTGAACAGTATACCCTACATATCGTCGTCGTTGCGATAGTCCTTGATTTCGATGACGAGCCGTTCGAATGAAAGCTTCTGCTCTTGTTCTTTGGCGACGTCCTTCAGGGGGTAGATCTCTTCCTCGATTTCCTTTTCGCCAACGAAAAGCATGAATGGGATTTTCTTCTTCACGGCAGTTTTGATCTGCTTGTCGAGTTTGCGACCGGTGATGTCGACTTCGACGTTGACGCCTTCGTCGCGAAGCTTCATGGCTAATTTCTGTGCGCCTTTGAGAGCTTGGCCGAGTACGACAAGATACACTTCAGTGGTTGAGTCAAATTTAGGCAGAAGGTCGTGACTACGAAGGAAGTCTTCCATTGTCGTGGCGCCAGGTGCCATACCAACGGTTGGAATTGGATCGACGCCGAAGAGTCCGACGAGACCGTCGTAGCGACCGCCACCAAACATCGAACGACGATTCTCTGGGTCGTTGTCGAATACCTCAAAGACAATGCCAGTGTAGTAATCGAATCCACGCATAAGAGAGATGTCAAAGACCGCATTGCCAACGCCGTGTTCGCGCAGCAATGTGAATAGATACTGCACTTCCTGGACGGCGCTACTGTCGAGTAGCTGCTTTGGTAGTTCGCTCATTGTCTTAGCGCTCAGCAGGACTGCGATCTTCTTGAGGCCGTCTTTGGCTTTATCTTCATCGAAGATTTCAGCGGCTTTGTCTCGGAATTCTTCGTGAGTGATCTTTTCCTTCTTGTCGAAGAGCTTGATCATAAGTGAGCTCTGGATGACGTCCAGGCCAAGGTACTCGGCCATCACGAAGTTGATGAGCTTGCGGCTGTTGATTTTGATGGTGTACATCTTGTGAGTTGCGCCGAAGGCCTGCATGATCGTGTCGGCCATCGTAATGATCTCAGCCTCTGCATCAAGCGTGTCGACGCCAAAGATATCGGTGTTCAGCTGCCAAAACTCCCGCTCCCGACCATGCTGCGGACGGTCGTAGCGCATAAAGTTTGCGATGGAATACCAACGGACAGGATATGGAAGCTCCTGGCGACGAGCGGCAACCATGCGACTGACGCTTGGCGTCATCTCTGGGCGGATGACGACATTGCGGCCACCACGGTCAGTGAACTGATATGTTTCGTCGTTGACAAGGTCTTGGCCGCTCTTGGCTGCGAACAGTTCAAACGGCTCGAGCATTGGCGCGTTGTAGTCTTCGTATCCGAATCGTTCCGAAACCGTGCGCCAGGTCTGGAAGATATAATTTTGAACTCGTTTGTCTTCGGGATAAAAATCCCGGGTGCCACGATATGGCTGCGTTGATAAATATGCCATGATGATCTCTCTAAAAACTCCTATGATTATAACAGATGTGTAAAGTGCCTACCGAGCGGTGGCGAGCTTATGGCTCCAGACATTCAGCAGCCACATAAGCATCAGAAGGAAGATCACCATAAAGCTACCCGCCGGATAGAATTGCTTGCTCCAGCCTTCGATTGGTTGGTGCTTGCGGTACAAAGGAGTCTTCTGTCCCAGCAAGTGCAGCGTGTGTAACAGCATAATCACTACAATAAGGCAGATCGCGAGCCCAAATGCAGCAATGCCGACACTCAGGATAGGGCCGTAATTGACGTTTTTTAGGAATTCATTCAGCTGTTCCATCACCATTAGTATAGATGAAGTGACCAAATCGGCACATATACCATCTCGCAAAGGTGCTTATCTTTTGGTACTGTTATAAGTAAATGGACATGCAGTTTGCATCCTTGGGGGACGTTCGATAAATGTCTAAAAACAAGATCATCACCTTACTCATTGCCGTCATTGTACTGGTCGGCGGGTTTTTCATTGTGAGGCAATACCTGGACACACAGGCACACAACAAATACCTGCAGTCGTCCGATCGCGTCGCCGACCAACTACTTGGCTACCTTACTACTGGCGACTACAAGGGCGCCTATTCCAGCATCTTTAGCGATCATATGAAGGTCAACTACACGGCCGACTACTGGAAAGACCAAGTCTTTCCGCTGGTGAAGGACTACAAGCAGGCACCCAAACTTGTTAGCCATAAGGCAGCAAATGACGTGAATCCCTCTGAGCCGAGCCCATACACCAAGGATGTAGACGCCCAACAGTACGTCTATGACTTTCAGCTCGATAGCCATACCTACCGCGTCACATTTGTGTTGATCAATAGCGACAGTAAGTGGCGTGTCAACGAGCTCGTAGGGACTTACCAGCAATGAGCCGTCGTTTCTTTGGCCGAATTCTTGGCGCGACCCTATTCGTGCTGGGCATTGGCTTTGCGCTTGGACTCATGCACGCAACGCCTGCCGCAGCGGCCGGAGAGACGTACACCTGGAAAGACTATCGCACCATCGTCGTCAGTGGCGGCGATACTCGTGGCAACGACACACAGTGGAACTTTAATGAGATCTACCTAGCTGTTGATGAAGGCGGCCCAGGCTTGCAGGGTGACCAGATTGGTAAGTTTGGCGGCGCGCTCCTACTCAATAAGGGTCCGGGGAATAAGTGTTACTTTGACGTAACTATCTATGTATACAAGGGTAACGTCCAGGGTATGATTTGGCATCCACCGCCATATGGCCAGGGACAATCTGCCGTCCCTCAGGGCTATCCTGCAAACTGTGAGTACAGCAAAGACCTTGCGGGCTTCCTTGAGTCCAACTACCACAACAAATATATCGATCTGAAGGGTACGCGCCCGACTAACCCAAATGCACCTGAGCGTGACGACGAAAAGCGCTTTGACGTGTATGTTTTCGCCCCAGATCCACTGAGCAAAGTTCCTGCAAGCGACACTATCTCTATATATAAGAGCGACGGCACGAAGGTCGCCGAGCAGTCGTCGCCGTTCAAAGACGACAGCGGTGCAGCTAATTGGCCGCCTGATCAAACACCTGCCTCGCTGCAGGTTACCTTCAAGTTAGAGCCTGGTGATTATCTTGTTTGTGATACCTATGTGGCCAAAGAATGTACCTATGCCAAAGTCCCGGCCGAACAGAAATTCAAGAAGGTAAAGTACAAGACCGGTAGTATCGAAATCGGTAAGCAGTTCCAGACGCCCGATAAGAAACGTATCAACGTCCATGTTAACTATCACACCAAGGCACCATGTGGCTCGACCGTCGATGTAAGCCCTCTAACGGTAGAGTTGACGGGGCCGACCGGCGATAAAAGCAAAGTAGTAGACCAGCAGACAAACGCCGGTCATGCTGGCGCCAATCTGCCGGGTGAAAGCGGTTCTCTCTGTACCAAAGATGTGACCGTGGGCATGGATACGACCTTCGAAGATATGGCGCCCGGTGAATACAAGTTTTGTACCACTGGCGCAGAATGCGTCACGGCCACCAAGGTAGACGGCGAACCACTTGAAGTGACACTCGAAGTCACCACCGAGCAGACAGCCCCACCAGACCAAAAGGTCTGTACGTCTGGAGATGGAGTGGCTGGTGCGCTGGCCTGGATCATCTGTCCCGCAACACAACTGATCGCGAGTGCGACGGACTTCTTTGAGAACAATATCATCATTCCATTCCTGACCGTATCGCCGCTGACGACGAACGGCAACAACCCGATTTACATTTTGTGGCAGGACTTCCGTGACCTTGCGAATGTTGGCTTCATCATCTTGCTATTCATTAGTATCTTCTCCATAGCGCTCAGCAAGTACGGCCTGAAGCGCGTCCTACCAAGGTTGCTTATTGTGGCTATCGGCATAAACCTATCCTACTTTGTTGTCGCGTTCGTGGTCGACGCCTTCAACATATTCGGATCCGGCATCTCCCAGCTGGTCATGTCCGCCCTGCAGCAAGCCGGAACAACGCAGCTGAACACAGGAACGAGCGCCGGTGCGGTTCGTAGTATCTTTACCCTGGGCGGAGCTGCCCTCCTGACCATCCTCATTACTGGTGGTGCCGCGCTTGGTTGGCTATTTAGCTTCCTCGGAATTGCACTTCTCGTGGTCGTCATCGTGGTAATAATCCTCATCGTACGCCAGATGGCTATCATTACGCTAGTTGTGCTGTCACCGCTGGCTATCCTTATGTATCTCCTGCCAAATACAGAAGGTTACTTCAAGAAATGGCGACAGATGCTCATCCAATTGCTCATGATGTATCCGATGATTGTATTGCTCTTCGCGTCGGGCAAAGTCTTCGGCATCATCTTGCAGCAGCCAGATTTCAAGATCGCCGGCGATGGCATCAGTGACGAAGTAGCTCAGGGTGTGCGTGTGATCCTACAGTTCTTGGTGTACGTGATCCCGCTGGTCTTCTTACCTGCTACATTTGCCGCATCCGGATCGCTCATGAGCAGAGCCTACAGTTTCGCTAATAATCGTCGGCTTCGACAAGCCGCTCAAAGGCCAGGCAAGGCGTTTGGCGAAAACGTCGTCAAACCAGCCAGGCAAGAGATGCAAATGCGAGCAGCTCGTCGTGGTGGTCGCATCGGTCAGCTTGCTGGCTACAGTATGCGTCGCGACTTCAAGAAAGAGCAACGCGAGCGCGAGTTGGGACGAGCGCGCCAGGAGTACATGGCGGGACGGGCTATGGATAACAACTTTGCTGGAAGTGCCGCCGGAATTGGCGGAGAATCGGGTCGCATGCGCGTACAGGCTGGCGCCCAGGCGTTGCTTGAGAAAGCTGAATCAGAAGATCTAAAGAATGCGTCAGCTCTGCTCACAAGGACACTACAGAGTATCAACATGGACGAACGTACTTTCGCCAACCAGCACCTCTCGGCCTACCTAGATGACCCGGCAGGCAAAGCCGAAGTTAAAGATGGCGCCGGCCGCACAGTGTTCAACTTTAAGGACCACCCAGAGCTTTTGAAAGCAGCACTCAGTTCAGCCGCGCAACAGGGCGAAATCACGACAATGGAAAAAGCTCGCACGTCATCGCTCCTTGGCAATGCTGGCGGGCAGGCGATGCTGGACGATGTTATGCGACGCAATGATGGTGCGCTGAAGAGCACTGGTGGCTACCACCTCGCGACCGACTTCAGCCTGGGTAATAGCCGTATGCAGACAGATGTCAACGGCGCCCCAATCAGCAGTAACCCTGCAGTTGCCAAACAGCAAATGACGATGAAGCTGCAGCAAGCTCGCCTGAATATGCTTTCACAAACTGGTGCCGGCAGTATTGCGGGCATGAAGGGTACTCTCATTGAAGACACGGCGAATATTCTTGACCCAAGTAAGAATCCTCAAGCCGCACAGCTGCTAGCTTCACTCTCAACACAGCAGCGAGACGCTATCCGTGATCGTATGGACAGCATCATCTCTACGCCGTCGACGCTCAACAAGTCTGAAGCGCCAGAATCAATTCGCGCTATACGACGACTCATCTAGAATAGAACCCTGCTACCAATATAAAAAGACCGACATAAGCCGGTCTTTTTATATGGTGCGCGAGAGAGGACTTGAACCTCCACGCCACAAGGGCACATGCTCCTAAGGCATGCGTGTCTACCATTCCACCACTCGCGCATATTCTGTAATGTACATGCCTGCTCTGGCAATAACTTCGGTCAGTATAACAAAAAAGACCGCCTAACGTCTAGGCAGTCTTACGGTAGTACGCCAGCGCCGCGTCTCCGTAACTTTTAGACTTGTCCACCACAACAACTCCATTAACGGTCGGCGCTGACTCCCTACCTGGGTATGATAATACCATAAGCCCGTTTGGTTTGACTAACGAAATTAACTTTGAAACTGTGGATAACTGCAGGTCTTTATACGGTGGATCGCAAAGTACCAGATCAAACTCCGCATCTTCATTTGTATCAATCCACGAGCTCGCGTTGGCGCGGATAAGTTTGACTTGCTGACTCAGTCCAAGCATCTCGATATTTTCGGCGATGATTCTCTGCGCACGCTTGTCGCGTTCGATGACTATGGCCGACGCCGCGCCTCGACTTATCGCCTCGAAGGCTAACGCCCCGCTACCCGCGAAGGCATCGAGCACGGTCATTCCTTCGATATCGCCGAGCGAATTAAAGAGCGCTCCGCGTACACGCTCCGCCATCGGATGTGTCACTGATGAATCTGGTCCATTAAAGAAACGCCCGCCGAGGTCTCCGGCGATGATGCGCATTCTCATTTTTTGCCGCCGTAGGCCTTGTAAGCCGCGCTGTACCAAGCTAGTGCAGCAGTCCGAACAATGAGCGGCGCGAGATCTTCACGAGTCTGCTTGGCCAGCATGCGCGTCCAACCACGCTTCTGGAAGCGCTCGTACATCTTTAGGCTATAAATGTGCTGGATTGCCTCTTTGTACATGGGGATGACGCCCTCGCTGCGGACGCGGACGAGGTCATTGCCGGATGGAAATCCCTTGTGGAGCTTCATAGGCGCAATCGTGACGGCAAAGCCCCACTCGAAGAGACCATGCGTCGTCATAATGCCTTTGGCCCCCCAATACTTCCAGTTCTTACTGAGAAGTTCTCGGCTGGTGTCACCTTCTTGGTGGATGATCAGCTTATCGCGAATTGATGTTCGCGTCTCTAGGCCCTGGCCGCGCATCTCTTCCAAGACTTCGTGCAGCGGGAAATGGTGAGCCGGCGTAAGGCCGTCGACAATCGCGTGTGCCAGCCAAGCCGCCTCGAAGGCCGCCTTCTCCTGACTCTTCCTGCGCAGCGCTTTCACGAGGTTGTCGTGGTGCGCCTGAATCATATCAAGCAGCGCCGTATCATTTGGGTTCGCTGGGTCTATATAGTGCCATGGTTCGTCCTTGGCTGGTGACTTGCGCTTGATACCGTCAGGACCGTTCTTACCCTCGAAATGAAGGATGTCCTTGGTCTTCGGAAAGTTAGTGTCAGGTAAGGCTTTTTCAAGGGCAATACGCGCCACACGATCAATCTTCTGGTGCGCACCTAACAGGTTGCCAGAACTGTCCCGAAATGTGGTGCCCGAATACATAGTTTTGTTTAGTTGAGTGACGTCAGACCGCGATAACGCGAGACGTGCTTATAGAACTGTTTGTATTGTACCAGATCATCCCCTTGCCCAAGAAGCCAATCCGCGGCAGAGCGGGCTCTTTTTAGGAGTTTTACATCTGTTAGCGTTGCGACTCGCAAATTTAACTCGCCATGCTGCATGCGGCCATAGATTTCGCCAGGGCCGCGCAACCGAAGGTCGACTTCAGCCAGATAGAACCCGTCTTGCGACTTCTCGAGCTCGTACAGACGTTCACTCGGCTTTTTGCCTTCGGATGGTGCTAGATAGCAATAGCTCTGGTGCTCGCCGCGTCCAACGCGTCCTCGCAGCTGATGAAGCTGGGCCAGTCCAAAGCGCTCTGCGCCCTCGATGAGCATGATGGTGGCATTCGGCACGTCTACGCCCACTTCGACAACGGTCGTTGCGACGAGTACGTCAAATTCACCCGCCTTGAAACGACGCATGATGTCGTCCTTTTCTTCTGATTTCATTTTGCCATGCAGCTTGGCAAGCTTTCTGCCAGGGAAGACGTCGGCCTTGAGGCGTTCGTATTCGGCCTCGACACTCTTGAGCTCAGCCATTGCCCCTTCGCCAATTACCGGGCACACGACGTACGCTTGACGGCCCTGCACCAGCTGCTTGTCGATCTCGCCATACATGCCCCTGCGTGTGTAGCCAGAGAAAAGCTTCGTCACAATCGGCTGGCGGCCCTTAGGTAGTTCATCCAGAATCGACACTTCAAGCTCACCATAAAGCGTCAGCTGCAAACTTCGCGGAATTGGTGTGGCTGTCATGCTGAGTAAATGCGGTAAGTGATGTGACCGGCCAAGCAGCTCCGCACGCTGCGCCACGCCAAAGCGGTGCTGCTC
>FTKL01582695.1_pt1 | contig 22412 bp, 15 predicted proteins | sample 2434061 | NCBI WGS metagenome assembly FTKL01 (sample SAMEA3914816, study PRJEB12502) | metagenome | biome: forest; material: soil | place: USA | collected 2011-09-16 | depth 0.3 m
CCCGCCAGCATCCACCCACCCGAGCCGGAGACGTACACCGTGCAGATCGCACCCAAGGGTGAACAGGCCCGCAACAACACCGCGTTGCCCAAGGCCCTCACCCTCATCGAGGCGCTCCCGTGGCTGGAGCGCTTCCACGGCAAGACCGTCGTGATCAAGTTCGGCGGCAACGCCATGATCGACGAGGACCTCAAGGCGGCCTTCGCCCAGGACGTGGTGTTCCTGCGCTACGCCGGCCTGCACCCGGTGGTCGTGCACGGCGGCGGCCCGCAGATCAGCGCGCAGCTGGAGAAGCTGGGCCTGGAGTCCTCGTTCACCAACGGCCTGCGGGTGACCACCCCGGAGACCATGGACGTGGTCCGGATGGTGCTGGCCGGTCAGGTCCAGCGCGAGCTGGTCGGCCTGCTCAACGAGCACGGCCCGTTCGCCGTCGGGATGACCGGCGAGGACGCGCACACCATGACGGCGGTCAAGCGCTACGCCGTGGTGGACGGCGAGCAGGTCGACATCGGCCTGGTCGGCGACATCGTGCACATCGAGGCCGGCGCGGTGAAGGCGCTGATCGGGGACGGCCGGATCCCGGTGATCTCCTCGATCGCCCGGAGCACCGACGGCCACGTCTACAACATCAACGCGGACACCGCCGCCTCGGCGCTCGCGGTCGCGCTGGGCGCCGAGATGCTGGTCGTGCTGACCGACGTCGAGGGCCTGTACGCCGACTGGCCGAACTCGGACGACGTGATCAGCCAGCTCGGCGCGAGCGAGCTGGAGGCGCTGCTGCCGGACCTGGCGTCCGGGATGCTGCCCAAGATGGAGGGCTGCCTGAACGCCGTCCGCTCCGGGGTCGGCACCGCCCGCGTGCTGGACGGCAGGGTGCAGCACTCGCTGCTGCTGGAGATCTTCACCGACGAGGGAATCGGCACGATGGTCGTGCCGGACGACGAGACGACTGTGACCGGGGGCTTGGCATGAGCAGCGACGGCACGAGCGGCAACCAGCAGCTCACCGAGCGGTGGCAGCACACACTGATGGACAACTACGGCACCCCGCGGATCCCGCTGGTGCGCGGCGAGGGCTCGAAGCTCTGGGACGCGGACGGCAAGGAGTACACCGACTTCATCGCCGGTATCGCGGTCAACGCCCTGGGCACCGCGCACCCGGCCGTGGTCGCGGCCGTCACCGCGCAGATCTCCACCCTCGGGCACATCTCCAACCTGTTCCTCGCCGAGCCGACGGTGAAGCTCGCCGAGCGGCTGGTCGAGCTCTCGGCCCGGCCCCGGCCGGACGGGCAGGACGGCTACGACGGGCGGGTGTTCTTCTCGAACTCCGGCGCGGAGGCCAACGAGGCCGCGTTCAAGATCAGCCGGCTGACCGGCCGCACCCACCTGGTGTCGGTCGAGGGCGCCTTCCACGGCCGGACGATGGGCGCGCTGTCGCTCACCGCCCAGCCCGCCAAGCAGGACCCGTTCCGCCCGCTGCCCGGCGACGTCACCCACGTCCCGTTCGGTGACGTCGAGGCGCTGCGCGCGGCCGTCAGCACCGACACCGCCGCCGTCTTCCTGGAGCCGATCCAGGGCGAGAACGGCGCGATCCCGCTGCCCGACGGCTACCTGAAGGCGGCCCGCGAGATCACCCGGGCGACCGGCACCCTGCTCGTCCTGGACGAGATCCAGACCGGCATCGGCCGCACCGGCCAGTGGTTCGCCCACCAGGCGTACGACGGCATCGACCCGGACGTCGTCACGCTGGCCAAGGGCCTCGGCGGCGGCCTGCCGATCGGCGCCACCCTCGCCTTCGGCCCGGCGGCCGACCTGCTGCACCCGGGCAACCACGGCACCACCTTCGGCGGCAACCCGGTGGTCTGCGCGGCGGCCCTGGCCGTCCTGGACACCATCGAGTCCGAGGGCCTGCTGGAGCACGTCCAGAAGCTCGGCGAGCGGCTGCGCTCGGGCATCGAGGCGATCGGTGACCCGCTGGTCGCGCACGTCCGGGGCGCCGGCCTGCTGCTCGGCATCGTGCTGACCGAGCCGGTGGCGGCGAAGGTCCAGGCGGCCGCCCAGGAGGCGGGGTTCCTGGTGAACGCCGCCGTGCCGGACGCCGTCCGCCTCGCTCCGCCGCTGGTGCTCACCGAGCAGGAGGCGGACGCGTTCCTCGCGGCGCTGCCTGCCATCCTGCGGGCGGTGCGCGCGGGCGCCCCGGCCGCCGACGGCCGCGCGTAGTCCGGGAGAATCATTCATATGACCGCACCCCACTCCGACCAGCCCGTCACCACCGGGGCGACGTCGCAGGTCCCGCAGACCCGCGCCGCGCGGCACCGGCGGATCGTGGACCTGTTGACCCGTCAGCCCGTGCGGTCCCAGAGCCAGCTCGCCAAGCTGCTCGCCGACGACGGACTGGTGGTCACCCAGGCCACCCTCTCGCGGGACCTGGACGAGCTGGGTGCGGTGAAGATCCGCAACCGGGACGGCGCGCTCATCTACGCCGTCCCGGCCGAGGGCGGCGACCGCACGCCGCGCGCCCCGATGGGGGAGTCCGCCAGCGAGGGCCGGATGGCCCGGCTGGCGGGCGAGCTGATGGTCTCGGCGACGGCCTCCGGCAACCTGGTGGTGCTGCGCACCCCGCCCGGCGCCGCGCAGTTCCTGGCGTCGGCGATCGACCAGGCCGAGGTGTTCGAGATCATCGGCACCATCGCGGGCGACGACACCGTGCTGCTGATCAGCCGTGACCCGGCCGGCGGCCAGGCGCTCGCCGACCACCTGATGCAGCTCGCCCAGGCGAAGGCGCAGTAGCCGGCGGGCCCCGGCGCCGTACGCCCCACCGCACACCTGTTTTGAAATCCATACGGACTCATGCATACTTATGCCAAGCACTGCATGGGACCCGCACAGCCCCGGGGTACCAGCACCCCGCACGCCCTGTTCGCACAGTTGTGAAGGAGATAGCCGTGACCGAGCGCGTCGTACTCGCCTATTCGGGCGGTCTGGACACGTCCGTCTGCATCGGCTGGATCGCCGAGGAGACCGGCGCCGAGGTCATCGCCGTCGCGGTCGACGTCGGCCAGGGCGGCGAGGACCTGGACGCCATCCGCCAGCGGGCGCTGGACTGCGGCGCCGTCGAGGCCGAGGTCGCCGACGCCCGCAACGAGTTCGCGGACGAGTACTGCCTCCCGGCCATCAAGGCCAACGCCCTGTACCAGGGCCAGTACCCGCTGGTCTCGGCGCTCTCCCGCCCGGCGATCGTCAAGCACCTGGTCGCCGCCGCGCAGAAGCACGGCGCCGGCATCGTCGCCCACGGCTGCACCGGCAAGGGCAACGACCAGGTCCGCTTCGAGGTCGGCATCCAGTCGCTGGCCCCCGAGCTGAAGTGCATCGCCCCGGTCCGCGACTACGCGATGACCCGCGACAAGGCGATCGCCTTCGCCGAGGCCAAGAACCTCCCGATCGTGACCACCAAGAAGAACCCGTACTCGATCGACCAGAACGTCTTCGGTCGCGCCGTCGAGACGGGCTTCCTGGAGGACATCTGGAACGCCCCGATCGAGGACGTCTACGAGTACACCCAGAACCCGGCCACCCCGCGTGAGGCCGACACCGTCGTCATCACCTTCGAGGCCGGCGTCCCGGTCGCCATCGACGGCCGCAAGGTGACGGTCCTGCAGGCGGTCGAGGAGCTCAACAAGCGCGCCGGCGCCCAGGGCGTCGGCCGGCTCGACATGGTCGAGGACCGCCTCGTCGGCATCAAGTCCCGCGAGATCTACGAGGCCCCCGGCGCGATCGCCCTGATCACCGCCCACCAGGCCCTGGAGAACGTCACCGTCGAGCGCGAGCTGGCCCGCTACAAGCGGCAGGTCGAGCAGCGCTGGGCCGAGCTGGTCTACGACGGCCTGTGGTTCTCCCCGCTCAAGCGCGCCCTGGACGGTTTCATCAACGAGGCCAACCAGCACGTCTCCGGCGAGATCCGGCTCGTCCTGCACGGCGGCCGGGCCGTCGTCGACGGCCGCAAGTCGGACCAGTCGCTGTACGACTTCAACCTGGCGACCTACGACACCGGCGACACCTTCGACCAGTCGATGTCCAAGGGCTTCATCGAGATCTTCGGCCTCTCCTCGAAGATCGCGGCCCGTCGCGACCAGGCCTGACCGAACCCGCTCACGGTCCCGGCTGCACCACGGCAGCCGGGACCTCCTGCTACCGCTACCCACGCAAGGAGCCCACGCGATGTCGTCCAACCATCCCCCAGCCTCCGGCCGGGAGGTGCCCCCACAAGCAGATGTCCGACTCTGGGGCGCACGCTTCGCCGACGGCCCCTCCGAGGCGCTGGCCAAGCTCTCCGCCTCGGTGCACTTCGACTGGCGGCTCGCGCCGTACGACATCGCCGGCTCCAAGGCGCACGCCCGCGTGCTGCACAAGGCCGGGCTGCTCGGCGACGAGGAGCTGGCCGGCATGCTGGGCGGCCTCGACCAGCTGCTCGCCGACGTCGAGTCGGGCGCCTTCACCGGCACCGTCGCCGACGAGGACGTGCACACGGCGCTGGAGCGCGGGCTGCTGGAGCGGCTCGGCGCGGACCTCGGCGGCAAGCTGCGGGCCGGCCGCTCGCGCAACGACCAGATCGCCACCCTCTTCCGGATGTACCTCCGGGACCACGGGAAGATCATCGGTGGCCTGGTGCTGGACCTCCAGCACGCGCTGGTCGGCCTCGCCGAGGCGCACCCCGACACCGCGATGCCGGGCCGCACCCACCTCCAGCACGCCCAGCCGGTGCTCTTCGCGCACCACGTGCTCGCCCACGTCCAGGCGCTGAGCCGGGACGCCGAGCGGCTGCGCCAGTGGGACACCCGCACCGCCGTCTCCCCGTACGGCTCCGGCGCGCTGGCCGGCTCCTCGCTCGGCCTGGACCCGGAGGCCGTCGCCGCCGAGCTGGGCTTCGAGCGCGGTTCGGTCGGCAACTCGATCGACGGCACCGCCTCGCGGGACTTCGTCGCCGAGTTCGCCTTCGTGACGGCGATGATCGGGATCAACCTCTCCCGGATCGCCGAAGAGGTGATCATCTGGAACACCAAGGAGTTCGGCTTCATCACGCTGCACGACGCCTTCTCCACCGGCTCGTCGATCATGCCGCAGAAGAAGAACCCGGACATCGCCGAGCTGGCGCGCGGCAAGTCCGGCCGCCTGATCGGCAACCTGACCGGCCTGCTGGCGACGCTGAAGGCGCTGCCGCTCGCCTACAACCGGGACCTCCAGGAGGACAAGGAGCCGGTCTTCGACTCCTGCGACACCCTCGAGGTCCTGCTGCCGGCCTTCACCGGCATGATGGCCACCCTCACCGTGCACCGCGAGCGCCTGGAGGAGCTGGCCCCGGCCGGGTTCTCGCTGGCCACCGACATCGCGGAGTGGCTGGTCAAGCAGAATGTGCCGTTCCGGGTCGCGCACGAGGTGGCCGGCGCCTGCGTCAAGGCCTGCGAGGCCCAGGGCATCGAGCTGTCCGACCTGACGGACGAGCAGTTCGCCGGTATCTCGGCGCACCTGACGCCCGAGGTCCGCTCGGTGCTCAACGTGCACGGCGCGATCGCCTCCCGCAACGGCCGGGGCGGCACCGCCCCCTCCGCCGTGGCGGCGCAGCTCGCCGAGATCAAGGCCGACCTGGCCGTCCAGCAGGAGTGGGCCCAGGCCTGACCGGTAGCCGCCACGGGCGGCAGTGGTTCTGACAGACAGTCATCGAGGGGCGCGACGGATCACCGTCGCGCCCCTTCGGCGTGTACGCGCCCGCCCGGCACGGGTAGGACCCGGTGTGCTCACTCCCTGCTCGGTCACCGAGCTGCGCCCCGCCTTCGCCCCGCTCGCCGCCGCCCTGGCGCACCGTCACCGGCTGGACGCCGAGGAGCTGGAGCAGGCCGTCTGGCTGCGCGCCTGCGAACGCGCCGCCGGGGGCGGGCTGCCGGGCGACGCGCCCTCCTGGCTGCGCGCGCAGACCCTGCTGGAGTGCCGGCGCCTCACCCGGCCGGCCGACCGCGAGCGAATGGCCCCGGCGCCGGCCCGGCACCTCGCGCCCGCCCCGTCGGCGGAGGACCAGGTGCTCGCCGAGCGGCGCCGGCACGCGGTGCGGGCGGCGGTCGCCACGCTGCCCGGCCGCTGTCCGGAGCTGCTCACCGCGCTCGCCGACGCGCCCGGCCTCACCTACCGTGAGCTGGCGGTCCGCCTCGGCATCCCGCGCGGCAGCATCGGCCCGACCCGCTCGCGCTGCCTGGCCTGTCTGCGCACCCTGCTGCATGGTCTGCGGGCGTGATGCTCGACACGTCGCAAGTCCGGGAGGTTGAGAGCAGCTGACGCTGGGGTAGAGCCGTGGCGAACGTAACTCTCTTGACGGCTGCGCGATCGCACGGATACTGAGCGTGAGCGAGGCCGGTCCCGGCGGAGGATCCTCCACCCGGCGGGCTGATACGTTCGTGCGCCAAACCCCGGTCAGGGCCGATCCCCGGCCGGGCAGATCTCCGGCAGAGCATCCGGTGCGGAACCCTCACTTCTGCGCGCCGGAGACCAACGAAGGGGAGGCCCTGCACATGGGCATGAGTGTGATCATCTCGGTGGCGACCGAGCAGGACGCGGAGCAGATCCTCAAGCTCCAGTACCTCGGCTACCAGAGCGAGGCGGAGCTGTACGGCGACTGGGGCATCGAGCCGCTGACCCAGACCCTGGAGAGCCTGCGCACCGAACTCGGCGAGCGGCACGTGCTGGTCGCCCGCCTCGGCGACGAGGTCGTCGGCACGGTACGCGGCTGGACCGACGAGGACGGTGTCGGCCGGATAGGGCGTCTGGTCGTCCACCCCCGGATGCAGCGCCACGGCCTCGGCGGGCGCCTGCTCGACGCGATCGAGCGCCGGCTGCTGGAGGAGGGCCCGGTGGAGTACTTCCGGCTCTTCACCGGCCACCGCAGCATCGGGAACCTGCGCCTGTACGCCCGCCAGGGCTACGCGCAGACCGGGGCCGAGCGGGTCAGCGGCGGGCTGAGCTTCATCGCCCTGGAGAAGCCCGTGCGGAACGTGCTGGCCGCCACCGCCTGATCCGACCTTCGGCGCCTCCTCCGGCACCCCTCCGGCGCCCTCCTCCGGCGCCCGGTTCCGTCGCCCGCGCGACGAGGCCGGGCGCCGGAGTGCTTGGGAGCACTGGATCGTGTCCGTATTCCGGACTCAGGGTCCTGCTATCTGGGACTGAATCGGACAATCTGGTTTACTTGCTCCCATGACTGCGACGACGAACTGGACCCCCACCGGCACCACGCCGGCAGGTGAGCGAGCCATGTGCCGTCCCATGTGTCACTGCTGAGGGCCACCGCCGCAGCCTCGCGCCCCGAAGCGAGAACCCCGGCCGCTCCCGTCGCGGAGCGCCGTCCGGACGCCGTCCCCACCCGCACCGCCGCCCGCCGCCACGCGCCGGCGGCGAAGCGCCCGCGCCGCTGACCCGTAAGGGCCACGTCCCCGCGCGGCCGGGCTGCCGAGCAGCCAGGATCAAGGGGTGGCAGGTCCGGAACCACCCTCATCGGCGCTTCGCCGTACGTCACCGCCCGCCATCCGGCCCGGTGGCCTCACGACGTCCGCCCCCGACTTACGGAAGCAGCTGTGATCACCACCACGGACCTCACGAAGGTCTACAGCGCCCGCGGCCGCGAGGTGACCGCCCTCGCCGGCGTCGACCTGCACGTCCGCGAGGGCGAGGTCTACGGAGTCGTCGGCACCAGCGGCGCGGGCAAGAGCACGCTCATCCGCTGCGTGAACATGCTGGAGCGGCCCAGCTCCGGCACCGTCACCGTGGACGGCCTCGACCTCACCGCGCTCGGCGGCCACGAACAGCGCGCCGGGCGCGCGCTGCGCGAGGCCCGCAGGCGGATCGGCATGGTCTTCCAGCACTTCAACCTGCTGGCCTCGCGCACCGTCCAGGAGAACGTCGAGCTCCCGCTGGAGATCATCGGCCTGGACCGGACCGCCCGGCGCCGCAAGGCGGCCGAGCTGCTCGACCTGGTCGGCCTCACCGACAAGGCCCGCAACTACCCGAGCCAGCTCTCCGGCGGCCAGAAGCAGCGGGTGGGCATCGCCCGCGCCCTGGCCGGCGACCCCAAGGTGCTGCTCTCCGACGAGGCGACCTCGGCGCTCGACCCCGAGACCACCCGCTCCATCCTCAAGCTGCTGCGCGACCTCAACCAGCAGCTCGGCCTCACCGTGCTGCTGATCACCCACGAGATGGACGTCATCAAGTCCGTCTGCGACTCGGCGGCCCTGATGCGCGGCGGCCGGGTGGTGGAGTCCGGCGAACTGACCGGCCTGCTCGCCACCCCCGGCTCCGAGCTGGCCCGCGAGCTCTTCCCGCTCAGCGAGTTCGGCTCGGGCCACCCCGGCGGGACGGTCCTGGAGATCACCTTCCAGGGCGACAGCTCCGCGCAGCCGTTCGTCTCCCAGCTCGCCCGCACCTACCAGATCGACATCAACATCCTCGGTGCGGCGGTCGAGACCATCGCCGGCCGGATGGTCGGCCGGATGCGCGTCGAACTCCCCGGCGCCCACCACGACAACGTGGTGCCCATCGGCTTCCTGCGCGAGCAGGGCCTTCAGGTGGACGTGCTCGGCCCGGCGGACGGAGCGGCGGCATGACCTGGGACCAGATGCTCGAACTGATCCGCCCCGCCACCCTGGAGACCTTCCAGATGGTCGGCCTCGCCACCCTCGCCACCGTGCTGCTCGGCCTTCCGCTGGGCATCCTGCTGGTGCTCACCGGCAAGGGCGGCCTGCTGCAGAGCCTGACGGTCAACAAGGTCACCGGCGCCGTCGTGAACATCGGCCGCTCGCTGCCGTTCGTGATCCTGATGGTCGCGCTGATCCCGTTCACCCGGGCGATCGTCGGCACCTCGATCGGCTGGCAGGCCGCCACCGTGCCGCTCGCCGTCGGCGCCATCCCGTTCTTCGCCCGGCTGGTCGAGACGTCCGTCCGCGAGGTGGACGGCGGGCTGGTCGAGGCCGTCCAGGCGATGGGCGGCAGCACCTGGACGATCGTCCGCAAGGCGCTCCTGCCCGAGGCCCTGCCCGCCCTGGTCGCGTCCCTGACCACCACCGTCATCGCGCTGATCGGCTACTCGGCGATGGCCGGCACGGTCGGCGGCGGCGGCCTCGGCACCCTCGCCATCAACTACGGCTACCTGCGCTTCGAGACCGCCTTCATGTGGGTCATCGTCGCCGAACTGGTCGTCATCGTCACCGCCATCCAGCTCATCGGGGACCTCGCCGTCCGCAGGCTCTCCCACCGCGGCCGGACGGCCGGCCGCACGCGGCTGCTGCGCCCGCGAGGCGGCGCGCCCACCGCACCCGGCGACGACCTCGTCGCCCACTGACCACACCCCGCCCGACCCTCGGTGCGGCTCCCCGCACCACGCAGAAAGGCACTTTTCGTGCGCAACGCCCTGAAGTTCACCAGCGTCCTCGCCACCGCCGGCCTCGCCCTGTCGGTCGCCGCGTGCGGCAGCAGCGGTTCCTCGGCCTCCTCGGACCCGAACGCCGCACTCACCGTCATCGCGAGCCCCACCCCGCACGCCGAGATCCTGAACTACGTGAAGGACAACCTCGCGGCGAAGGCCGGCCTGAAGCTCGACGTGAAGGTCGTCACCGACTACGTGACCCCCAACACGGCCGTCCAGGACGGCTCGGCGGACGCCAACTACTTCCAGCACGTGCCGTACCTGGAGGACTTCAACAAGAAGCACGGCACCGACATCGTCTCCGTCGAGGCGGTGCACCTGGAGCCGCTGGGCCTCTACTCCAAGAAGGTCAAGGCCGCGACCGAGCTCGCCGACGGCGCCACCGTCGGCATCCCGAACGACGCCACCAACGAGGGTCGCGCGCTCAAGCTGCTCGCCGACAACAAGATCATCACGCTCAAGGACGGCGCCGGCACCGCCGCCACCCCGGCCGACATCACCGGCAACCCGAAGAACCTCAAGTGGAAGGAGCTGGACGCGGCCCAGCTCCCGCGCGCGCTGGACGACGTCGACGCCGCCGTCATCAACGGCAACTACGCGCTCGACTCGGGCCTCAAGCCCGCCACCGACGCGATCCTGCTGGAGAAGGCCGAGGGCAACCCCTACGCCAACATCCTCGCCGTCAAGAAGGGCAAGGAGGGCGACGCCCGGGTCAAGAAGCTCGCCGACCTGCTGCACTCCGACGACGTGAAGAAGTTCATCACCGACAAGTACCAGGGCTCCGTCATCCCGGCGTTCTGATCCGCTCGTCGTACCGCTCCGCCGCACCACCGACCGGGCCCCCGCCGCACCACGGCGGGGGCCCGGTCGGGCAGTATCGGGGAGGACCGGCCGCCCGGCGGCGTTTCTGACGTACCGTCGTGCGGTCCGTGCACCGCGTGACACCCCGGCTTCCGGCGGGGCGTACGGTGTGTCCACGACCCGGCGAGGAGAGACGGCATGGCAGCGAGCTTCCCCGAGACCGCCATCAGCACCGAACGGCTGCTGCTGCGCCCCCTTGAGGACGGCGACGCCCCCGCCCTGGCCGAGCTGATGGCCGACGAGCTGGTGCACGCCTGGACGGACTTCCCCCAGCCCTTCACCGAGACGCACGCCGTCGAGTGGGCCCGGACGCTCGCGCCCGTCCACCGGGCCGCCGGCCGCGGGATCACCTTCACCATGACCGAGCACCTCACCCAGCGCGTGGTCGGCGCCGTCGAGCTGCGCAACACCGACTGGCGGCTGCGCAGCACCGAGATCTGCTACGTCACCGCCCCGTGGGCGCGCGGCGAGGGCTACGCGCCGGAGGCCGTCCTGGGCGTCGCCCAGTGGCTGTTCGAGGACCGGGGATTCCTCCGCCTGGAACTGCGGACGGCGGCCGGCAACACCGCCGGCCAGCAGGTCGCGCAGAAGGTCGGCGGCATCAGCGAGGGCGTCCTGCGCAGCGCCTGGATAGTGCGCGGGGGCGACCACGGCGCGGTCCGGGAGGAGAGCCGGAGCGACCTCATCCTCTGGAGCCTGCTGCCCGAGGACATGGAGGTCCCGGCGGAACCCGGCTGGGCGGACGACCCGTACGTCCTGCGGGACTGACCCGCCCACGTACCGCCCAATGGGACGTGTGTGCGAGTTGGCGGCGTCCGCGCGGACCGCACCGGGTAGCCTCTGCTCCTGGACGGACCCGGTCGGGTCCGGTGGCCCCGGCGCCACCCCGGTCCGTTCCGCGCGGTGCACCGGCTCCCGGTGCACGGAGTCCTAGGGAGACCAGCCGCAGATGGCTGACCGGATCACGGTCATCGGGTGGGACGGCACACCGCTGACCGAGGCCGCCGCCGCGGCGCTCGCGGCAGCGACCCTGGTCGCCGGGGCGCCCTACCAGCTCAAGGCACTGCCCGTCCCGGCCGCGGCCGAGCGGCTCGCCCTCGGCAACGTCCAGCTGGCGGCCCGTCGGATCGCCGAGCACCGGGGCGCGGCCGTCGTGGTGGCCGAGGGCGACCCGGGCTTCTTCGGCATCGTCCGGACCCTGCGCCGGCCCGAGTACGGGCTCGAACTCGAAGTGCTGCCGGCCGTCTCCTCGGTCGCCGCCGCCTTCGCCCGCGCCGGAATGCCCTGGGAGGACGCCCAGGTGGTCAGTGCCCACGGCGGACGGCTGCGCCGCGCGGCCAACGTCTGCCGGGCCCATCCCAAGGTCGCCGTGCTCACGGCGGCGGGCGCCGGCCCGAGCGAGCTGGCCCTGATGCTGCGCGGGGTGCACCGCACCTTCGTGGTCTGCGAGGGGCTCGGCACGCCGGAGGAGGACGTCACCGTCCTGACCTCCGACCGCGTCGCGGACCACCTCTGGCGGGACCCGAACGTCGTCCTGGTGATCGGCGGCAACGGCCCGCAGGCCGGGGGCGCGGGGGAGGCGGCCGGCTGGCTGGCGGGGCGCCCGGTGGGCTTCCCCGGCGCGGAGCGCGGCTGGGCGCTGCCCGCCGACGCCTACACGGGCGCCGGGCGCACGGAGGAGAGCGGGCGCACGGAGGAGAGCGGGCGCACGCGGGAGGGCGGGAGCGCGCCGGACGCGCTGGCGCCGCACGTCCGTGCGCTGATCCTGGCCCGGCTCGGCCCCAGGCCGGGCGACCTGGTGTGGTCCGTCGGCGCGGGCAGCGGCGCTCTCGCGGTGGAGGTGGCACGCTTCGGCGCCGCCGTCGTCGCGGTCGAGGCCGACCTCTCCGCCTGCGCGCAGACCGCGGTCAACGCCCGCCGGTACGGGGTCGAGGTGGAGACCGTCCACGGCGGCGGCCCCGAGGTCCTGGGCAACCTGCCGGAACCGGACGCCGCGGTGGTCGAGGCCGGCGGCGCCGAGGTGGTGCGCGCGGTGCTCGCGCGCCGCCCGGAGCGGATCGTCGCCGTGGCCCGGACGCTCGCCGACGCGGAGGAGATCCGGGCGGCGATCGCCGGCGCCGGGTACCGGGCGGACGGCGCGCTGCTCCAAGCCACGCCGCTGCTCCCGGCCGCGGGCAAGCCTGCTCCGGCCCGGCCGGGCGCGGAGCTGGTACTGGGAGCGGGGACCCAGACCGTGCTGCTCTGGGGCGAGCAGACGCCCTGAGAGCGGCGCTCGGCCGGTCCGGCGGCGGGCCGGGCGGTGATCCAGGTCGCATCCGGACACGGATTCGAGAGGTCGCCGCTCCAGGCCGGTAGTGTGGCGGTCGGGGCCGGCCGTGCCAGTTGTCGACTTTCGCCCGATCCGGTGTGTTTGTCGACATTCTGACGTGCTGCAACCCCTTGCGGCTCGAAGTACGGGCAATTCGACGGGCCGCCTGCCGGACCGGGAGAATGCCGTAGGGTCCGGTGCGATCGTGCCGGTTGCCCGGGGTTGTCGTTATTTCAGATGGCGCACCATCCCTGACGGGTGGCGCGCAGGCCGGGGTGCCGCAGCGCGCCGGAGGATCTACGGCCGCAGCGCTTCGGCGCGGCGGCCGTGTGTGGTTGAGGGGCGGGCCGGAACAGGGCCCGCTCGTGTGCGGATGGGCGCTGCGGTCGGTGATCGCGTCGCCAAGGGCGCGGCAGCGGCCTGGAAGGAGCTTTGACATGACCGATGGCGGCCACGTCCCCAGCGAGGGACTGCCGGAGCACCAGCTCGCCGGGCCCGACCCGGCAGGCCGGCCGGAGGGCGTCGCGGTACCCGTCGCCCCGGCTCAGGGAGTAGCGGTGCAGGGCGGCGCGGTGCACGGCATCCCGGCCCAGGGGTACCCCCAGACGGCGCCGGTGGCAGCCGTCCCGGCGCCGGGCGTACCCGCGCACGGCATGCTCCCGCTGGGCACCGAGGCCGGCCTCCAGCGTCCGGGCTTCACCTTCCTCGACCAGCCGGACCAGCAGGACCAGCTCGACGACGAGGACGACCTGCTGCTGATGCCGGGCCCGCAGGGCTCGTGGAGCGAGCCCGTCGTCCTCGGCGCACCCGACCTGGTGCCCGGCGCCGAGGGTCTGCCCGCCGTCGACACCGTCGCGCTGCGGTCCCTCGGGGAGCAGCCGGCCGGCGTCCCGGTCGAGCCCTCCTGGCCGCCGCTCGCCCCGCCCGTCGTCACCGTCGAGCCCGCAGCGGCGGTGCCCGCCCCGGTGACGGCCCCCGCCACGGACGTGGCCGCGCCCGCCGTACCGGGCGCCGAATCGGTTGCGCAGGCCGCCGAGCCGTCCGCGCCCGCCGCCGTACCGGCCCCGGCTCCCGTCGTGGCGACGCCGGTGGCACCCGTCCAGGCGGCCCAGGCAGCGGAGCAGCTGACGTCCGCTCAGCAGCCCAGGCGGCCGCTGCACGCCGGCCCGCCGATCCCGGACCCGTCACTGATGACCGGCCACGTGCCGGTCCGCTCGCTCGCCGACCGGGGCCCGTCCCAGGGCGCCACCCCGCCGCACGGCGTACCCGTCCCGGCCATGGTCCGGCCCGAGCAGCCGCAGCCCGCGGCGTCGGCCGTCGTGGTCGAGACCGCCGCACCGGTGCAGGTGGCCGTACCGGTGGCCGAGACACCCGCTGTCGAGGCACCTGCTGCCGAGCCGGTCGTGGTCGAGGCCCCCGCCGAGCCGCAGCCGCAGGCTTTCGAGGCTGCGCCCACCGCTGCCGTTCACACCGCTTCCGTTCACACCACTGCCGCTCACGCCGCGCCGGTTGAGTCGGCCGTGGCCGAGCCCGCGCCGGTCGAGCCCGTGGTGGCCGAGGCCGTCGCTGCGATCGCGCCCGTCGCGCCCGTCGACGCCGCGCCCGAGCAGCCCCAGCCGGTCGCCCCGGTGGCAACGGTCGCCCCGGCGGCGCAGTCGCGACGGATCTCGGCGTTCCTGGCCGCGCCCACCCCGCACGGCCTGCCCACCGTCGAGGCGGTGGCACCGCCCGCGCAGGCGCCTGTCGAGGCCCTCGAACAGCTGACGCCGGTTCAGCCCGTTCCGGAGCCGACGGCCGAGCCGGTTGCCGAGCCGGTGGCCGAAGCCGTCCTCGTCGCCGAGGCCGAGCCGAAGCCCGAGGCCGAGGTCGAGGTCGAGCCCGCGCTCGCCGAGGCTGTCGCGCCGGTCGAGCCCGTCGCGGAGCCGGTGGCCGCAGCCACCGAGACGGCGGCGGGTACCGGCGACATGGCGGCCGCGCAGACCGTCGACGCACCTGAAGCACCCGACGCGCCCGCCGCCGAGCCGCAGCCGTCCGAGCCGCAGGCCTTGCAGCTGGAGACCGCACAACCGCAGCCCGTACAGCCGCAGGCCCCGGAGACGGCCGCCCCCGAGGAGCCCGTCGTGGTCCTCGCCGAGGCGCCGGCCGCCGAGGAGGCCCCGGCCGGCCCCGAGTCCGCGTCCGATTCCGAGGAGGGCCCGGCCATCACCGAGACCGCCGACACCACCGATGTCGAGAACGCCGACGTCGAGACGGTCACCGAGCCGCGCCCGCCGGCCGCACCGGGCTACGACGAGGCCGGCCGCGACGCCGTGCACCAGGTGATCCGCGAGCGCCGCGACGTCCGCAACGGGTTCCGCCCCGACCCGATCCCGCACGAGGTGCTGATCCGGGTGCTGGAGGCGGCCCACACGGCGCCCAGCGTCGGCTACTCGCAGCCCTGGGACTTCGTCGTCATCCGCTCGGCCAAGACCCGCCGCAGGATGCACGAACTGGCGGAGCGCCAGCGCGAGGCCTACGCCGATTCGCTCCCCAAGGGCCGGGCGAAGCAGTTCAAGGAAATCAAGATCGAGGCCATCCTCGACACCCCGGTGAACATCGTGGTCACCGCCGACCGCACCCGTGGCGGCCGGCACACCCTCGGCCGGCACACCCAGCCGCAGATGGCGCCGTACTCGGCCGCGCTCGCGGTGGAGAACCTCTGGCTGGCCGCCCGCGCCGAGGGCCTGGGCGTCGGCTGGGTGAGCTTCTTCGACGAGGACGAGATGGTCCGCGAGCTCGGCCTGCCCGAGCACCTGGAGGTCGTGGCGTACCTCTGTGTCGGGTACGTCGACTCGTTCCCCGAGGAGCCGGAACTCCAGCAGCAGGGCTGGGCGAAGAAGCGCCCGCTGTCCTGGGTCGTGCACGAGGAGCAGTACGGCAACCGGGCGCTGCCCGGCGAGGAGCCGCACAGCCTGCTCGCGGACACCCTGCGCGGCATCCGCCCGCTGGATGCCAAGGCGCTCGGCGAGGCCTGGGACCGGCAGAAGCGGATGACCAAGCCGGCCGGTTCGCTCGGCATGCTGGAGATCATCTCGGCGCAGCTGTGCGGGCTCTCCCGCAAGTGCCCGCCGCCGATCCCCGAGCCCGGCTGCGTGGCGATCTTCGCGGGCGACCACGGCGTGCACGCCCAGGGCGTCAGCCCGTGGCCGCAGGAGGTCACCGCGCAGATGGTGGCCAACTTCCTGGCCGGCGGCGCCGTGATCAACTCCTTCGCGAAGCAGATCGGCACCGAGGTCGTCGTCGTCGACGTCGGCGTGAAGACCGAGCTCCCGGACGCGATCCAGTCCGGCCGGACGACCGGCCTGCTGCCCCGCAAGGTGAAGCCCGGCACCGACGACATGACCCAGGGCCCGGCGATGAGCCGGGAGGAGGCGCTGAAGGCGATCGAGGTCGGCATCGAGACCGCCCGCGACCTCGTCGCGGCCGGTAACAAGATCCTGATCACCGGCGACATGGGCATCGGCAACACCACCGCCTCGGCCGCCCTGATCTCCGTCTTCGCCGGTCTCGACCCGGCCGAGGTCACCGGCCGCGGCACCGGCATCGACGACGCGATGCACGCCCACAAGATCGAGGTGATCCGCGCCGCGCTGGCCCTGCACCAGCCCGACCCGAGCGACCCGATCGGCGTCCTGGCGGCCGTCGGCGGCCTGGAGCACGCCGCCATCGCGGGCTTCGTGCTCGGCGCGGCCTCGCTGCGCACGCCCGTCATCCTGGACGGCGTCATCGCCGGCTCGGCCGCGCTGGCCGCGAAGGCCATCGCCCCCGAGGTGCTGGCCGCGTGCATCGCCGGCCACCGCTCCGCCGAGCCGGGCCACCAGGCGGCGCTGGCGAAGCTCGGACTGCGTCCGCTGATCGACCTGGACCTGCGGCTCGGCGAGGGCACCGGCGCGCTGCTGGCGCTCCCGCTGGTGCAGAGTGCGGCCCGTTCGATGCACGATGTAGCCACGTTCGACTCCGCCGGGGTCACCGAGAAGGGCTGACCCCGGCCCGCAGGACCCCGTCACCCGGCCCGAGGGCGCGCCGGGTGACGGGGAGTCGTACCGCACCGTGAAAACCCTCCCCGCCCCTCCCACCCAGGAGCCCCGCCGATGACCGCGCCCACCCCAGCGCCGAACCCAGCCCCCAAGCCCCACTCCAGCACCGAGGGCCGCACCCCGTACCCGGTGGGCCTGCTGCTCAGCGGCCGCCGGGTGGTCGTGGTCGGCGGCGGCCAGGTCGCACAGCGGCGCCTGCCCGCGCTGATCGCCGCCGGGGCCGACATCCAGCTGATATCGCCGACCACCACCCCCGCCGTGCAGGCGATGGCGGACGCCGGTGAGCTGACCTGGCACGCCCGCCCCTACGCGGAGGGCGACCTCGCCGACACCTGGTACGTGCTGGTCGCCACCGACAGCCCGGCCGTCAACACCGCCGTCAGCGCCGAGGCCGAGCGCCTGCGGGTGTTCTGCGCCCGCAGCGACGACGCCTCCGCCGCCACCGCGTGGACCCCGGCCTCCGGCCACGACGGCGGCGTCACCGTCGCCGTGCTGACCGGCGACCCCCGGCACTCCGCCGCGCTGCGCAACGCCGTCCTGGACGGTCTGCGGGACGGCTCGCTGGCCGCCCGCCAGTACCGCGAGCGCACCCCCGGCGTCGCCCTGGTCGGCGGCGGCCCCGGCGACCCGGACCTGATCACCGTGCGCGGCCGCCGGCTGCTGGCCGACGCGGACGTGGTGGTCGCCGACCGCCTCGCCCCGCGCGAGCTGCTCGCCGAGCTGGCGCCGCACGTCGAGGTGATCGACGCGTCGAAGATCCCGTACGGGCGCTTCATGGCCCAGGAGGCGATCAACCAGACCCTGATCGACCACGCCAGGGCCGGTAAGTTCGTGGTCCGCCTCAAGGGCGGCGACCCGTACGTCTTCGGGCGTGGCGGCGAGGAGCTGCTGGCCTGCGCCGAGGCGGGCCTGCCGGTCACCGTCGTGCCCGGCATCTCCAGCTCGATCAGCGTCCCGGCGGCGGCCGGGATCCCGGTCACGCACCGGGGGATGACCCACGAGTTCACCGTGATCTCCGGCCACGTCGGCCCGGACGAGCGCTCGCTGACCAACTGGGAGGCCGTCGCCGGGATGAGCGGCACCCTGGTGCTGCTGATGGCGGTCGACAAGATCGGCGCGATCGCCGCCAAGCTGGTCGAGCACGGCCGGGCCGCCACCACCCCGGTCGCCGTCATCCAGGAGGGCACCACCGCGGGCCAGCGCCGGATCGACGCGACGCTCGGTACCGTCGCCGAGACCGTCGTCGCCGAACAGGTCCGTCCGCCCGCCGTGATCGTGATCGGCGAGGTCGTGGACGTCCTGGCCGCGGCCTTCAAGGCCTGAGCGCACCTCGTCGCCGCCCGGGTGGAGCACCCCACCCGGGCGGCGGCGCCCGCAGTGGGCCGCAGCCGTCCGCTAGCGCAGCGGCTGCTCCGTCCAGATCACCTTTCCGGTGCCGGTGTACCGGGTGCCCCAGCGGTCCGCGAACTGGGCGACCAGGAAGAGCCCGCGCCCGCCCTCGTCCGTGCTGGCCGCGTACCGCAGGTGCGGCGAGGTGCTGCTGGTGTCGGAGACCTCGCAGATCAGCGTGCGGTCGCGCAGCAGCCGGACCCGGATCGGGCCGGTGGCGTAGCGGATCGCGTTGGTGATCAGCTCGCTCAGGATCAGCTCGGTGACGAACGCCGCCTCGTCCAGTCCCCACTCGGCCAGCTGCCGGCTGACGGCCGCCCGCACCCCGGAGACGGCGGCCGGGTCCGAGGGCACCTCCCACTCGGCGACCCGGTCGGCGGCGAGCACCCGGGTACGGGCCACGAGCAGTGCGATGTCGTCGGTCTGCGGCACGGGCAGCAGGGCGTCCAGCACGTCGGTGCAGGTCTCCTCCGGGCCGCGGCCGGGCCGGGCCAGGGTGGCGCACAGCAGCTCCAGGCCGACGTCGATGTCCCGGGTGCGGTCCTCGACCAGGCCGTCGGTGTACAGCACCAGCAGGCTGCCCTCCGCCAGCTCCAGCTCCGCCGTCTCGAACGGCATCCCGGCCAGCCCGAGCGGCGGCCCGGCCGGCAGTGAGGGGAACTCGACGGTGCCGTCGGGGTGCACCACGGCCGGCGGCGGGTGGCCGGCCCGCGCCAGGGTGCAGCGCCGGGACACCGGGTCGTAGACCGCGTACAGGCAGGTCGCGCCCGTGACGGCGACCTCGCCGGGGTTGGCCGACTCGTCCAGGTCGATCCGGTTGACCAGCTCGTCCAGATGCCCGAGCAGCTCGTCCGGGGGCAGGTCCAGCGCCGAGAAGTTGTGGATCGCGGTGCGCAGCCGCCCCATCGTCGCGGCCGCGTGCAGGCCGTGGCCGACCACGTCGCCGACCACCAGGGCGACCCGCGCGCCGGGCAGCGGGATCACGTCGAACCAGTCGCCGCCGACCCCGGCCTGCGCGGGCAGGTAGCGGTGCGCGACGTCCAGCGCGTCCTGCGGCGGCAGCCGGCGGGGGAGCAGGCTGTGCTGGAGCGTGACGGCCATCGCGTGCTCGCGGGTGTACCGGCGGGCGTTGTCGATGCAGACCGCCGCGTGCGCGACCAGCTCCTCGGCGAGCGAGAGGTCGTCCTCCTCGAACGGCTCGGCCCGCTCCGCCCGCCAGAACCGGACCACCCCCAGCAGCACGCCCCGGGCCCGCAACGGCACCCGGATCAGCGAGTGGACGCCGTGCGCCAGGACCAGCTCGGCGCCCGCCGGATCCTGCGTCCGCCAGGCGGTGGCCACCCGGAGGTCGGCCTCCAGGACGGGCTGTCCGCCCGCCAGGCTGCGCGCCAGGTGGGTGTCCGGGACGACGTCGATGACGGTGCCCACCGCCTTGAACGGCGGGTCGGCCGCCACCGAGCTGAGCGCCGCCCGGCGCATCCGGCTGATGGCGCTGCCCGCCGACGGCTCGTCCCCGCCGAGCACCTCCTCCGCCAGGTCGACGCTGACCACGTCCGCGAAGGTGGGCACCATCACCTGGGCGAGCTCCTCGGCCGTCCGCGTCACGTCCAGCGTGGTGCCGATTCTCACCCCGGCCTCGTACAGCAGCCGCAGCCGCCCGCGGGCCAGGTCGGCCCGCCCGGCCAGGCCGAGCAGCTCCGTCGAGTCCCGCAGTGTCGCGACGCTGCCGGCCGGCCCGCCGTCGCGGTCGGTCGGCCGGATGTTCACCGCGATCAGCAGCCCGCCGGCCGGCACCACGTCGTCGGTGACCGGCCGCCCGGCGGCGAGCAGCCGGGCCATCGCCGGCTCCAGCCCGACGTCGCCGACCGGGCGTCCCTCGGCGTCCGGCGGCAGGTCGAGCAGCCGGCGCGCCTCGTCGTTGGCGAGCACCAGCCGGCCGTCGCCGCCGATGATCAGCACACCCTCCCGGACGGAGTGCAGCACCGCGTCGTGGTGCTCGTACATCCGCGTCATCTCGCCCGGGTCGAGGCCGTGGGTCTGGCGCCGCAGCCGCCGGCTGACCAGCGCCGTCCCGCCGGTGGCCAGCGCGAGGGCCAGGCCGGCCGTGCCGAGGACGATCGGCAGCTGGTGGTCCGAGGCGCTGCTGACCCGGTCGATCGTGATCCCGGCCGAGACCAGGCCGACCACCTGGCCGGTCGGTGCGGTCACCGGGACGGTCGCCTGCACCAGCGGGCCGATGGTGCCCGTGATCTGCTCGGTGACCACTCCGCCGGCCAGCGCGGGCCCGATGGTGCCGACGAACTTCTTGCCGATCCGGTCCGTCAGCGGGTGGGTGTACCGGATGCCGTCGGTGTTCATGACCACGACGAAGTCCACGCCGGCCTGGATCCGGACGGACTGCGCCTTCGGCTGGAGGATCGCGGTCGGGTCCGGGCTCCTGAGCGCCTCGACGATGCCCGGCGAGTTCGCGAAGGTCTGTGCGACGGCCACCGAGCGGTTGCGGGCCTCCTGCACGCTGTCCCGTCCGGACTGCAGGACCAGCGCCGCCACGGCCGCGCCGACCAGCAGCAGCACCACCAGGACCTGGAGGGCGAAGACCTGGCCGGCCAGCGTGAGGCCGCCCGCCGCCGCACGCAGGCGCCGCCCCGGCGCCCGCCTCGCGGACGGCGGCCCGGGGCGTCCCGAAGGCTCGCCGGGCGCGAGCGGCTGATCAGGGCGACCCGTCGCGTGCCCGCCGGCCGGTCCAGCAGCCGCGCGCGTTCGTGGCCGACCCGGAAAACGGGCCATATGCCATGTCTACACTCACCGCAGCGGGCAGGCCAGGCTGGCGCCCCGGCCGACAGGGTGACACCCCCGGCCGCGCGGGCCGCCGTTTGGCCTTCGCCACCCCGACCGGGCAAGATCGCAGGGTGTCCGAACCCAGCACCGTCACCGACCCCGCCGATCCGCGCCTGGCCGACTACACCGGCCTGACCGACGTCGAGCTGCGCCGCCGCCGCGAGCCCGCCGAAGGCCTGTTCATCGCCGAGGGCGAGAAGGTCATCCGCCGGGCGCTGGAGGCCGGCTACCGGATGCGGTCGATGCTGCTGACCCCGAAGTGGCTCGACGTGATGGGCGACGTCATCGCCGCCGCCGACGCGCCCGTCCACGTGGTCGAGGCGGGCCTCGCCGAGCAGGTCACCGGCTACCACGTGCACCGGGGGGCGCTCGCCTCGATGGAGCGCAAGCCGCTCCCGGACGCCGCCGAGGTGCTGGCCGGCGCCCGCCGTGTCGCCGTCCTGGAGGGCCTGGTCGACCACACCAACCTGGGGGCGATCTTCCGCAGCGCCGCAGCCCTCGGCATGGACGCGGTGCTGCTCTCCCCGGACTGCGCGGACCCGCTGTACCGACGGGCCGTGAAGGTCTCGATGGGCGCCGTCTTCGCCGTCCCGTACGCGCGCCTCGACCCCTGGCCGGCCGCGCTCGACGCCGTCCGGCGGGCGGGCTTCCGGCTGCTCGCGCTCACCCCGGCCGAGTCCGCCGTGCCGCTGGCCGACGCTGCGCCGCACCAGCTGCCGAAGGCCGCCCTGATGCTCGGCGCCGAGGGCGACGGCCTGACCCGCCGCGCGCTGGACGCCGCCGACCAGTGGGTACGGATCCCGATGGCGCACGGCATCGACTCGCTCAACGTCGGCGCGGCCGCCGCCGTCGCCTTCTACACCGTGACGGCCGGCTGACCTCCGCGGCTGCCCCGGCCGGGTCAGCCGCCGGTACCGCCCGAGACCCCGGCGCCCGGCCAGGACTCCTCCAGGGTGCCGTCGGCCCGCACCGAGTACCGGGTGGAGGAGACGGCGCCGGTCTGCGCGACCCGCTCCTCGCGGACCAGCGAGCCGTTGTCGATCCGCCAGCTCGCGACCGCCTGCGGGTTCGCCGCGGAGGACCGTGAGGCCAGCGGGACGGGGGAGTCCCCGGTGAATCCGAAGAGCTGCACCAGGTCGACCGGGACGGACCCCTCCGCCCGGCGGAGCACCACCAGGGCGGCGGGCGCACCCCGGTACTGAGCCGGCAGCACCGAGCTGAGCGCGACCTGCGGGCCGTCGGCCGCCGACCGCCCGTCGCGCAGCCGGATGCCCGCGCCACCCGCCGGGTCGGTGAAGCTGCGGTTGGGCCAGTCCACGGCGGGCAGCGCGGTGGCGGCCGGCCCGAAGCCCGCGTCACCGGCCGGCGCGCTGCTGCGGGCCGCCGCCGCGAGCGCCGCGGCGGACTGGGGCGCGGAGGGCTGCGCGGCGGCCGGTTGGGCGGCGCCGTCCACGGAGACGCCGCCGGCCGGCGGGGAGGCCGGG
>FTKL01000082.1_pt2 | contig 22386 bp, 23 predicted proteins | sample 2434061 | NCBI WGS metagenome assembly FTKL01 (sample SAMEA3914816, study PRJEB12502) | metagenome | biome: forest; material: soil | place: USA | collected 2011-09-16 | depth 0.3 m
GCCGAACGCCGAAGCCGCCCGCACCCCGGGGGAATCGGGGTACGGGCGGCGGGCCTGGGGCGGGAGTGGCGGGGCGGGAGTGGCGGGCGGTCAGCAGCCGAAGTTGATCAGGCGGAACGTCACGTAGTGGTCCGCCGTGTAGTAGTCCTCGTGGTACGTCTGGCCGGTGATGATCCGTCGGGCTCCGCGGGTCGAGGAGCCGGGCGTCTTGACGGTGTACTCGTGGTAGTAGCCGGCAGTGTGCAGCGGGAGCACCTGCTCGCGGTTCTGGAAGACGACGCCGTCCTGCGAGTACGGGAACGGGCCGTTGCTGGCGATCAGGCCCAGTGTGTCGATGGCCTGGCTCGGCAGGGCCGTTTTGCAGATACTGCCGCTCACCGTGGCGTGGGCCTCGGCGGCGAACACGGCGGTGGGTGCCAGGGTGAGCACGGCGACGGCGGCGACGGAAGCGGCGCGGGTCTTCAACGCGCGTAGAGTGATTCGCATGGCAGCAGTGTGGAGCCCTGCCGGGCACCTGCGGAAGGCCGCGGAGGGGCCTGCGAAGACTCTTCATGTACGCGTAACTGGCCTGGAACCCGGCCGACTTCCGCCGTCCGCCGCCGGGCTCCGGAACCGGTCGCTCTTAATCAGCTGCACTCCGGCCTGCCGCCGGTTAGCGTGGCCGGTGCCCGTGCCGGGCGTACGCGATGTGTGGAGGTCTGCCGTGAGGCGCGATCAGGTGCTCGTCTTCGACGCGGACGACACGCTCTGGGAGAACAACGTCGTCTTCGAGCGCGTCATCTCCGACTTCCTCGACGGGCTGGACCACCCGACGTTGGACCGGGCCGGGCTGCGAGCCGTTCTCGACGAGATCCAGGCGGCGAACGCCGTCACCCACGGCTACGGCAGCCGGATGCTCGTGCGCAGCCTCGGGGACTGTGTGGCAAGCCTGCGCGGCAGACCGGCCACCGCGGCCGAGAGCGCTGACATCGACGCGCTGGCTTCGGTGCTGATCGACCATCAGGTCGAGCTCGTGCCCGGGGCCGCCGAGACGCTGGCGCGGTTGGGCGAGCGGCACCGGCTGCTGCTGCTCACCAAGGGCCACGTCGAGGAGCAGCGACGGAAGATCGACTCCTCGGGGCTGGCGCCGTACTTCGGGGCGGTGGAGATCGTCCCGGAGAAGGACGAGGCGACGTACCGGCGGTTCATCGCCGCACACGGCTTCACTCCCGACGTCGGCTGGATGATCGGCAACTCGCCGAAGTCGGACATCCTGCCCGCCCGGCGGGCCGGAATGAACGCCGTCTTCATCCCCAACGACCACACCTGGGTGCTGGAGCACTCCGAACTCGACCCGTCCGACGACGGGGTGTTGCGCCTGCGCGCGCTGACCGAACTCGTCGACCACTTCTGAGACCTGGTTCTGAGACCTGGTTCTGAGACCTGGTTCCGAGACCCGAGAGAGGCCCGATCGCATGACCGGCTCATCGTCCACCCCGCCGGCCGGGGCGCCCCGGGCGCCGTCCGTCTCCTGTGTCTTCGTCTGCCATGACGGCGGGGGGCGGGTACTGCTCGCCCGGCGCGGGGCCGGCGCGCGGGACGAGCCGGGTACTTGGGACACCGGCGCGGGGGCGCTGGAGTTCGGCGAGACCTTCGAGTCGGCCGTGGCGCGCGAGGTCCGCGAGGAGTACACCGCCGAGGCCCTCGCGATCGACACCGTCGGGGTGCGCAACATCCTGCGCGGGGACCCGGTGTCGCACTGGGTCGCGATCGTCCTCGCGGTCGAGGTGGACCCGGCGCGGGTGGCGATCGGGGAGCCGCACAAGTTCGACGAGCTGGGCTGGTTCACTCCGGACGCGCTGCCCTCGCCGCAGCACTCCCAGCTCGCGGCGACCTTGGAGCTGTACCTGTCCGCGCGCGGCTGACCGGCGCACGGCGGCCGCCGCGGCCGCAGTGGTCGCGGTGGTCGCGGTTTCGTCGGCCGGCCCGGCCCGGCCCGGCCCGGCCCGGCCCGGCGCGGCCCGGCCCGGTCATGGCTGGGCGACCGGGATGTCGAACGGCTGCCGGTTGTCGGTGTGGTCCGGATCGTCCGGGCCGAGCGCCGTGACCTGACCCCCGGTCAGGAGGCCGGGCGCCGGCACGTCGGCCGCGATCCGGACGGGGATCAGGGCCGTGGCGCTGCGCAGCGGCGGCAGACCGGCCGGGAACTCGCACCGCACGTGGCGGCCGTCGTACGAGACCCGGCAGGACTGCGGGAAGAACGGCCCCTCGGCCCAGGAGCCCGGCGGCAGGGTCACCAGGACGGTGAACGCGGACGCCGTCCGGTCCGGCCCCTCGTTCGCCACGTACGCGTGCACGGTGGTGGTGCCGCCCGGCGTCGCGGCGCCCGGATCGACCCGCATCACCCGCAGATCGGACACCGGGCCGACACGGGCCGCCCCGCTCGGATGGCGCCCGCCCGGCCCGGGCCCGGCGCAGGCCGGACCGGCACCCACCACGAGCGCCAGCAGGGCGCACCCCGTCACCAGTGCACCACGTACCGAGCCACGGGCCATCGCCCTCACCTGCCTTGCCTCACCGGCCCGTCGTCGTGCGCGCCGCCTCGGCACAAGGCTGGACCGAACTGCCCGCCGCCGTCCGGGGGAACACACCGTTTCCGCTCGAACGAGTGAACGCAGGGGAGGAATGTGTAACCATCCGACGAGCCGCCCGCACGCACCGGCCTGACGGGGGATCAGTCGCCCCCGGGGGAGGGATCAGGGTGCCAGTACCTGTCCGAGCCGGGCCGAGATGTGCCGCATCACCGGCACCAGCGAGGCGCTGCCGGCCTGCTCCTCCAGGGCCCGGATGCGTGCCTCCGGGCCGGACACCGACAGGGCGGTCGGCGTCGGTGCGCCGGGCACCGACACGGCGATGCAGCGGACGCCGATCTCCTGCTCCTGGTCGTCCACCACGTACCCCCGCTCGCGTGCCTCGGCGAGCTGCTCCAGCAGCAGCTGCGGGTCGGTCACGGTGTACGAGGTGTGCGCGGCAAGCGGGTTGGGGCCGAGCACGGCGCGGGCCTCGTCCTCCGGCAGCTGGGCCAGCAGGGCCTTGCCCACCCCGGTGCAGTGCGGCTGGACCCGGCGGCCGACCTCGGTGAACATCCGCATCGAGCGCCGGGACTGCACCTGGCCGACGTAGACCACCTCGCCGCCCTCCAGGACGGCCAGGTTGGCGGTCTCGCCGGTGGCCTCCATCAGCTCCGCGAGGTAGGGGCGGGCCCAGCTGCCGAGCAGCCGGCCGGCCGTCTCGCCGAGCCGGATCAGGCGCGGGCCGAGGGTGTACCGGCGGGTGGTGTCCTGGCGGACATATCCCTGCTGAACGAGGGTACGAACCAGGCGGTGGATGGTGGGCATCGGCAGGCCGGAGGAGGCGGACAGCTCGCTGAGCGTCGCGACGCCGCCCGCGTCGGCCAGCGCCTCCAGGAGCTGGAAGGCGCGCTCGACGGACTGCACGCCGCCGCTCGCGCGGTCGGCGCCCGTCGTCGATGCTGTGTCGGGGGTCGGGGCCACCGGCGTTCCCTTCGCTGTCGGGGGAGGAGTAGAGTCCCAGCGATCACCTCAACAAACCGTTGAAATTCTGTATCGCGGAAACTAGTCTCCACCTTACAGAATCCAACCCGTCGGTAGGCGGGTTCAGATCAGGGAAGTTCCCACCGGAACTCCCTCCGCCAGGCTCAACCGTCCAAGGAGTGTCCTGCCCATGGCTACAGATCAGGGACCCGCCGGCGTTTCCCCCGCCGCTCCGGTCGTCACTGTCGCCGGTCCGCGCGTCCCCCGTGCCGAGGAGGTGCTCACACCGGAGGCCGTCGCCTTCGTGGTCGGCCTCCACCGCGCCTTCGAAGGTCGCCGCCAGGAACTCCTGACCCGACGAAAGAGCCGCCGCGCCGAGATCGCGGCCGCCGGCACCCTCGACTTCCTGCCCGAGACGGCGGAGATCCGCGCGGGCGACTGGAAGGTCGCCGAGGCCCCCCGCGCCCTGCGCGACCGCCGGGTCGAGATCACCGGCCCGACCGACCGCAAGATGGTCGTCAACGCGCTGAACTCCGGAGCCCGGATCTGGCTCGCCGACTTCGAGGACGCCACGTCGCCGACCTGGGAGAACGTGGTCAGCGGCCAGGTCAACCTGATCGACGCCTTCGAGGCGAGGATCGACTTCAGCACCGCCGCCGGCAAGTCGTACACCCTGAAGCCCGCCGCCGAGCTCGCCACCGTCGTCGTCCGCCCGCGCGGCTGGCACCTCGACGAGAACCACCTGCTGGTCGACGGCACCCCGGTGGCCGGCGCCTTCCTCGACTTCGGCCTGTACTTCTTCCACAACGCCGCCCGGCTGCTCGCGCGCGGCCCCGAGGACCCGAACTCCGGCCCGTACTTCTACCTGCCGAAGACCGAGAGCCACCTCGAGGCCCGGCTCTGGAACGACGTCTTCACCCACGCGCAGGCCGCCCTCGGCATCCCGCACGGCACGATCCGCGCCACCGTGCTGATCGAGACGATCACCGCCGCCTTCGAGATGGACGAGATCCTCTACGAGCTGCGCGAGCACGCCGCCGGCCTCAACGCGGGCCGCTGGGACTACCTGTTCTCGATCGTCAAGAACTTCCGCGACGCCGGCGAGCACTACATCCTGCCGGACCGCAACAGTGTCGGCATGACCTCGCCGTTCATGGCCGCCTACACCCGCCTGCTGGTGCAGACCTGCCACAAGCGTGGTGCGCACGCCATCGGCGGCATGGCCGCCTTCATCCCGTCCCGCCGCGACCCCGAGGTCAACGCCGCCGCGCTGGAGAAGGTCAGGGCCGACAAGGAGCGCGAGGCCGCCGGCGGCTTCGACGGCTCCTGGGTCGCCCACCCGGACCTCGTGCCGGTCGCCCGCGCCTGCTTCGACGCGGTGCTCGGCGAGCGGACCGACCAGAAGGACAACCCCGGGTCGCCCGAGACCGTCACCCCGGCCGAGCTGCTCGACATCGCCGGTGCGGGCGGCAGCTGCACCCAGGCCGGACTGCACAACGCCGTCCAGGTCGGCGTCCGCTACATCGAGGCCTGGCTGCGCGGTCTCGGCGCGGTCGCCATCTTCAACATGATGGAGGACGCCGCCACCGCCGAGATCTCGCGCTCGCAGATCTGGCAGTGGATCCACAACGGTGTCGTGCTCTCGGACACCGGCGAGAAGGCGACCGCCGACCTGGTCCGCCGGCTCGTGGCCGCCGAACTCGCCGAGCTGCGTGCCGAGCTGGGCGACGACGTCTACGCCGGTGGGCGCTGGGCCGAGGCCGCCAGGCTCTTCGAACAGGTCGCCCTGGCCGAGGAGTTCGCGGACTTCCTCACCCTGCCCGCGCTGCCCCTGCTGGGCTGAGCCCCAATCTATCCAGCCGCGACCCGGCTGCCGCCTTCCAAGCTGTAGCACTGGTCGCACCGTTTTCGCCGATCCGTACGGCGCACGCGCGACGTCGATCCGCCCGCACCCGAACCGGCGGCCCGGCCGGGGGACCCTGGGGAGGTCCGCCCCCGGCCGGGCCGCCGCACATGCTCGGAGGAGCCCCCGATGGCCCGCATCTTCTTCAACGGCCAGGCGATGGCCGGCGGCCCCTTCCACCACTCCGTCGCCGACGCCCTGGTCGGCCCCGTCCGCACCGCGCCCGGCTACCGCTTCTTCTCCATCGGCGACGTCTGCCCCGGCCTGCTCCCCGCCCCCGGCACCGACACCGTGATCGAGGGCGAGCTCTACGACATCACCCTCGAACACCTCCGGGACGTCATCCTCCCCGGCGAGCCCCGCGAACTGGAGCTCGGCGTCATCGAACTGGCCGACGGCACCGCCTGCCTCTCCATGCTGCTGGCCCGCGGCGAACTGGAACGCGGCATCCACCGGGAGATCACCGCCCACGGCGGCTGGCGCACCTACCTGGCCACCCTCGGCCGCACGGCCTGACCCTGCACGGCCTGACCCCGCACGGTCGCGCCGGCCGCCTCAGTAGCCCTCGGGGTGGGACGACAGCCATCCGGCGTGCCGGAGCCTGAGCGCGTCACGCTCCGCCTCGCTGCCCGCGATGATGTCGATGCCGCCGTCGTAGGGGTGCACGAGCCAGTCGAGGCTGTCCGGGGCGAGGATGACGCCGATCGTCACCTCGTCGGCGACCGCGCGCAGCAGCGGGTCCAACGCCTGCGGCGTGTTGGCCAGCCGTCCGGCGTAGAGGTGGACCGGCACCTGCTGGGCCGGGTCGATGTGCTCGTCCTCGACGACCGCACGCCAGTACGTACCGGGCGCGACGGCCGCCAGCGCGGGGCTCCGCTCCGCCGGTCCCGGCCGGTCCTCCTCGTGCCACGCGCAGGTGATGACCAGGAGCTCGGCCGGCGCCCGCAGGTCGGCGAGAAGCGTGTGCTGACGCCGGAGAAGGACGCGGTACTCGCGCTCGCTCTCGGGGTAGCGCTTGGAGCCCGGCAGGTAGTGAAAACGTACCCACTGCTCCCGGTACGTCTCGCTGAGGAGGTGGCCGACCGGACGGCAGCGCTCTCGCCGGTCCTCCCAGGCGGCCGAGAGCCGCTCCAGGTCGACCGGCGTCTCCGGGTCCGTCCGCACCTGTTCGCCGTCCTTCGTCCGGGGCGGCGTGCCAGGGCCGCACGCCGCTCACGCCCACCGTACCGGTGCGTTGTCAGACCCCTCGGGCAGCATCGGTGGCATGGACGACGACAGCTTCTGGCAGCTCATCAGCACGGCGCGGGCCGAGGCGCGGGACGAGGGCGAGCAGGCCGCCGCGCTGGCCGACCTGCTGGCGGCGCTGCCGGCCGGGGAGATCGCGGCCTTCGACCGGATCTACGCCGCGCACCATGCCCGTGCGTACACCTGGCGGCTCTGGGCGGCCGGGTACGTCATCAACGGCGGGTGCAGCGACGACGGGTTCCACTACTTCCGCGACTGGCTGATGGCGCGTGGCCGCGCGTGCTACGAGCTGGCGCTGGCGGATCCGGACGCGTTGGCGGGCGAGCCGTGGGACGAGGAGGAGGACGCCGAGGCGGAGGACGTCGGCTACGCCGCGTCGCATGCCTACGAGCGCGTGACGGGCACGGAGCTGCCCGCCTCGGGTGTCGGCGACGCGGGCAGCCCGGCCGGTGAGGCCTGGGAGGAGGAGGACCTCGCGGAACTGCTGCCGCGGCTGTCGGCCCGCTTCGACTGAGCGGCCCGGGGCGGGGGCCCGCCCCGGGCGGTGGGCTACGCCCGGCCGGTGAGGTGGGCCACGTCGGTGCGCAGGGCGGGGAGCGTGTCGTACATGGTGGCGCCGGGGCAGTCGGTGGCCAGCCAGTCGCGGTGGCCGTTGATCGTCCGGGCGGCCTTGGTGACGCCGTTGACGGGGTTCACGAAGGTGATCTGGGCCTCCGGGTCGAGGTCGTGCCAGAGCGCCAGTCCGGCGAGCAGTGCGGTGAGCGAGCGGCGGGCGGCCTCGGTGGGCAGCTGGCCGCTGAGCGTGCCGAGCAGGGCGATGCCCAGGTTGCCGGAGTTGAAGCCGGCCGAGTGGAACGCGGTCACCATGTTGCCGGCCGCGTCGTGGGCCGGCAGCGGGTCGGTGCCGGAGTAGCGGCCCTCATAGATGCGGCCGGCCTCGTCGATCAGGAAGTGGTAGCCGATGTCGCCCCAGTCGAGGGTGATGGCGTGGTACTCGTAGATCGCGCGGACGGTCGCCGCCGGGTCGGGGTCGGCGTTGACGCCGTCGGTGTGGTGGACGGTGAGGGCCTGCAGCGGGTAGTACGCGGTCGGCGTGTTCTCGACGCCGTTCTTGAAGCGCTTGGACTCGTCCGCTCCCCAGGCGGCGCGCGACAGGTACTGGATGCCGCCGAACATCACCGGGGCGGTGAGCGGCAGGCTCAGCTGCTGGGTCGGGCCCTCGACGGTGTCGATCGCGGCGGAGCGGATGTCGGTGGCGCCGTCGGGCAGGCGCAGCTCGTAGCCGGTGGCACCGCCGACCGTCACCAGCGCGGTGGCGTTCTGCGAGGGGTCGGTCTCCCGGCCGTCCGGGCCGCCCGCGCAGCCGGTCGGCAGGGCCTGCCACTCGCCCGGGGTGCCGTCCTGGTGGAGCCTGATCGAGGCGCCGCGCTTGGCACCCGTCCAGCTGACCCCGACGTACTGGATCGGGAAGTCGGCCTGTACCGCGGTGGCCGCCTCGCCCGCGGCGGACCGGGCCCGGGTCCGCGGGATCTCGACGGTGCGTCGGCCGGCCGCCTGCGGGCTGCCCGGTGCGGCGGCCTGAGCGGCGGCGGCGGTGAGCGGCGTGACGGCGACGGCGGCGGCCGTGGCGCCGAGCGTTCCGAGTACGGTGCGGCGGCTGACCGCGGGCTTGCTGCGTGGCATGGGTGTCCCCAGGTGCGGTGTGAACGTGACCGGGAGGCCCCTGGTGATGAGGCCTCATGCTGATTGCTGATCAGCAACATTGATGTATACGGCTCATCCACCCGTACGGGTTCCGCGTTCTTCGGAGCATTCTGTCCGGTCGCCGGCCGCTGCCCCCGCGCACGCCCCGGCCCTGCCCCCGTGATCACCTCCGCCCTGCCCCCGCGGACACGAAAGCGAACACGAGCCCGTACGCGAACACGAGCGCGAGCACGAACACGAGCGCGTACGCGGGGCAGGGCACGCCACAGCCCCGGACCCTCGCCGTGGGTCCGGGGCTGCGTTCCGCCCGCCCGCAGGGGGCGAACGGAGTCCGGGTACCGCACCGTCCCTGGGCGGCCCGGAATCTGCGGGGTGCGGCCGCCGGGCGGGGCGGCCACACCGGTGGGGTGGGTCAGGCGCGGGCGGCGAGCTCCCGGGCCGCGCGGGCGCAGGCCTGGGCGATCCGGTCCTCGTTGACGGTGGTCAGGTTGCCCTTCTCGACGACGGCGTTGCCGTTGACGAGGAGCAGGGCCAGCGGCGGGAGCGCGCCCAGGGTGAGGGCGGCGACCGGGTCGGCGATCGAGGAGTGCATGATGCCGTCGATCTTCCAGAGCGCCAGGTCGGCGAGCTTGCCGGCCTCGATCGAGCCGATCTCGTTCTGCCGGCCGAGCACCCGGGCGCCGCCCATGGTGCCCAGGCGCAGCGAGCTGCGGGCGGTGAGCGCCTTGGGGCTGCCGTGCAGACGGTTGATCAGCAGGGCGTTGCGCAGCTCGGTGCCGAGCTCGCCGGACTCGTTGGAGGCGGTGCCGTCGACGCCGAGGCCGACCGGGACGCCCGCCGTCAGCATGTCCGGGACGCGGGCGATGCCGGCCGCGAGGCGGGCGTTGGAGGACGGGCAGTGCGCGACACCGGTACCGGTCTCGGCGAACTTGGCGATGTCCGAGTCGTTCATGTGGACGCAGTGCGCCATCCAGACGTCCTCGCCCAGCCAGCCCGTCGACTCGAAGTAGTCGGTCGGGCCCATCCCGAACAGCTCCTTGCAGAACTGCTCCTCCTCGGCCGTCTCCGAGCCGTGGGTGTGCAGCCGGACGCCCTTGCGGCGGGCCAGCACGGCGGCCTCGCGCATGAGTTCGGTGGAGACGGAGAACGGGGAGCAGGGCGCGATGGCGATCTGCAGCATCGAGTCGAAGGAGGCGTCGTGGTACTTGTCCACGGCCGCCTCGGAGGCGATCAGGATGTCCTCGGTCTTCTCGACCGCGTGGTCCGGCGGCAGGCCGCCGTCCTTCTTGCTGCGGTCCATCGAGCCGCGCAGCGCGGTGAAGCGCATGCCGAGCTCCTGGACGGCCTCGATCTCGGCGCCGAGGATGTCGCCGCCGTCCTTGGGGAAGACGTAGTGGTGGTCGCTCGCGGTCGTACAGCCGGACTTGAGCAGTGCGGCGGTCGAACCCTGGGCGGCGGCGTGCACCAGCTTGTCGTCGATCCGGGCCCAGGTCGGGTAGAGCGCGACCAGCCAGTCGAACAGGATGTTGTCCTGGGCCAGGCCGCGGGTGATCCACTGGTAGAAGTGGTGGTGGGTGTTGACCAGGCCGGGGGTGATCAGGTGACCCTCGCCGTTGATCCGGCGCACCACGTTGTCCAGCCACTGCGGGGCCGGGCCGTCGCCGACCGACTCGATCTTGTTGCCGAGGACGACGACGTGGCCGCGGGCGTACTCGGTGTCGTTGGCGTCGACCGTCGCGATGGCGACGTTCTCGATGACGATCCGCTGGTCGGCGGGTGGGGGCTGGACTGCCATGGTGAGGACTCCTATGGGGGGAGGGAGGGCGGGGCGGTACGCGTCGGAGCGTTTGTACCGCCCCGCCCACCGGTCAGGACGGTGTCGCCGTCGGCACCGTCGCGCCGGGCGTGTCGCCGGCAGGGGACCGGCGGCGTGCTCCGACGTGGTGGAAGAGCAGGTTGAGCAGGACGGCCGCCACGCAGCCGGCCGAGATCCCGGAGTGCATCAGGGTGCGGACGGCCTCCGGGAAGGCGTCGTAGAACGTGGGGGCCGCGATCGGGATGATGCCGACCCCGAGCGAGACCGACACCAGGATGGTGTTCGAGCTGGACTCCATCCCGGCCTCCGCGAGGGTGCGGATGCCGCTCGCCGCGACCGTGCCGAACAGGACGATCCCGGCGCCGCCGAGGACGGGCTGCGGCACGAGCGAGACCAGCGAGCCGAGGACGGGGAAGAGGCCGAGCAGGATCAGGATCCCGCCGCCGGCCGCGACCACGAAGCGGCTGCGGATCTTCGTCAGCGCCACCAGCCCGATGTTCTGGGCGAAGGCGCTGGCCGCGAACCCGTTGAAGACGGGGCTGATCGCGGTGGCCAGGCCGTCCGCCCGCAGGCCGGCGGCCAGGGTGGCCTCGTCGGCCGGGCGATCGACGATCTTGCCGAGCGCCAGCATGTCCGCGGTGGACTCGGTCATCGACACCACCATCACGATGCAGAGCGAGATGATCGCCGCCGTGTCGAACATGGGGGCACCGAAGTGGAACGGGGACGGGAGGGCGAAGACCTTGGCGTCCCCGACCGCGCCGAAGTCGGCCAGGCCCAGCGGGAAGGCGAGCAGGGTGCCGATCGCCAGGCCGACGAGCAGGGAGAGCTGCTGCCAGAAGCCGGACAGCAGCCGGTTGCAGAGCACCACCGCGGCGAGGGTGAACGCGGCGAGGCCGATGGCCCGCATGGAGCCGAAGCCGTGGGCGCCCGGCGAGCCGCCGCGTGCCCAGTTGACCGCCACCGGCAGCAGGGAGACACCGATGAGGGTGATCACGGTGCCCTGGACGACCGGTGGGAAGAACCTGATGAGCTTGCAGAAGTACGGTGCCGCGAGGAAGCACAGGAGCCCCGCGACGATCACCGCGCCGAAGATCACCGGGAGGGCGTCCTTCGGTCCGTGCTCCTTGGCGATGGCGATCATGGGCGCCACGCCGGCGAACGAGACGCCGTTGACGAACGGCATCCGGGCGCCGATCTTCCAGAAGCCCAGGGTCTGGAGCAGGGTGGCCAGCCCCGCGGTGAACAGGCTGGCCGAGATGAGCAGGGCGAGCTCGGCGGGGGAGAGTCCCACGCCGGCGCCGACGATGAGCGGGGGCGCTACTACGCCCGCGTACATCGCGGCGACGTGCTGCAGACCGGTGGAGATGAGTTTCACCGGGGGCAGCAACTCGTCCACGGGGTGGACCGCCTGCCCGGGTGGCGCCTCGGAGTGGTTCTCCGGATCACCACCCGGACCGGAAGGTCTGTCAGGAGTGGAACCGCCGTCGGTGCTGCTGTTGGTGCGGAAAGCCATGTCGAGCCCCTCTTGTGCCCATGGCTCCCGGCGCGCCCGTGGCGCTGGAGAGTGGCTGAACTCGCCCTGGCCGAGGGCGGGACGGCGGTGCAAGAGTCCCTCGGCCGGCTTCTCCAGACCGCCGGGCCGGCCGCCGTGAGGCGAGCACGATCTCCGGTTGGTGGGGGTGGAGAAACAGCTGGTGCGGTGGAGCGGGGTGGTGCGCGCCCGGCAGCGGCCGGCCCGCGGGGGCCGGAGGGTGCTGCGCTGCTGGGCGGTGTTCATCGGCGATGAGGGAGTGTCAGGCGACCGGGATGACCGGGACGACGCCCTCACGGTGCACGGTGCCCTCGATCAGGCCGTACATCCGGTCCGCCGCGTAGTAGACCTCGTTCTCGTTCTTGAGGCCGAACGGCTCCAGGTCGACGAGGAAGTGGTGCTTGTTGGGCAGCTCCAGGCGGACCTCGTCCACCTCGGCGCGGTTGTTGAGGACCCGGGTGCCCATCGCGTGCAGGGTCTGCTGCAGCGAGTAGGAGTAGGTCTCGGCGAACGCCTCCAGCATGTGGCGGCGTACGTGCGCGTAGGAGCGGTTCCAGTTCGGCTGGGGCTCCTCGTCACGGCCGGTGAAGCCGTACTTCCAGCGGGCCGTCACCTGGGTGGCGAGGATCCGGTCGTACGCCTCCTGGAGGGTGGTGTACTTGTCCTTGATGTAGCCCCAGAACTCCGAGTTGGTGGAGTTCATCACGACCAGGTCCTTGAGGCCCGAGATCACCTGGACGGTCTCGCCGTCGTAGGTGATCTCGGAGGTACGGGTCTCACCGCCGTTGCGGACGAAGGAGTGGCCGACCTCCTCCGAGCCGATGAACCGGGCGGAGCTGTCCGGGGTCTTGATCCGGTCCCAGGTGTACTCCTCGATCCGGATCCGGGCGCGGTGGATCGGCTCGTTGTTGTCCACGAAGTGCTTCGCCAGCGTGATGCCGAACTGCTCCGCCGACTCGATCCCGTACTCCTTCGCGAAGGCGAAGACGGTGTTCTTCGTGGTGTCGGTGGGCAGACAGTTGGCGTTCGAGCCGGTGAGGTGGACGTCGTCGAGGTCACCGGAGAGGGCGACCGAGACGTTCAGGTCCTTGATCTCGTGACGGGTGCTGTCACGGTAGACGCGGACGATGCGGTTCTCCGCCTTGCCGTACTGGTTCTGACCGAGCACGTGGGCCATGACGTGGCTCCCAAATCAATCAAGCGGTCTAGCTTCCGCGGTAGACCGAGTATCCGAACGGGTTGAGCAGCAGGGGCACGTGGTAGTGGTGCTGCGCGGGCGCGACCGTGAAGACGATCGAGACCTCGGGGAAGAACGGCGCCTCGTCCGACGCCTTCGCGAAGTACGCGTCGGTGTCGAAGAGGAGCCGGACGACCGAGCCCGCCTCCACGGCCGGCAGGTCCTTGGCCCGGCCGTCGGAGTCCGTGGCGGAGGTGCCGAGCACCGTCCAGCCACCCTCGGTGTGCAGTGCGAGCTCGACCGGGACACCCTCGGCCGGGCGGCCGAGGCTGGTGTCGAGCACGTGCGTGGAGATGCCAGTCATGGGTGAAGTGACCTTACTGATGGCAGGGGTGACTCTCCGTCAGAGTCTCAGTGGGACTCGTCGAGCAGTCGGTTGATACGGATGTCGTTGATCTTGCGCAGTTCTCCCCGGACGATCTCCGCCTCGGTGGCGGCGTCGTTCGGGAACCGCTCGCGGAGGGAGGCGAGCATGGTGGCCGCGGTCCGGCCGGTCGCGCAGATCAGGAACACGTGGCCGAACTTGGCCTCGTAGGCGGAGTTGGCCTCGTGCAGGTCGTCGAGGAGGGCGGTGTCCACTCCGTGGATGCCGGCCTGCTCGCGCTCGGAGGTGGCGTCGCCCGCCTTGGGCCTGCCGATCCGGGCGTGGCCCGCCATCGCGTCGTCGAGGTCGGTGACCGTCAGTTCGGCCATGGCCGCCGCGTTCGCGGCGAGCAGGGCGTCACGGTCGGCCCAGGGCCTCGCCGCGGTGAGTGCGGCGGCCCAGCGGGGGCTGGAGCAGATCTCCAGCAGGGTCTTCTCCAGCTCGGCGGCCGGAGCCGCCGCCAGCGCCGCGAGGGCGTCGGCTGCCTGCGTCGGCGTCGTGTCTGGCGACGCCGGGGGGTGGTTGGTCACGGGTGGACCTCCTGAAGAGTGGTGCCACCCGCAAAAGCTAGATCCGCCACCCCCGGGCGTCAACACTTTGTTGAACGGTTGGTGGTTACGTTTTGATCCGGGGCCGGTTACCGGCCCGTTTCGTGTGCGATTAGCCAAGTGTGCCCGGAGAGTCCGAGGGGACAGACTGGGCCGACCGGCCGGGTCGTCAGGCTCAGCCGGACTTCGGACCGCCGTCCTGGCGGTTGAGGTAGTTGTACACCGTGAAGCGGCTGACGCCGAGCGCGGAGGCCACCGTCTCCACGCCGTGCCGGACGGTGAACGCGCCGCGTTCCTCCAGAAGGGCGACGACGCGCTGCTTCTCCAGGCGGTCCAGCTCGTCCAGTGGACGGCCGTCGAACTGGCGGGTCATCTCGGCCAGCAGGCGGTCCAGCGCGCTGCTCAGGTGCGGGAGGCGTACGGCGATCGCCGGCGCGCCGTCCCACTCCAGCAGGACGTCGTCGGCCCTGGCCTCGTCGACCGCGACGGGCGTCGCGCCGACCGCGTCCAGCAGTGGCTTTATCGCTGCGGCGAGCGGGTGTTCCAGTGCGTTGCTCACTGCGTACCCACTCCTTCCGGGGTCGTGTCGTCGTCGAGGACGCTGACCTGGACGGAGATCCGGGTGGCCCCGGCGTCCAGGGTCTCCCGCAGCAGCCTGGTCACGGCGGCCAGGACCTGCGGGGCCTCGCCCTCCGCGCCGGTGCCGAACGGGCCCACGGCGACGGCGAGGCCGGCCTCGTCGACCACCCGCCGGGCCGCGACCGCGTGCTCGGGGAACGTGTCCAGCTCGAACGGTTCTGTCGTGAACTCCACCATCAATCGCACCTGCTCACTCTAGCGAGCGGCCCGGCGGGTGGAAGGGGCTGGTCGATCGAACAGCCGGGGTCCCGTCGGCCGGGGAGCGTTCGGCCTCTTCAACAAATTGTTGCGGCGGCCTTGACACTCCCTCGACCCGGCGGACATGCTTCCACCAAGCAGAATCCCTCTTCCGGATCGTGGAAGTTGAGGATACGGAAGAGAGTGAAAGGTGATGGACGTGACTGCAGCTTCCAAGCACGCGTTCCTGAGCGGACGCGCCACGGTCAACCTGTCGATCCTGTTCAGCGAGCTCCCGCTCCTGGAGCGCCCCGCCGCCGCTGCCGCCGCCGGCTTCACCGCCGCCGAGCTCTGGTGGCCCTTCGGCCTCGACCAGGCGCCCTCCCAGGCGCAGCAGGACGAGCTCCGCAAGGCCTTCACCGACGCGGGCGTGCAGCTCACCGGCCTCAACTTCCTGGACGACCTCGCGACCGGCGTCTCCAAGGGCACCCTCTCGGTGCCCGCCGAGAGCGCCCGGTTCCGCGAGAACATCCCGGTGGCGGTCGCGCTCGCCGAGTCGCTCGGCACCAAGGCGCTGAACGCCCTCTACGGCAACCGGGTCGCCGACTCCACCCCGGAGGAGCAGGACGAGCTCGCCCTGGCGAACCTCGTGCTCGCAGCCCGGGCCGCGCACGCCATCGGCGCGATCCTGCTGATCGAGACCCTCAACAAGCCCGAGGCGCCGGACTACGCGCTGGTCACCGCCGAGGCCGCGATCGCGGTCGTCGACCAGGTGAACGCCGCCACCGGCCTGGGCAACGCGAAGTTCCTCTGCGACTTCTACCACCTGGCGAAGAACGGCGAGGACCTGGTCGCGGTCATCGACAACTACGCCGACCGATTCGGCCACGTGCAGATCGCCGACAACCCCGGCCGCAACGAGCCCGGCACCGGCGACCTGGACTTCGCGGACCTCTTCGACCGCCTCGCCGCAGTCGGCTACACGGGCTACGTCGGCCTGGAGTACCGCCCCTCGACCGGCGTCAGCGCCGACAGCTTCGAGTGGCTGCCGCGCGAGTTCCGCGCCGCGTAACCGGCCCCCCAGGGCCGGTTGTGCCTCCCACCCCTCCACGTACGAAGGAAAGCGACGCATGAGCGCCTCCCGCAAGATCGCCTTCATCGGCCTCGGCATCATGGGCAGCCCGATGGCCGCCAACCTGGTCAAGGCCGGCCACCACGTCACCGGCTACAACCTCCAGCAGTCCGCGATCGACGCCCTGGTGGCGGCCGGCGGCCACGGTGCGGCGAGCATCGCCGAGGCCGTCGCCGAGGCCGAGGTCGTCATCACGATGGTCCCCGCCGACCCGCACGTCCTGCAGGTCATCCTCGGTGAGGGCGGTGTGCTGGAGAACGTGAAGGCCGGCACCCTCGTCATCGACATGTCCAGCATCACCCCGCAGACCTCGATCAAGGTCGCGGCCGCCGCCAAGGAGAAGGGCGTCCGCACCCTGGACGCCCCCGTCTCCGGTGGCGAGGCCGGCGCCGTCGAGGCCGTGCTCTCGATCATGGTCGGTGGCGACGACGCCGCGGACTTCGCCGAGGCCAAGCCGCTCTTCGACGCGCTGGGCACCACCGTCGTGCACGTCGGCCCGGCCGGCGCCGGCCAGACCGTGAAGGCCGCCAACCAGCTCATCGTGGCCGTCAACATCCAGGTCCTGGCCGAGGCCGTGGTCTTCCTGGAGAACGCGGGCGTCGACCTCGCCGCCGCGCTGGACGTCCTCGGCGGCGGCCTGGCCGGCTCGACCGTGCTGAACCGCAAGAAGGGCAACATGCTGAACCGCGAGTTCGCTCCCGGCTTCCGCATCGACCTGCACCACAAGGACATGGGCATCGTCACCGACGCCGCCCGCGCCGTCGGCGCCGCCCTGCCGGTCGGCGCGCTCGTCGCCCAGCTGGTCGCCTCCGCCCGTGCCAACGGCGACGGCTCGCTCGACCACTCCGCGCTGCTGCGCGGCGTCGAGCGCCTCTCCGGCCGCACCGTGGCCTAAGCAGTACCTCCGGGCGCGGGGGTGAGAACCCCCGCGCCCCCACAGACTCCTCCTGGCGGCGTGTACCTATCCGGTCGTGCCCGCGTCGTCAGGAGGCCAGATTCGACCGGCAGGCGGGCTGGGGCTCATCCGCCCTCCTGCCGGTCGTGCCAAGCCGGTGGCGCGCTCTCCCTCTCGGGGGGCACTTCGGTCGTGTCCGCGCGCCGCCCGGCCCCCTCCTTCGCCGAGGGGAGCCTCTCGTACGTCGGAAGCGGGACGAGAGGAACGGCGGGGAGGGGGTCGCACCCCCACCTTGAGGCCCCGGAACCACGAATCGGGCGCAGACTCGGATCATCCGCCGCGCCCGCCCAGAAGCAGTCCGACCCGCAAGCCAGTCCGACCCGGAAGTGAGGCCCACGCCATGCCCGCCACCCCCACCCAGGGCCATGTCGTCGTCGCCCCCGACAAGTTCAAGGGCACGCTGGAGGGCGCCGAGGTCGCCGCCCGCCTCGCGGCCGGCATCCGCCGCGCCGCACCGGGCACCGAGGTCCGCGAGCTGCCCGTCGCCGACGGCGGCGAGGGCACCCTGGCCGCCGCGCTGGCGGCCGGCTTCGTCCGCGTACCGGTGAAGGTGGCCGGTCCGACCGGCCTGCCGGTGGACGCGGCGATCGCGGTCCGCGGCGACACCGCCGTGGTCGAGCTCGCGCAGTCCTCGGGCTTGGCCCGGCTGCCCGGCGGCCGTACCGCGCCGCTCGCCGCCGGTTCGTACGGCGTGGGGCAGCTGATCGGACGGGCCGTCGGCCTGGGTGCCAAGCGGATCGTGCTCGGCCTCGGCGGCAGTGCCTGCACCGACGGCGGCGCGGGCATGGTCCAGGCGCTCGGCGTCGGCCTGTACGACGCGGAGGGCGCGGAGCTGCCGCCCGGCGGCGCCGCCCTGCGCCGGCTGGCCCGGATCGACCTCGGCCCGCTGGCCGACACGCTGACCGGGGTGGACGTCGTGGTCGCCTGCGACGTCGACAACCCGCTGCTCGGCCCGCGCGGCGCGACCGCCGTCTACGGCCCGCAGAAGGGTGCGGACGGCGAGGACCTGCTGATCCTGGAGGACGGCCTGACCCGCTTCGCCGACGTCGTCGGCGCGGTGAGCGGCCGGGACTTCCGAAACGCCCCCGGCGCCGGGGCCGCAGGCGGGGTCGGCTTCGCCGCCCTCGCACTGCTCGGCGCCACCATGCGGCCCGGCATCGAGCTGATGCTCGAACTGCTGGGCTTTGACGAGGCCGTGCGTGGGGCACGCCTCGTCGTGACGGGCGAGGGATGCCTGGACGCGCAGACGCTCCATGGCAAGGCCCCCGCCGGCGTTGCCGCGGCGGCCACCCGGGCGGGGGTTCGGGTGGCCGCTGTGGCAGGGCGTCTGGAGCTGGCGGAGAGTGAGTGGCGGGCGGCGGGTTTCGTCGCCGCCTACGCGCTCACCGAGCTGGCCGAGCAGCCCGGCGACAGCATGACCAAGGCGGCGGAACTGGCGGAGGTCGCGGGGGAGCGGCTGGCCGCCGAGTTGCTGGCGGGTTAAGCCTCGGTTTCCTCGTAGCTTCCTACATTGACGTTTTGTTGAAGGCGGGCCTAGGCTCCGATCAATCGCAGCCCGCAGTATGACGATCACACCTCAACTGCCGCCCCGGACCCTCGCGTCCGCCTTCAGCGACCCCTCTTCCTCTCACCCCCTTCTCCATCCCCCAGATCCTGTACCGCCCAGTCCGGAGGTCCCGATGCCCCCCAGCGAGACGCCACCCACCACCGTGGTGATCCGCTCCCGCCGAGTGGTCCTCCCCGACGGCGAGCGCCCCGCTGACGTGCTGGTCCGGGACGGGCGGATCGAGCAGATCGCCGCCCACGGCTCGCTGGCGGCCGGCGACGGCCTGCTGACCGACCTCGGTGACACCGCCCTGCTGCCCGGCCTGGTCGACACCCACGTGCACGTCAACGAGCCCGGCCGCACCGAGTGGGAGGGCTTCGCCACCGCCACCCGGGCCGCCGCCGCCGGGGGTGTCACCACCGTCATCGACATGCCGCTGAACTCGATCCCGCCGACCACCACGGTCGACGGCCTGGACGCCAAGCGGAAGACCGCCGAGGGCCAGGCCTGGGTCGACCTCGGCTTCTGGGGCGGCGCGATCCCCGGCAACACCGGAGACCTGGAGCCGCTGCACCGGGCCGGCGTCTTCGGCTTCAAGAGCTTCCTCGCCCCCTCCGGCGTGGACGAGTTCCCGCACGTCGAGCAGGCCGACCTGGAGAGCGCCCTCACCGAGCAGGCCCGGATCGGCGCGCTGGCGATCATCCACGCCGAGGACCCAACCGTGCTGGAGGCCGCCCCGCAGCAGCCCGGCGTGCACTACCGCGACTTCCTCGCCTCCCGCCCCGACGCGGCCGAGACCGCGGCCGTCGCGCGGCTGCTGGACACCGCCCGCCGCACCGGCGCCCGGGTCCACATCCTGCACGTCTCCTCCGCCGCCGTGCTGCCGCTGCTGCGCCAGGCGCGCGAGGACGGCGTCCGGGTGACGGCCGAGACCTGCCCGCACTACCTCACCCTCGCGGCCGAGGACGTGCCGGACGGCGACACCGCCTTCAAGTGCTGCCCGCCGATCCGCGACGAGTCCAACCGGGACGCGCTCTGGGCGGCCCTGGCGGCCGGCGAGTTCATCGCCGTCGTCTCCGACCACTCGCCGTCCACCCCGGACCTCAAGCTGCTCAAGGAGTACGGCGGCAGCGGCGACTTCGCCGCCGCCTGGGGCGGCATCGCCTCGCTCCAGCTCGGCCTGCCGGCCATCTGGACGGAGGCCCGCAGGCGCGGTCACACCCTCTCGGACGTCGTCCGCTGGATGTCCTCCGGGCCCGCCTCGCTGGTCGGCCTCACCGGCACCAAGGGCGCCATCGCCGTCGGCCACGACGCCGACCTGGTCGCCTTCGACCCGGACGGTGAGTTCGCGGTCCGCGCCGCCGCGCTGCACCACCGCAACCCGGTGACCCCGTACGCGGGCCGGACGCTGACCGGCGCCGTCCGCACCACCTGGCTGCGCGGCCGCGTGGTGGACGTGGACGCCGAGCCGTTCGGCCGTCAGATCACCCGTTCCTGAATCAGGAGACTCAACGATGAGTAGCGTTACGACCCCGAGTGCTCCGTTCACCGAGCTGGTCAACCTGGCCTCCCGCCTGCTCGGCGCCGGCGTGGTCGCCACCAACGAGGACACCTTCGCGGACGCGGAGAACCTGCTGGTCGCCAAGCCCGCCGAGTTCCGCGCGCACACCTTCGGCCACAAGGGCCAGATCATGGACGGCTGGGAGAGCAAGCGCCGGCGCGGCGTCAGCGCCGAGCAGCCGCACCCGACCGACGAGGACCACGACTGGGCGGTCGTCCGGCTCGGCGTGGGCGGCGTGATCCGCGGCGTGATCGTGGACACCGCGCACTTCACCGGCAACTACCCCGAGACGGCCTCCGTCCAGGGCGCCTCGATAGCGGGCCACCCGTCCGTCGAGGAGCTCGACGGCGCCGACTGGGCCGACCTGGTACCCCGCACCGCGCTCCGGGGCGACACCGCCCACGAGTTCGAGGTGACGGACGGGACCCGCTACACCCACGTCCGGCTCAACATCTGGCCGGACGGCGGCGTGGCCCGCCTGCGCGTGCACGGCGAGGTGCTCACCGACCCGCGCGAGCTGGACGGCCTCACCTTCGACCTCGCCGCGCAGGAGTACGGCGGCGTCGCCGAGGCCGCCTCGGACCGCTACTTCTCCTCCCCGCACAACCTGAACGCTCCCGGTCGCGCCTCCGTCATGGGCGAGGGCTGGGAGACCCGGCGTCGGCGCGACAAGGCCAACGACTGGGTCCAGATCGCCCTGGCCGGGGGCGGCGAGGTCCTGGCCGCCGAGGTGGACACCACCCACTTCGTCGCCAACGCTCCCGGCTGGGCCGACCTGGTGGGCTTCGACGCCTCGAACGGCGCGGCCCCGGCCGCGGACGCCGACGGCTGGTTCGAGATCCTGCCCCGGACGAGGCTCCAGCCCGACACCCGGCACCGCTTCCGCCTGGACGTCGGCCGCCCGGTCACCCACGTCCGCATCAACGTGTACCCCGACGGCGGCCTGGCCCGCCTGCGGCTGACCGGCCGGCTGACCGAGGCCGGCCGCGCCGCCCTCGCGCTGCGCTGGTTCAACGCTCTTCCGGACGCCGAGGCCGAGGCGGCCCTCGTCGAGTCCGGTCTGAAGGCGGAGGAGGCCACCGCGCTGGCCGCCGCCCGCCCGCTCGCGGACGCCGCCGCGACCACCGCCGCCGTGTCCGCGCTCCGGCCGGCCGACGGCCCCGACGGCGAGCAGTCCTCCCGCCGCCGTTCGGCGATCTGGCGTCTGCTCGGCGTCTGAACCGCCCTGCCGAGTGCCTGACCGACCGTCTCCTCCTTCTCCACGCACCGCCTTTCTCACCCCGAAGGACCCTCAATGTCCAAGATCCTGACCACGGAGGCCGGCGCCCCGGTCGCCGACAACCAGAACTCGGCGTCGGCCGGCGAGTACGGCCCGCTGCTCATCCAGGACCAGCAGCTCCTGGAGAAGCTCGCCCGCTTCAACCGTGAGCGCATCCCGGAGCGCGTCGTGCACGCCCGCGGCTCCGGCGCGTACGGCTACTTCGAGGTGACGGACGAGGTCTCGCGGTTCACCCGCGCCGACTTCCTCTCGGAGATCGGCAAGCGGACCGAGGTCTTCCTGCGCTTCTCCACCGTGGCGGGCAACCTGGGCTCCAGCGACGCGGTGCGCGACCCGCGCGGCTTCGCGCTGAAGTTCTACACCGGCGAGGGCAACTACGACCTGGTCGGCAACAACACCCCGGTGTTCTTCATCAAGGACCCGATCAAGTTCCCCGACTTCATCCACTCCCAGAAGCGCGACCCGTTCACCGGCGTGCAGGAGGCGGACAACGTCTGGGACTTCTGGGCGCACTCGCCCGCGTCGACCCACCAGATCACCTGGCTGTTCGGCGACCGCGGCATCCCCGCCTCGTACCGCCACATGAACGGCTACGGCTCGCACACCTACCAGTGGGTCAACGAGTCCGGTGACGCCTTCTGGGTGAAGTACCACTTCAAGACCAACCAGGGCATCCGCTCGCTGGACGGCGGCCAGTCCGCCGAGGTGCTCGGCGACGACGCCGACAGCCACCAGCGCGACCTGCACCAGGCCATCGAGCGCGGGGTGTTCCCGTCCTGGACGCTCTACGTGCAGCTGATGCCGGTCGCCGAGGCGGCCGACTACCGCTTCAACCCGTTCGACCTCACCAAGGTGTGGCCGCACGCGGACTACCCGCTGCAGAAGGTCGGCCGCCTGGTTCTGAACAAGAACCCGGAGAACGTCTTCGCCGAGGTCGAGCAGTCCGCCTTCTCGCCGAACAACTTCGTGCCCGGCATCGGTCCGTCCCCGGACAAGATGCTCCAGGGCCGGCTGTTCGCCTACGCGGACGCCCAGCGCTACCGCCTCGGCGTCAACCACACCCTGCTCGCCGTCAACGCCCCCAAGGCCACCGAGGCGAACAACTACGGCCGTGACGGCCTGTCCGCCGTCAACAAGTCGGGCCGCGGCAAGAACTACGAGCCCAACTCGTACGACGGCCCGGCGCAGACGGACAACGCGCTGGCCGCGCCGG
>FTKL01000223.1_pt1 | contig 22331 bp, 23 predicted proteins | sample 2434061 | NCBI WGS metagenome assembly FTKL01 (sample SAMEA3914816, study PRJEB12502) | metagenome | biome: forest; material: soil | place: USA | collected 2011-09-16 | depth 0.3 m
GACGGTCTCAAGCCGGTCAGTGTCGAGCATGTCACCATCGCAGCCGCACACGACGAAAGCGTACAGGCAGAAGACGTTCGCGCCGAAATTTATCGTGTGATCATCACGCCAGTCCTCAAGAAATACGGCTACGAGATCGCCGAAGACAAAATCATCGTGAACGGCACCGGCCTGTGGTACATTCCCGGACCGTCATCCGACGCCGGCCTTACTGGTCGCAAAATCGTCGTCGACGGCTACGGTGGTTTCGCTCGCGTCGGCGGTGGTGCATTTAGCGGTAAAGACCCGAGTAAAGTCGACCGTTCCGGCGCATATGCCGCACGCTACATCGCAAAGAACATCGTGGCAGCAGACCTAGCCGACGAAGCCGAAGTCGCGATCGCCTACTACATTGGCGCCAAAGAACCAGTGATGCTCACTATCAACACCTTTGGCAGTGCTAAAAAGGACGAATCAGAGCTCTACGAATTTGCAAAGCGTCTCCTTGTACCGTCAGTCAAAAACATCGTGGAGCAGCTCGATCTGCGCCACCCGATCTACCTGCAGACCGCAGCCTACGGACACTTTGGCCGCGAAGGCCTGCCGTGGGAACGCGTCGTTTCCTAGCTTCTTGAACCATCCACCGAGCGCCTCTGGGGTGCTACAATAGGAGGGACACCAGGCAAAAACAAACATGGAAAAGCCAACCAGTCCCGTCTATACACTCGAAGTAGCAGAGGCGCTCGACGTCTTTCACTCATCCCGCAAAGGGCTTGTTTCTCATGAGGCTACGCGGCGCCTGCAGCAGTTCGGACCAAATGCGATCCCAACCAAAAAGCCATCGCTGCTGAAGCGCATCATCGAACCATTCTCCAGCGTCTTCGTTGGCGTCCTGCTGATCGCTTTTGTGCTGAGCCTATTCGAAGGACACGGATCAGATGCTGTCATCATCGCGGTCATCGTTGGCGTCAACGCCATCATTTACTATGCCCAGCAATACTCCGTCGATAAAGCACTGCGCACGCTCCAAGGCCACGACGTCACGCTCGTGCCGGTGCTCCGCGATGGCCAGACGGTGCAGCTTCCGAGCGAACAACTGACGTACGGCGACATCGTGCACATCAGCGAAGGTATGAAGCTTCCGGCTGACGGACGTTTCATCGAGGCTTCCCAGCTCGAGTGCGATGAAGCGCTCCTCACGGGCGAATCGCTCCCAGTTCACAAACACGCCGCGGCTATGCACGAAGAAGCGCCCGTCTATAACCAGAAGAACATGGCGTTCAAAGGCACCTACGTGCACGCTGGCAGCGGCCTGCTGCTCGTGACAGGAATCGGCCGGGACACGCAACTGGGCGAAATCAGTACGCTCGCCTCGGGTGCTGACCAGACAAAATCGCCCATCGAACAGAAGATCGACAGCCTCATGCGACGGCTCATCATTATCATCTCCATCGTGGCAGCCTTCACGCTGCTCCTCGCGATTTTTCGGGGCGTTATGCTCGAAGATGCCATTCGCTTTGCGCTTGTCGTTGTTGTCTCCGCCATCCCTGAAGGGCTGCCTGTCGCGCTCACCGTCGTACTCCTGTTGAGCGCTCGTCGCATGGCGCGCGTGAATGCACTCGTCAAAAAGATGAACAGCATCGAGACCATGGGCGCCATCACACTCATAGCCACCGACAAGACAGGCACCATCACCGAAAACAGGCTCGCCGTCGCAGACAAACACACCACGCATCCCACACACGCCACATTTGATCAAGTCATTCGCACCAGCCTTAACGATACCGCGGGGCACAAGAGCGACCCGCTCGATGCGCTCCTATCCCAGTCAGTTGCACATGCACACACGCCCGAGTCGTGGGAGCGCGTTCGCGACTTCCCATTCGACCAAGACTTGCGGCTGAGCGCGGTGCTGTGGAAGCGTGATGCAGATTTCCTCCTGGTTCTGAAGGGCGCACCCGAAGCCATCCTCGACCACTGCCTCCTGCGACACCGGAATGACGCCAAAACCCGAGACGCGCTGCTGACCTTCACCGGCAACGGCTACCGCACGCTTGCCTTCGCGCACAAATCCTTTGCGCACGCGCCAGAAGAGCTGAATCACGCCATACTGAGCGATCTCGGCTTTGATGGCTTTGTCGGTATGAGCGACCAAATCCGTCCACAAGTTACCGAAGCTGTCGAGGAAGCACGTCGAGCCGGCATCAAGGTGATCATGCTCACAGGCGACCACGTCGCGACGGCCGGGTTCATTGCCCGCCAAGTTGGCATCTCTACCGGCGACGACGTGACCGACAGCGCCGTACTGCAGTCGGGCAATGTCGACGACATTCGCGATAAGCTTCGTACCGCGCATGTCTTTGGCCGCGTCCTGCCCGAGCACAAATATGCACTTCTGAAGGCAACCAAACACTATGAGATTACCGCTATGACCGGCGACGGCGTCAACGATATCCCGGCGCTTGTCGAAGCAGATGCCGGCATCGCTATGGGCAGCAGCAGCGACGCCGCTAAGGATGCCAGCGATATGGTGCTTCTCGATAATAATTTCCACACCATCGTTGCGGCGATCCGCGTCGGCCGCACAGCCCTTGCAAACATTCGCAAGATGATCGTCTACCTCCTAGGCACAAGCATGGGCGAGGTGCTCACTATGATTTTGGCTTTGCTACTCGGCATGCCTTTGCCAGTTGCCGCCGTCCAGATCCTCTGGATCAACCTCGTTACCGACGGAGCTGCCGTCATCCCACTCGGCCTCAGCCCGCCAGAGGAGCGCCAAATGCTCATTCCGCCTCGCGCGCCACAAGCACCGCTCCTTAGCTTTCGTCAGTTCAGCCGCGTCCTCCTGATGGGTCTCGTCATGAGCACGAGTGTCCTACTCATCTACAGCGCCAACCTTCACCGCGGCCACGAATACGCCCAGACGCTCGCCTTTCTCAGCCTCATCGTTGTGCAATGGGCAAACGCGCTGAACGCTAACTTCGAATATAAATCGTGGGTGCATAACTTCGCACGGCCAAACGTAAAACTTCTGATAGCGATCGGCGGCTCTATTATCTTACAGCTGTTTGTTTTCCTGGGGCCGCTCGGTCACATTCTAGACGTGGTGCCCATCGAACTGAATGACGCCCTTGTCGCCATCGTCTTCCCGGTGATAGCCGTCTTTGTAGCTATCGACCTACACAAGCTCGCGTCTCACCACTTGGCCAAGCGAAGACACGTCGCCTAGGCTCGTCCGCGCAGCGCCTTCTTGCCGCCGATTGCGCCGAAGGTAAGCGCCACCACAACCATCCACAGCAAATCAAGCGTCAGCACCACACCGCCGACGTGCATCGAGAGAAAACGGCCAAAGTAGCCGGCGTTCTCGACAGTGCTGCCATTCAGAAAGACCGTAACCGTCATGGCCGTCCAGGCGTATGGCAATATAACCGCAAAGAATGCACTCACGAACCGCGCCGCTCGGCTCAACGACAGCCTAAAGAGAAACGGCACCGAGAAAACCTCGAGCGTCAGTAACAGAATGGCGATCGCCACCGTCCCACGCTCACCCGCTACATGGTAACTGCGCAGTGCTCCGACAAAATCCTCGAAGCTTACCATCTGCGCCACCGCCAGGCCGGCAGACCAAAATCCCAAGGCGTAACTTAGGAACCGCACATTCTGATTACCTATCGGCGTAGGCTTCGTCGCAACAGCAAACATACTCATCGTTTGATACTCCCAATAATGACACTTTTGATACTGCTTGGCGCAAACCATCCGTAGCTTCGACTATCGGTACTTTGCGCTGGATTGTCGCCGAGCAGGTACAACCCTCGCTCGCCCACCTCGGCAACTCGTTTAATAATCTCCAGGCCCTTATGTTCAGCCACCACCACGCTGCCAGCTCGAGGCTTCAGCCATCCAAGCCCAAGCACAATTGCGCCAGGGCGAAAGCTCGGCTGCATACTCGGGCCAACAACGCGGCGGAGCGTAATCACCTAGGCCTGCTTAGAATCCGCAAAGACATGAGCGACCTCGTGAACCATGTCGACAAGCTTCTGCGCTTCGTCTTTGCTGATAGTTTGCTTCACCTTACTGCACTGCTTGGCGGCTTGCCAAAGCTGGTCGTGAAGGTCAGGAAACTTCTCGAGGTGTTCAGGCTTGAAGTAATCGCTCCAGAGTACGTAAATCTGTTCCTTGCAAAGCTGCGCGTGCTTTTCCTTGGTCATGACCATACGGATAAAGTTGTTGTGTGCGTCCGATTTCTCTTGGTCTGCGCCTTCAAGGGCCTCGATTTTCTCAATCATCCTCAGGCATGTATCTGCGGCGTGTTTCATTGTGTCGGTTTCGTAAATTCCGCATGGCACGTCACAATGCGCGCTTACTGGCTTGATAAAACGTTCGATCAAATTCATCTGTAAATCCTCCGTTTTGCACTTGTTGTAATTTAATTATAACCACTTGCATTTTATCTGGCCAACAGATAAAGTAATAGACAAGCGAATATCCAAAACAAAAAACCAATCAAAACGTAACGGTTGGAAGAAGTTTTCGCTCGACCACCACAACAACCAGTCTTGTTTGGCCGAGTAAACATCCGGGTCTGGCCCTCACCAGGCGAAAGATGTTTACTCTGGCTTTAACGGCATAGAGGGGGCATTTGCCTCTTTTTATTTGGTCGAGCTTTTGGATGTAGTAATTGTCTTTTACCCGTAAACATTATATAATTCTTAATTCTACCCCGGGCGACTAACGCTGCCCTTGCGTAGCGCCCTCCGACAAGCAAGCAACTGGAGCACACGATGCCTCCACCCATACAGATCCACCTGTTCCGCATCTACGTGCGGCACTACGTCAGCAGCCTATCGATGAGCGTCGACTACCCCGTTACAGGGGTGGTGGTCGTCCCGCGAACGGCAGCCAACGTCAACAGTTACATGGCGAAGCACCAGGTCACCCTCGCGCAACTGCGCTTGACGCAGGTCCTGGTCAAGACCCGAGGCTACGGTGGCATCGCGGCCGCGATGCTCATGGCAGCAGATATCCGCCAGAGCATGGGACTTCAGCCGCCCATGCCGCCCGAAGGATTGGTACACACCCGCGAGGCGGCCACCTGCGAAGCCTGCCGCGTCATCGGGCTGTGCGACCGAGACCTCAGGACCTACCTCATGTTCCGTACACAGCTCGAACAGATCTGCAGCCGCGTCACGAAGTTCGACGCGGACTTCTGCCAGGCTCTCGGGCTCCGACTGAACACCTACGCCGCATGACGGCGGGGCACGGCCAGCGCTTGCTTGTCGTGCTCCTCCCTTTCTCGAATTCTCGAGGACGGAAGGAGTACGTTACTTATCTGCTTTTAGAGAGTTGGCTTTGCGCCAGGTTTCAATTTCGCCATGATTACCACTCAGTAGCACGTCAGGGACCTTCATGTCTCGAAACTCCACAGGACGTGTATACTGCGGGAACTCTAGTGTTTCGCCGTCGCTGAAGCTCTCAATAATTGCTGACTGCTCGCCGCCCAGGACGCCTGGGATCAGACGTGTGACGCTATCGACGACCGTCATTGCCGGAATCTCACCGCCAGTCAGTACATAGTCGCCGACCGAAATCTGTCGGTCGACCAGTGTCGTGATGCGCTCGTCGTAACCTTCGTAGCGACCGCAGATGATAATCATGCCGCGTCCGTCGTCGGCGAATTCTTGCGCGAGCGCCTGGTGCCAGCGTTCGCCCCTGGGAGTCATGAGCAGTACCTGAGCATCAGTGTCGTTCTGCTTTGCAGCCTCAACGGCCGCAAAGAGTGGCTCTGGCTTCAGAAGCATACCGTCGCCACCGCCATAAGGCGTATCGTCAACCTGGCGACGTGGACCGAGCCCGAACTGGCGTAGATCGATTGTCGTCAGCTTCACGATCTCGCGGTCCTGAGCTTTCCACAACATAGACGAGCCGAAAACACCGGTAAACATTTCCGGGAAAAGAGTAATAACCTGCACAAGTCGCGTCTTAGACATAGTAGTGATAGTATACCACATGAATTATTGACTTGTTAAGCTAAATGTTATAAAATATGCAAGTCCTGCCTCCGTCCCTTGGGATAAAGGCAAACACCGACAGAGGAGTCTAGCATGACGCTCACCCAGCGCACCATCGGCGCCAGCTTCGACCTCAGCAACCTCGCCGACCCCGCCTTCGCCGGCCTGGTCATCGAGGTCGCCGGTCAGGAGATCAACTTCGGCCTCACCGGCGTCCAGAAGGACGCCACCGCGTGGCTGACGTGGATGCTGGCCGGCGGCACGCGACTGCGCCCCAACAAGCGCAGCCTGACCGTCGACGCCTACGGCATCACCCAGAGCACCCTGTGCCTGGCGCTGGAGCCGTACTACGGCGCCATCGACTGGGACAACCCGCAGCACTTCGCCCTGATCGAGCGGGCCACCCGGCCGCTCGCCGAGGCCCTGCGCGGCTGAGCGTTCTACGCACCACCCCAAGTGGGGCCGCGGCATCGTCGTCGCGGCCCCACTGGCGGAGACTCCTCTGTCTCGCACCCCAAGCGCTCACTTACCCTGAGCATTTAGGCTGCGAACTTCTGTAAACCAAAAAACCGACCACAGAGGTCGGTTTCTTAGCACATATAAAGCTCTCAACTTTATGCTTCTCGGACATCACCCCGGAAGTTGTAGGTTGCTCGCATGAGCTTTTTGAATTTTTGTTTTACGGTTCGCGGTTCGCCCGCTGAACTTATCTATGATTATATATCGAGGTCGTCGAGCTCGGCAAGCTCTTTTCTCGTACGACTTGCGACAGATTCCCGTTCTTCCACAGGCTTATCTGTTGCGTCATCCACAACTTTTCCACTGTTTTCGTGCTGTTCTTCCTCGTCATCGTCGCTTTTGGTCGTTCCACCAGAGGTAGAACCGCTTCCACCGCTTGGAAGGTCATTATCGACGATTTTAAGGTTGTAACGTGCATCATTCTTAGTACCAAGGGCACGAAGGAGGGTGCGGAGGCTCTGCGCGGTTGCGCCTCGCTTGCCGATAATACGGCCCAAGTCGTCAGGATCGACGGTTAGCTCAAGCAAGACACCTTTTTCATCAATACGACGCTCGATAGTAACGTGGTCGGGGTTGCTGACAAGTGATTTTACGATAAACTCGACAAACTGCTGATCGATAGTTGGCATTTCTGTCTCTCCTCGCCTCTCTACTTACTAACCATATTGTACCCATAACCACGTAGCTCGGCAATGAGATAATGCTTTTCTCCTGGGCAGATACAAAAACATCCGGCTTTTTACGGCCGGATGTTTCGGTGACTAGGCTTCGGTTTGCTCTTCTGGCTTTGCGGCCTCTGCTTCTGCGGGCGCCTCAGCGGGAGCTTCTTCTTTTGGCTGGTTCTTGCGGAGCTTCTCTGGGTGGCGGATCTTGCTGGACTTGTCGCCAGATACACCCTTTACCCAAATTGGAAGTTCAACCTTCTGGTCAGTCAGGATACGTACTACACGAGGAGTAGGACGGGCACCATTCTTCAGATAGAATTCTACTTTTTCTTTGTCCAAAGTAACATCTTTGGTGTGTGGGTTGAAGTTGCCGACATAGGCAACAACGCGGCCGCTACTAGGGTGGCGGCGAGATTCTTGAACAGCTAGGCGGTAGATAGGCAGTGCCTTACGACCCAGACGTTGCAGACGAATAGCGAGCATGTTGTTATATATTCCTCGTAAAATTAACTTTTAGTTCACAAACTTTAAACAATTGTACCTCTTATGGCCTCTGTTGTCAACGGCCTACCGAAGTCGACTACTTCGAGCGTTCTTGGTACTTATTCAGTGCGGCTTCGGCAGCTTTCTGCTGGGCGTTTTGCTTGGAGCTACCAGTACCCTTGCCGAGAAGCGTCTTGCCAACGTACACGCCAAGTGTGAAAATCTTGTCGTGATCAGGACCTTCTTCGGCCAAAACTTTGTACACAGGGGTCATGCCGTCGATGCTCTGCGCGACTTCCTGCAGACGAGACTTAGGATCGCGCCATGAGCCAGTCTCGAGAATTTCCTCGAATGTGCTCAGGATGTGATCCATGATAATCTTCTTGGATGCCTCGTAGCCTTGGTCTAGGTACACAGCACCGATAACCGCTTCGAAGGTGTTCGCCAGAATCTGCTGGCGGGCTCGCTCGGAGCCTTGCTTTTCACCGCGGCTCAGTCGAAGCATCTTCTCGTATTCCAGACGAACTGATGCGGCACCAATCGATTCGGTGCGAACCAACGCAGAGCGCCAGTTGGTTAGGATGCCTTCTGGCTCAGAATAGTTGTTGAACAGGTATTCAGTGACAACCAGCTCAAGAACAGCGTCGCCCAGGAACTCCAGGCGCTCGTTGTGCTCCTTCGCGCTCTTCTTGTGCTCGTTCATGTAGCTGCGGTGCGTGAAGGCAGTCAGAATCAGCTCTGGGTCATTAAACTCAAAGCCAAAGGTTTCCTTCGCGAATTCTTGGTATTTGCTATAGTCCTGCATCTCGAATTTTCTTCATGGCAAGCAGAATTAGCTTACCAATGTCTTCATACTCGATCATATCCAGGGCTTCGTGAACATTAAACCACCCGATGCCGTTCATCCACTCTTCTTTCTTGAGCTTCTGAGCGCCATTTGCATGGACAAGGTAAATCTGGGTTGTCATAAGCACTAAGCTCTGCTGACGGCGATAGCGGAAGTGAATCTTGCCGAGCCAGCTCATCACATTTACTTCTGTCAGACCGGTTTCTTCACCGATCTCGCGCGCTGCTGTTTCCTTGGCGGTCTCACCTTCTTCGATGTGACCCTTTGGAATAGTCCAGCGGTCTTTGGCGTCCTGAATAAGGAGGATTTCGACATCATTTGTCTTCTTGTTGCGGCGAAATACAATACCACCAGCAGTCGGCTCGCGTACTACCTCTTGGATAGACGGTTTCCGACGGCCAAAGTATTTCTTAAATCGTTCGTTGAGTTGTTCGCCAAACTTCCCGATGGAATCAAAGTTCGGTGTTCTTGGCGGTTTCGCTGCTGGCATTAGGTTGTCCTTCGATCAACGTGCGGTACGCAGTACCGAGCACGCCGTTTACAAACTTGGATGAATTGTCACCACCAAACGCCTTGGCAAGTTCCACGGCTTCGTTGATGGCAACCTTAGGTGGCACCAAATCCTGGAGGTCCAGGAGTTCAAATAGTGCCAAACGTAGGATAGTTAAATCAATACGGGAAATTTGGTCGAGCGGCCACTCGGGAGCAATCGGCTGAATGGTCTCATCCAACTCCTTGAGTTTAGCGGCTGTACCGTGCACCAGCTTGTTCACAAACTCCTTGTCGTCAATCGTATCAGCGTAACGCTCTAGATTGCGGCCCAGGACTTCGTCCAAATCAACACTATCGTCACCGGCATTCTCGCGAAAGTCGTATTCGTAGAGAGTCTGTAAGGCTATAATGCGGCCCAAGTGTCGGTTTGATGCCATGGTAGCTTCCCTTAGGTTATGTTTTTAAACTATCACAAATAATCGAACAATGGTCGATTATTCGACTACTTCTTGGCTGCAATTTTCTTTGCAGCAGGCTTAGCGGTTTCGGCGGTCTTCTTCTTACCGCTTTCGCGCTTGGTTGTGAATGCCTTAACAGGTGAGGTCGCGTTGACCATGCGGGCAAGCTTCACGACAAGGTGGCTGCGGCGCAGGCCGGTCTTGCGTGGGCTGGTTTGCTTCTTTGGTTTACCCATGTAGGAAAAGCTCCTTTTAAACTTTATAGATGTAACTTGGCAATATTATAGCGTAAAAATAGGTATCGCTCAAGGCATACTGTATAATGCCCGCCTCTGGGAGCGCTAAAAAAGCAAAGAGCCGCCCCGGGCGGGGCAAGCTCGATGCTTTCCCCGCCACGCAAGGCGGCTTAGCGATGGAAGCGGAGTGCTCCATCCCATTCGTTGTAGTTGCGACCCGATGATTCTCGGATCTGGTTGGACTGAACGGTGTGCGAGGTAGCGGCCTCGAAGACCGTCAGCTTTCCGCTGCCCCCGTTCTTCACCACGAACGCCACATGGTCGTCCGAGTGGCCCGGGTGGTTCTCCTTGAGGAGGTAGACGATGTCGCCAGCGCGCGCTTCGCTGAAGCTGATCTTCGTCCAGTTGCCGTCATTACGGAAGTCGCGGGCAACCACGTCTTTCTTGATGCCCGTTACATCCATGACGGCAACATCGATCAGACCGCTACAGTCCAGACCGTCGCCCTTGGAATAGGCACCCGGCGGGTGACCACCTCCGTAGACGTAGGACTCGCTGTCGTGCGTCCGCCCCGACTTCAGCAGTGCAGCCGCATCGCTACTCGATGCGGCATCTGCGGCAGTCGATGAACCACCGCCACCTCCACCGAAGTCGAGACCGATGATCTTGCCGCCGAATACGACTGCAAGGATGATCACGACAGCGAAAGCGATGCCACCTCCGCCCATACCCCCGCTTCTTCTCCTGGGGGCAGGCCGTCTGCGGTAATACTGATTTGCCACGGCACCTCGCCAGTGTGAGAAGGACCAGTAACTTACACGACACCACGAGCGGTATCGATAACAGAGGAAACTTTACCATGAAACACCTATTATTACAACCACGACATAACCTGCTTGCAAACCCCTCATGCTTGTGGCATGATAACGACAAGCAGCTGGTGCGCCATTGGCTCTTGGCGTAGCCCCGTAAACAAACACAGTCAAAAACAAAAAGAGCCTCGGGTGGGCGCGCGCGAGCCGCTCATAAAGGAACTACGACCCTAAAAAGTGGTAGTTTCTTTTTTACTCCCCCTCTGTTACAATCTCATCTGTTACCCACTTGGGGATATAGCTCAGTTGGCTAGAGCGCTTCCATGGCATGGAAGAGGTCCAGGGTTCGAGTCCCTGTATCTCCACCAGAATTTATCAATAAAAAATCGACCGGCACTTGTCGGTCGTTTTTCGTGACTGCTATACTATAAGGAGTTAGAAGGATCAAAAAACGCGTCATGAATGAATCATCTATACCTCTCGGCATCTGGAAAAGCTCATACAAGTACCCTAGCAGCGGCCGGGGCCAGGAGCTCGAAGGGCAGCACTATGTCCGTGCCCACAAAAAAGACAACCACCTTATCTTTGAGAGTGCCGCAGAGACGAGCACCTCATATCTTATCGTTCGACTATCGATCGAAGATCACATCGCCACCGGCAGCTGGCAAGAGCAGACCGAACAGGACGGCTACTACAAGGGTGCCATATACTATGGTGCCATCCAGCTGGTCGTCAGTGACGACGGCAAATCTATGAAGGGCAAATGGGTTGGGTTTGGTAAAGACATGGAAGTCAACGTCGGCCCCTGGGAGCTCAGCTACGTGGGAGCCTCTCTTCCTAAAGATGCGCTGAGCGAGCACGCCCTACAAGTCAGCTAAAAACTATGGGACCATTCTCTAATAACAATCAGCCGCCAGCTCCACCTTCGGGCGGCAACAAACTTCCCGTGCCTGACGTTGAAGGCGCTCCAGAGACCGTAATTATTTCGACCGAACCCGACAATAGCGGCGGCGCCAAGAAATGGCTCGTCACTACTCTCATTATCGCTGGCGTCATGGCAACTGCCGGCATTATCGTCTTTGCATTCTATGTCTACGCTAGCAACACGCCGGGCTACATGCTCAGTGCTGCAATGCAGAACTTAGTCGCCAGCGAAGGTGAAGCGGGCGCCCTAAAGTACGAGTTACGCCAGGGCAGCAAGACCTCTACAGTCCAAGGAGACTTCCTGGTCTACACCGACCCGACCAACGCCCATAACATGTCACTGACAACGAGCCTTGGGCAGGACACCTCTCGTGTGAGCGGCAATATGCGACTCTTTAGCGATGCCAATTACGTCCAGACCGCCGGGCTCAGCAACCTAGGGCGGCTTATCAGTGCACTGGGCGGCATGGGCAACGCGCTATCACCAGATAGCCTCGTGCGTCTCGGCAGCCTGGATGGCCAATGGTATTCCCTCACCTCCGATGATGTTGACCAGCTGCACGACATATTCCCACAGCACACGGCCAAAAATGGCCCGACCTCAGCCGACATCGAGGCCTTAGAGCAGTTCTACATCAAGCACCCGTTCCTGACGCCCGCTGCTCAGTTGAGCGATGAGCGCATCGACAATATCAACACCATGCACATAAAGGTGACAATCGACGGCGCAAAGTTCGATGAATTCCTGCACGCCGTCAAGGCAGCTGACATCAAGTCCCTGCAATTGACCGATGCCGATATCCAGACTATCAAAGGGAGCAGCCTCTTGAGTGGCGCCACCATCGAGGCATGGATCACTCGAAGCGACCGTACCTTCCAGCAGCTACAACTGAGTCGAGCCGAAAACGGCTCCGCCCGAACCTGGACTGTCACGTTCAAATCCGAGCTCGCCGCCGCCCAACGCCAGACCGTACTAAGACCCGACAGTGCCAAAAGCGCCAGCGTACTTCTCCGTGGTATCCGCAACATCGCAGCTCCCGCACCGGCCAGTCAGTCGACGGCGCAGTAGCTCTGCGCTACAATTGGGGTAATGAAAAACTTCGTCCTCTTACTTGTTGAGTTTCAGACTAAGCGCTTCCTCAAGCGACACAAGGCTAAAATCATTGCTGTCACCGGCAGCGTCGGCAAGACGAGCACCAAGCTTGCGATCACTACTGTTCTGCGGCAGCGCTTTCGCGTTCTGAGCCAAGAGGGCAACTACAACGCCGAGGTCAGCGTGCCAATGACCATCTTTGATCTGCCCATGCCACCGGCGGCTAGGCTGAAAAGTCCTATCGAATGGCTGAAACAGCTATGGTACATGGAGCTCAAGATTCGTCGACCGCTCAACTTCGACGTGATCGTCCTCGAGCTTGGCACCGACAAGCCAGGCGACATCAAGCACTTCCGCAAATATCTCCGTCCCAATATCGCCGTCGTCACAGCGGTCACGCCTGAGCACATGGAGTTCTTCAAGACGATCGACGCCGTCGCCCAGGAAGAACTGGCCGTCACCAATTTCAGCGAGCTGGCTATTATCAACCGCGACGACATCGACGAAACCTTCGCGCGCTTCGTGAACAACAGCAACATCGACACCTACGGAACGAGCGGCGTGGCCGAATACCACTACCTCACCGAGGATTTTGAGGCTGGCGCTGGATTTGCCGGAAAATTCGTCTCACCTGAGTTTGGCGAACAGCAAGTTGTTCTGAGCCTGGCTGGCGAGCACAACGTGAAGGCCGCCGTGGCCGCCGGTGTGGTCGGCATTAAGATGGGCCTCAACCAAAAAGAAATCGTCACCGGCCTCACCGCCATTCGTCCCGTTAAAGGCCGTATGAACATCCTAAAAGGCCTGTTAGACTCGACTATCATCGATGATACCTACAACTCCAGCCCAGCCGCTGCCGTGGCCGCTCTCCAGACGCTCTACCTATTCCCGAGCAAGCAAAAGATCGCCATCCTCGGCTCCATGAACGAACTCGGTGATTTCTCGCAAAAAGCCCACGAAGAAGTTGGCACCATGTGCGACCCAACCTTGCTCGACTGGGTTGTGACAATTGGCGATGACGCCGAGAAGTTCCTGGCGCCGGCCGCCGCTAAACGTGGTTGCCAGATCCGCAGCTTCAAGAGCCCGTACGAAGCCGGTGCGTTTGTGCACTCCGTCCTCCACCCCCACGCGACAGTCCTCGCCAAAGGTTCGCAGAACCGCGTCTTTGCCGAGGAAGCCATCAAGATTCTACTCCACAGCACCGAAGAAGAAGCCCAGCTCGTTCGCCAAAGCGCCGACTGGCTCGCAAAGAAAGAAGCAATGTTCGATCGATACGCTGGGCTGGAAACGCCGAAGGGCTAGGACTCGCTTGGCTGAGGAGCTTCACAGCCGACTCTTCCTCTTGTGCAGTCCAAGAACGTCCTGTTTCCCAGGAGAACGGAATGAGCTGCTTGCGAATGAAGTGGTTCTTGGGCGCATAAGAGGAAGGGGCGGCGTCCTTAGCGGCTAGCCCAACAGAGGTATCTGGTATATAATTATCTTCGATATGACACAGTCTTCGACGCTAGTTGCCCGTCTCGACCTTCTCCTCCCCTAGGGGAGCACATTTTGATACCCTAGATTTCATTTTACAAAGCAACTAATCAGGACACGCTATGAAGCGATACAACCCCGCATCAATCGAACCAAAATGGCAAAAAGTCTGGGCCGAGACCGGCATCTACCAAGCCACAACCGACAAAACCAAGCCCAAGAACTACATCCTCGACTTCTTCCCGTACCCGTCCGGCGCCTCAATGCACGTCGGCCACGTCCGTAACTACACCATCAGCGACTCGCTCGCTCGCTTCGCTCGCCAGCGCGGTCAGAACGTCTTGCACCCAATGGGTTGGGACGAATTTGGCCTGCCAGCCGAGAACTACGCCATCAAGACCGGCGTTAGCCCGCAGGCTTCAGTCAAGAAAAACACCTCCCACTTCAAAAAACAGCTCACCCAAATGGGCATCGGCATCGACTGGACTCGCGAGTTTGGCTCTTCCGACCCCGATTACTACCGATGGACTCAGTGGCTATTCACCGTGCTCCTCGAGCGCGGTCTGGCCTACCAAAAGGAAAGCCTCCAGTGGTGGTGTGACCACGACAAGACCGTCCTAGCCAACGAACAGGTCGAAGCTGGCCGCTGTTGGCGCTGTGGCAACAAGGTCACAAAGAAACCGCTGAAGCAGTGGTTCTTCAAGATTACCGACTACGCTGACCGCTTGGCCGACGATCTGGAAGACTTAGATTGGTCCGATGCTATCAAGGCCATGCAGCGAAACTGGATCGGTCGCAGCCGCGGCGCCGAAGTCGACTTTCCGGTCGCTGGCTCAAAGCATAAGGTCAAAATCTTCACCACTCGCCCCGACACATTATTTGGCGCGACTTTCCTAGCCTTGGCACCCGAACACCCTCTGGTAGCCGAGCTCACCACGAGCGAACATCGCGAGAACGTCGAGCAATACATCGCTGCCGCAATGGCCAAGAGTGACGTCGATCGCATGGAAACAGACCGCGAAAAAACCGGCGTGTTTACTGGCAGCTACGCTATCAATCCCATCAACAACGAACAAATTCCAATCTGGGTTGCTGACTACGCCCTGATGGGCTACGGCACCGGCGCGGTCATGGCCTGTCCAGCGCATGATGAGCGCGACTTTGCATTCGCCGAGAAATTCAATCTGCCAATCATCCAAGTTATCGAGCCAGTCACCGGCAAACCGCAAGAAAATCCCGAATTCCGCCGCAGTATTGTCGCCATCGTGCGGAACCCAAAGACTAAAAAATACTTGTCTATCAACTGGGGTAAGCAAGGTGGTAGCCTGTTTATCGGTGGTGGTCGTGAAGACAGCGAAGATATCGAGTCGACCGCTCTTCGTGAAATCACCGAAGAAACCGGCTATAAGAACGTAAAGCTTGTCAGCAAAACTGGTCGCATCCACCACCATTACTTCGCCCACAGTAAGAATGTCGCCCGACAGATCGAAGCCCATGCGTTGCTGTTTGACCTCGTCGACGACGAGCAGACCGCGACTGCCCTCGAAGAAAACGAAAAAGGTAAATTCACTGTCGAGTGGCTCAGCGAAAACGAAATCGTTGCCCGAGTCCAGGACGAGCTCCACGCCACCTCCTACCAGCTGCTCACCCAGAGTGCCTGCTATCACGGCGAGGGCCAGCTCGTGAACTCTGGTGCATACGACGGCATGGCTAGCCACGAAGCACGCGAAAAGATCGTTGCCGACCTCCACTCCAAGAAGGCCGGAGGGGAACGCGTAAACTACAAAATCCGCGACTGGCTGATCAGCCGCCAACGCTATTGGGGCGCTCCAATCCCTATCGTTCACTGTCCTGACGACGGTGTTGTTGCGATTCCTGCCGACCAGTTGCCCGTCGAGCTTCCGCTCATGGAGAGCTATGAACCATCTGGCGACGGTCGTTCACCCCTGGCCCGCGTCCCTGAATGGGTCAACACGACCTGTCCAAAGTGTGGCGGCCCAGCTACGCGCGAGACCGACACTATGGACGGCTTTGCCTGCTCTAGCTGGTACTTCCTGCGCTTTGCCGACCCGCACAACACTGAAGCAGCATTCGACACAGAAAAGATCAAATACTGGCTGCCCGTCGATACCTATATCGGTGGCGCCGAACACGCCGTCATGCACCTGCTATACGCCCGCTTCTGGACCAAAGTCATGCACGATGCCGGACTAATCGACTTCGACGAGCCATTCACCGCCCTGCGCAACCACGGCATGATCTGGGCTCCAGACGGCCGCAAGATGAGCAAAAGCTTTGGTAACACCATCGCTCCTGACGATTTGATTGCCGACGGCTACGGTGCCGACGCGATTCGTGTCATGGAGCTGTTCATTGCGCCATGGAATCAAGGCGCAAACTGGAGTACTGAAGGTCTGGGCGGTTGCTATCGCTTCCTGCAGCGCGCCTGGAAGGTCAGCCAAGAATACTTGAGCGGCAAACCAGCTGAAGGCAATCGTGAACTCGAAACCCGTCTTACTATTGTCACGCACAAGACCATCAAGAAAGTCACCGAAGACCTGCACACCCTTGGCTTCAATACTGCCATCGCCGCACTCATGGAATTCGTCAACGAACTCTACAAGATCAAAGTTGAGCTGCCTGCTCACACCGAAAACCCAGCCTGGAAAGAGGCAGTCGCCGCACTCGCCCAGTTGCTTGCGCCATTCGCGCCACACATCGCCGAAGAAATCTGGAGTGAACTCGGTCACGAGGATTCCGTACACGTTGACCACTGGCCAACCTGGGATGCCAAGCTCCTTGTCGCCGACGTCATCACCATTGTCGTACAGATCAACGGCAAAGTGCGCGCCAAGCTAGACGTCCCAGCAGACGACACCGAAGAGGACGTCACGAAGGCCGCCCTCGAGAACGAACGAGTCATTGAGCTCATTGGCGTCAAGCGCCCAGCCAAGGTCATTTACGTGCCTGGCCGCCTCGTCAACATAGTTGTAAAATAACGAAAATATGCTATTGTCTTCTAAGTAGAAGGTAGGCGCCCGTTATGGTTGCCCTTTCTTAAAAATCGAGTTCGACACGTCCTACCGAACGGAGTGTGGGCAAATGCCCCAAGACGGAGTCGGTGGACAGCGCCGACACCCGCAGCGAAAGCCGCAGCCCAAACGTCGTCCACGGCAACCGCCGGTTCAGAGGCCCAGACCTCGGCCCCGGCCAAGGCCTCTGGTGTTCCAGCGACCGCCCATCCGCAAGAACGTTCCTGTTTCGAGCGGTATAGTCGGAGCAGCGGGCGTCATTGCGTTCATCGCACTGATGATCGCTCTCCTTGGGACCGGCACCATCAAGGTTGGAGGCGGTTCTGACCCTGGCTCTGGCGGCGGCAAGCTGCCGAGCGTCTCCATCGAAGGGTCCATCCCCTGTCAGGCGAGCGACTACACGCACCTCACTTCTGACCGGCTCCACACCTGTGTGGACGCCAAGAAGTACGCCAAGGCCAAGCTCGTCCAGATGGGACAAAGCGGTCAGTGGGGTTGCCTCGACAAGCTCTGGGACCACGAGTCCAACTGGAGTGCCTGGGCCGTGGGTTCGCCCACGTCCAACGGCAGAGCTCAGGGCATCCCCCAGGCGCTTGGCCACGGCGACGTGTTCAGCCTAGGCGACTGGAAAGCACAAGTGGATTGGGGTCTCAACTACATCTTCCACGGTAGCGGGAACTTCAGCAATCCATGCGACGCATGGACATTCTGGAATTCCCACACCCCCCACTGGTACTAACGCGGGCTCGATACGCCCAGGCCGACAGCGATGATCGGCCTGGGCGAAGACTCAGAAATTATCTTCCGATGTTACAGACTTAGTATGTATCATATATTGACATAGGCCCGAGAAACGTATATGGTACTTCATGTATCCACACCTGCAGTTAGGTGTGGTTTATGCATCTTCCGTACAGTCAGCCCCCAACCACCTCACTAAGGGAGGGAAACCGTGGGTATTTCACCACCCGTCCGGACGGGCGGACAGGACGAGTTCGAGAAGGGAATCCAGAAGGCCGCGTCGATCCTCGGCAACGTCGTCGGCGGTGGGATCTTCTTCTTCACCCTGGGCCTCGTGTCCATCGAAGTGATTCTCAACCCGATCTTCTTGTTTGCGCAGGCCAAGGCCAACGGCGTGGACATCGGGTCGCCGTTCGTCAGCATGTCGTGGTGGACGGTGATTGTCGTCACCTTCGCCACCACCGGCATCCAGTACGCGCTACTCCAGCCGGGTGGCGACCGCAAGGGCATCGGCTACAAGATCGGCTGGGCCATCGCCATCATGGACACACTCATGGACGGCGGCGGCTTCCTGGCCTGGGTCAACGGTGGCGACATCTGGAAGCTGAGCGGTGACTCGACTCATCTCCAGTTCGGCATCCTGCCCCCGGCGGGCGCCGACTCCACGCAGTGGATCGGCTGGGCCTTCATCTGCGCGATCTGCCTGGGCCACGAGCCGTTCCTGTCTCAGGTCCTCGGCCGCCTCACGTTCGATGCATCTCCCGACGCCGGCATCATGGCCGTCAACGTCAGCAGGTGGACCGAGCGTGCCGGCAAGCTCCACAACCGCATCAAGCTGATCACCATCAGCTTCGCGCCCTACATCATGATGGGGCTGGACGTGATGTTGTTCCCGCAGTCCGCCAACGGACAGAACGGCGTCATCCAGCTCACGTGGATCATCCTGACGATCGCGGTGACACTCGCCACCATGACCGTCTGGGAGTACTACAACCACCTCAGGATGGAAGGCAGCTACAAGGTACGAGACCTGGACCGAAAACACCAGATCGGTTTCATGGTTGCCCTGGGGTTGACGATCTTCGACAGCGTCTACGACCTCAAGGGCTTCAACCAGGTCATCTACAACCAGTCGGCACTCATCCCACAGCACCTCCCTCCGGGGGGGTTGGGACAGTTCTTCCTCACGGCGGGACTGGTCATGCTGATGTGCACCGCCTTCGAGCCGATGAACTCGCACCTGTTCGGGCCACTGACCCGACTGGCGTCGATCCTTCCCGGCTACGACGACGGTGGCGGAGGCGACATGGGTGGCGGCGACCCCTTCGCCGGAGACGATGGGGGCCACGATATGTAGCCGGTGGCGGGGCCGACGACGTACGGAAGACCGGCCGAGGCCGGGCGCAGCTGCAACACGCTGCGCCCGGCCCGGTCAGTCCAACCAACTGAAATTATTTATAAATCCAAACTAAGCAGAGCGGTGGCGTTCGCCTGAACGCGCTTCTACGCGTTGCTCGCCTACGAGCGGCATAACCCAAAACGCAATAACCAGCACCAAAAGCACTGCAAATCCACACATAATCGACGGAATACCCGAGATAGTCGATGGATCGATTGTGTTCACGACAGTCGTGGGCAGCATAAAGAGCACATAGCCAGCAATAAATGCATGCAGCGCTCGCTTACGCTTTTCGTCGACGTTCCCCGCAAACTGGAAGCTCAACCCAATCGTAACGAGAAGCAGGCCGTAATAGTAGATCGTATAGAGGTGAGCTGCCGTCGTGCCGAGCTGGAAGATAACATAGTTACCCAGGCACTGGCTGCCTGTAAACACATCACTCGCCAGCAAAAAGTACGCCATAAATCCACCCGCAAGAGCATATGTCGCCGTCACAATCGGCTTGCTTGTCCTGCCTGACAGGGCAAATGCGAGGTGCACGCCCAGCGGTGGTAGCATCGTGATAGACACATAGCCAATTCGCGCCCATGTGCTGGACGTCATGCCCAGCCCACCGCACACCATATACTCAGCCATCTGGAAAATCGCCAGAAAACTAAACATTGCCACAACCAATCGACTCACGCGGCTAAGCTTGTATCGCCACGCGGTATATGCGGCCAAAAAGATTTCGATAGCAAAAGTCGCCAGCATGACCGGCGGCGAGAAACAATACATAGCACCACCGCCCAGTTTTCGTAATCGCTTGCTCATTCCCACCACGTTACTCCTTTATGATTTTCATAAGCTCGGTCTCGTCGATCTGTTTTGTGCCGAGTTTCTCTGCTTTCGCTACTTTGCTCTCGCCTGGATTTTCACCCAGCACGAGGTAGGTTGTGGTCTTACCGACGCTGCTCTGGAATGTACCGCCGAGTTCACGAATCCTATCCGCTGCTGCATCGCGGTCCATTTTCGATAGTGTCCCGGTAATCACAAAGCCTTGGCCATGAAGCGGCCCTTTAGCGTGAGACTTGTAGACCGGCAGAACGTCGAGCTCTTTGAACTTCTCAAGCAGCCTCTGATTATCTTCGTCCGCAAACCACGCGAGGGTGGACTCGGCCACGATGTCGCCGACGCCCTCCACGCTCAACAGGTCGTCCATAGTCGCATGAGCCAACTTCTCCAGCGAACCAAACTTCTCGCTCAGATCGATCGCCGTCTGCGAACCCACGTGGCGAATACCGAGGCCAAAGATAAATCGCGGTAATGGCGGACGCTTGGCGGCAGCAATGCCATTGATCAGATTCGTCGCCGAGATGTCGGCAAAACGATCAAGCTCCAGCACCTGCTCTTTGGTAATCGCATAGATATCAGCCATGTCGTGCACAAGCTTCGCGTCCACCAGTGCGGCCACGTTCTTCTCGCCCATGCCGTCGATGTCGAGCGCCTGCTTGCTGGCAAAGTGTTCCAGCGCTTGCTTCAGTAGAATCTTGCCCGTGGCGCCCTTTACGCGGTACACTGCTTCGCCTTCTGGACGAGCAAACTCGAGCTCAGGATACTGGCGTTTCAGCTCGGCTTCCATGTCGAAGGCTCGGGATTTTCTAGGGCGAAGCTTCGGCAAAACCTTGGAAACCTGCGGGATAATGTCCCCTGCCTTGAAGATAATAACTGTATCGCCCACGCGAATATCCTTACGCGCGATCTCATCAGCATTGTGCAGACTCGCGTGTTGAACCGTTGAACCCGCCACAAAAACCGGATCAAAAACCGCCACCGGCGTGGCTGCCCCGGTGCGCCCGATGCTGATCACAATGTCCCGAACGACGGTCGTCGCCTCTTCGGCTGCATACTTGTACGCAACTGCCGCGCGTGGCGCCTTGCCAACCACACCGAGGTCCGCAAATTCCTTGCGGTTATTCAGCTTTATGACCATGCCATCTGTGTTGTACGGCAAATGGTGGCGCTTATCCTCCCACTCGTCGACGAAATGCATAATCGCATCCAGGTCCTTCAGGACCGCAGCCTGACGCCCCGATGCAATACCAAGGTTACGGATCGCCTCGTAGGCATACGCATTCGTCGGAATCTCGGCTGGGTCATCCCGCAAAATGTCCCAGGCGCGAAAACGCAGCGGGCGCTCGGCAGCAAGCTTTGGATCCAGCTGTCGGATGCTCCCCGCAGCGGTGTTACGCGGATTGGCGTAGGTCGGCTTGCCTTCTGTTTCACGAGATTTGTTGAGCGCCTCGAAATCTTTCTTATGGATGATAATCTCACCGCGAATCTCGGTGCGGCCTTCCAGAAAATGCTCAAAACCTTTTGCAGTCCTCAGCTCAAACGGCACGCTTTCTATAGTCCGAATGTTTGCCGTCACATCCTCGCCGACAAACCCATCACCACGCGTCACGGCGCGCACAAACTTGCCGTCCTGATAGATAAGCGCACAGGCCAAGCCATCGAGCTTCACGTCAATGAAAAACTCGGGTTTCGCCTCTGGTGCGAGCTTCTGCACACGCTTTATCCAGGCCTCAACTTCGTCGCGGCTAAAGACGTCATTCAGACTAAGCATCCGGCTGGTGTGCTGCACCTGCGTAAAGCCAGGCAGTGGCTGGCCAGCCACGCGCTGCGTCGGACTATCAGGGGTCACGAGGTCTGGAAATTGCTCTTCCAGCTGCGCGAGTTCATGCTTCAGGCTATCCGCGGCCGACTCGCTCATGATCGACTCGTCCAGGACATGATAATGATAGCGGTAATCGTTGATGGTGTCGCGAAGCTTCGCGATGCGCTGCTTCGCCTGCTCGTGGCTTAGCTGCTTCATGCCAGCAGGGACCTATAAAGTCTATAAACGTAAACCGAAGTGTATACCAGCGTCAGTCCAATGAGCCCCTGCACAACGATAGGCACCAGCGGCAGCCAGTCAAAGCGCAGCCAGGTATCGATCATAAACACAGGAATCAATACGACGGCCCATAGCAGGAGAACCTGCACCGCAAGCATCAAGACACGCAGCACAATCCCCCACCGGCGGTTCATAACCAGCTCGCGAGCAGTCCTCAGCGCCTGCCACGGGTATGTCCCTGGGAGTGCTATAACAATCAACGCAGTCAATGAGCTCACGACCATATATGCAGACA
>FTKL01000787.1_pt2 | contig 22185 bp, 22 predicted proteins | sample 2434061 | NCBI WGS metagenome assembly FTKL01 (sample SAMEA3914816, study PRJEB12502) | metagenome | biome: forest; material: soil | place: USA | collected 2011-09-16 | depth 0.3 m
CTGAGAGCGACCGGCAATTGGGCGCCCCCCAATCGCCGGTCGCTCTGGGACCGGGAGGCCGCGAAGGCCCGTCCTGTGCCGACCGGGTGGCTTCGGCCGCCGGGCGGGCCCGGTCAGGCGTGCCCGAGCACCAGTTCGGGTAGGCGCAGGGCATGGCATTCTTCAGGAGACCCAGGCCCGACCGTGCGGTGCCCGACGGTGAGGCGGAAGGCCGGAAGGCCGACACCGCCGGCCCCGCACCGGGAGAGCTGGCCGAGGAGCTCGCCGAACTCGTCGAGGGCATGGAGCGCGGCCCCGCCCGCTCCGGCCCGGTCGCGCCCGCCGAGGTGGCCCTGCACCGCAGGGGCGGCCGGCAGCGCGCGACCAGGCTCGTCAGATCCCTGATGGGCCTGCTCGGCCGGGGCGGCCGGGTGGCGGTCAAGGGCGCGGGGTACGGCGGCCGGGCCCTCGCGGACCGGCTGCTGGTGGCCGCTCCCCGCATCCCGGTGCGAAGCCTGGCCACGCTCCGCTCGCAGTACCCCGGGATATCCGACTCCGAACAGCTCGCCGACCTCCTGGTCACCGGAGCCTGCCGGGCCTCCGCCGCGCTCGGCGCGGGCGTCGGCGCCGCCGCCATGCTGCCGGTACCGCCCGCGATGCCGGTGGAGATCGCCGCCGAGACTCTCGCCGTGGCGGCCGTCGAGATCAAGCTGATCGCCGAGCTGCACGAGGTCTACGGCCAGCCCGCGACCGGCAACACCGCCCAGCGGGGCGCCGCCTACGTCACCGCCTGGTCCAACCGGCGGGGGATCGACCGGGCGGCGCTGCTCAAGCCCGCCGGCCTGGTGGCGGTCGCGGTCGGCAGCGACGTCCGCAAGCGGCTCGGAAAGCGGCTGACCCGCAGCTCGCTGCGCCGGCTGCCCTCGCTGATGCCGCTGCTGATCGGCGCCGGCATCGGCGCGAACATCAACCGGCGGGACACCCGCAAACTGGCCGGCGAGGTCCGCGACGACCTGCGCGGCCGCCCGCCGGCCGATCCCTCCTACTGGACGGCGGCGTCCCCCGGGCCCGCCACTGGCGGAGCCGGCGGAGCCGGGGGACGCCTGGAGCGCTGACGCCGGACGGGGCCGGGCCGGCGCGCCCGGCCACCGTCGGCGCGTCACTGCGGTGCGTGCGCCCCCTTGCCGCTCTTGACGCCCTGCACCATCGACTGGTGCACGGCGCGCGCGGTCGTCTCGTCGGCGGCGGGCACCGGGCTCCCCACCACCGTGTACCAGTCCAGTGCGCCGCTGTACTGCACGGTCAGCCTGACCTCGCCGTCCACCCAGGTGGTGTGCACGGTGAGATCGCCGGTGATGGGGCCGACCTCGACGGTCTCCACGCCGCCGGGGCCGCTGATGATGCTCTGGGTGGTCCAGGTCGCCCAGGTGTTCACGCGGCCTCACCGCCCCGGGCACCGCACCGGAGCCTTGGGCGTCCGGGGCCGGGCGGGGTGCGGACGGCGCCGGACCGGGCCGTCGCCCCCGTCGCCGCGCTCAGGACAGTCCCTCCGGCTCCTCGTAGGCGTCGCCCTCGGCCTGCGACGTGTCCTGCGCGTGGGCGTTCTGCATCGAGGTGATGCCCTCCTCCGGGTCCGCCGCGCGGACGTCCTCGTCCTGGTCGCTGCTCACCTGGGACCGTGCGCTCATGTCCGACATAGCGAACTCCGTCTCCTCGGCCGACCGGGGGACGGCCGTAGCCGTGGGCGGTCGCCCGGCCGGGTCTCTGCCTCCCTCCAGCGTGCATCCGGCCCGCCGATAGGGCCAACCGGGTATCGCGCCGGGCGGGGCGGGCGCGGCGGCGGGGACGGTCCGCGGCGCACCGGCCCGTCACCAGGCCACCGGCAGGGACACCAGTCCGTGGACGACGTCACGGCTGCGGTGGACGAGCTCGTCGTCCGCCGCCAGGACGCGCAGGCCGGGCAACCGGCGCAGCAGCGTCTCCAGGGCGATCTGCAGCTCGGCCCGGGCCAGCGGCTGCCCGAGGCACTGGTGGACGCCGAAGCCGAACGCGAGGTGCCGCCGGGCGTCGCGCTCCACGTCCAGCTCGTCGGCGGCCCCGAACACGGCCTCGTCGCGGTTGGCGGTGGAGAGCATGCACATCACCGCCTCGCCGGAGCGGACGAGCGTGCCGCCGAGCTCCACGTCCGCGGTGGCCACCCGGGGCAGGCCGGACTGGATGATGGTGAGGTAGCGCAGCAACTCCTCGACCGCGCCCCGCACCAGCCCGGGGTCGGCCCGCAGCAGCGCCGCCTGGCCGGGCCGGCGCAGCAGCGCCAAGGTGGCGAGCGCGGTCATGTTGGCGGTGGTCTCGTGGCCGGCGACGAGCAGCAGCAGCCCGGTCGCGGCGATCTCGGCCGGCCCGAGGTCCTCCCGGGCGGCGAGGCGGCTCAGCACGTCGTCGCCGGGCCGGCGGAGCTTCTCGGCGGCCAGCCCGGTCAGGTAGTCCTGCAGCTCGCGCTGCGCCTCCCGGGCCCGGGCCGGCGGGGTGGTGCCGTCGAGCAGCGTCCGGCTCAGGCCCTGGAAGAACTCGTGGTCAGCGTAGGGCACCCCGAGCAGCAGGCAGATGACGAGCGAGGGCACCGGCAGGGCGAAGTCGGCGACCAGGTCGGCGGTGGTGCCGCGGGCGGTCATCCCGTCGATGGTGTCGTCCACGATCCGCTGGATCTCGGGGCGCATCGCCTCGACCCGCTTGACCAGGAAGTCCTTGGTGACCATCCGGCGCAGCCGGGCGTGTTCGGGGTCGTCGAGCCGGAGGAAGCTGGGGTTGGTGGTGGCGAGCGCGCGGCGCCCGGGGGAGGTGAACGGGAAGCCGGGGTGCCGCGCGTCGGCGCTGAAGCGCTGGTCGGACAGGACGGCGCGGACCTCCTGGTAGCCCGTCACCAGCCAGCAGAAGCCGCCGTCCGGCAGCCGGGCCGCGGTGACCGGCCCCTCGCGCCCGGCGATCCCGTACGCGGGCGGCGGGTCGAACGGGCAGCTGCCGGAAGGGGCGGGGAGGGTGAGGGAGGGCGCGGTGGGTGTGCTCGTCACGAGGGTGGTCTCCTTACGGATTCCGGGCGCGCGGGCTGCCGCACGCCGGGGCCTCAGGGGTTCACTGTGCACGTGCTGCCGGGGTCCTCACGGCACGTCAGGTACGCCCCGGTGCGTCACGCGTGTCGGGCGCGGGGGTTGTCCCGGTGACGGAGATGGCGCCGCTCGGGCAGAGCGCGGCGGCCAGCCGTACGTCGGCGTGCAGGCCGGGCCCGGGGATCGCGCGGCGCAGTCGTACCAGGCCGTCGTCGTCGCTCTGGTCGAACACGTCGGGTGCTGCCAGCACGCACTGCCCCGCGCTGCAGCAAAGGTCCTGATCAATGGTCACCTGCATGTCGGACACCTCCGTGGTACGGCGGCGGACCGTGCCGGGCCGCTCGCCCGTGCCGTGGGTCCCCAAGGTAGCCGTCACTGTGTCGCACACGAAGGGTGCGGCGCCGAAGGGGCCGAGAATGGCCGGTTCGGGACCGGAACGGGCCGGTCCGCCCCGGTCCTCCCGGAGAGCGGACCCCCGACGCGGGTACGGGGTCAGTGCTGGAGGTCGCCCAGCCCGGTGACGGTCTGCCCGGCCACGGCGTCGGTGCCGTCGGCGACGGTGTCCGGGGTGCTGGTGGAGTTCTGCGGGCCGGTGCCGCTCGGGCCGTCGTGCGCGGGGCCCGCGTGGGCGCTGGGGGCGACGAGGGAGGCGACGACGCCGGCGGCCAGGGATGCGACGGCGAGCATGCTGCGCTTCTTCATGCCGTGCCCAACGACCGGCGCCGCGCGAGGTCACGGCCACCGGTGGGCCCGGCGCCGTCCGGGGTTTACCCGGTTGCCGGGGGCCCGCCCCACCCGTGGGGGTGAGCGGGTCGGCCGAACGGCCGCGAGGAGGGTTTTCGCGCCCGCCGGGGCGGACAGGTTGCACACGACCCGACTGGAAAGGTGCACCGGTATGACGCTGACCATGCTTCTGCTGACCACTCCGCTCCTGCTCGCGGCACTGCTGGCCGGCGTCCGCCGCGAGCAGCGTGAGGCCCGGCCGCCGGCCCGGCACGGTCGCGCCCGGCACGCCGCCCGGCCCCGTGCCGGTCAGGCGGCGCGGGGCCGGGCGGAACTGCGGGCCCGGGTGGAGCCGCGCCCGGTCCGGTGCCGGTAGCGCCGGCGCTCGGGGCTCCGGCGTCAGTAGCGCTGGGCCTTGGCGACCCTGGGGGTGGCGGCGAGGCCCTCGTCGCGGCCGCCGAACGCGACCGGCGAGGCCTTGGCGCCGGGCTGGAGGTCCTGGGCGCCGACCACGGTGGTGTCCACCACGGTGCCCGAGGCGTCGACGAAGTCGACCCGGACGGCGTACGAGGCCGTCGCGTTGGTGCTGTTGGTGATCGTCACCACGGCCGCGCGGCGGCCGCCGGAGTTGGCGGTCGGCACACCGGTGAGCGTGACGTCGGACAGCGCGTTCCCGCCGTCGGCGACCGAGGAGAGCGCTGCCGACGCCGAGGCGTTGGCGCGCGAGACCTCGGCGGAGACCGAGGCCTCGAACGACGAGGCCGCGGCGGACGCGCCCGAGGCGAGGGCGGACGCCGAGGACAGCAGGGCGGACGGCAGCAGCGAGGACGGCGGGGTGCCCTGGACGGTGGGGCGCGTGGGCGAACTGCCGGAGGTGGTGTCCGAGCTGCTGCCGCAGGCGGCCACGGTGGTGGCGGTGAGGGCCAGCAGGGCGGTGGCGGCGCCGACCCGCAGCGGGTGGAGCCGGTGGTTTCGTGCGGTCCTGCGGCCGCCGGTGTTCGTCACGAGGTCGCTCCTGAGGTCGCGTGCCGGTGGCCTGATCGCCCCCGCACGCCCAAGGCTGCAACCGATCGCCGGGGTCCGCGCGGACGGGGCCGCCAACCGGGTGGTATCGGGGTCCTGCGAAATATCTACCAGGTTTTCCTGTTTTGCCCGAGTACCGGCGGCCCGTTGAGGGGAAGAGTGGGCAAGACGATCCCCGATACAGGAAGGGCTCCTCCATGCACTCTGCAGAGCTCACGCCGTCCGTTCTCGCCGAGCTCCGGCGGCACCGGCGCTACCCGGCCCTGTCCCTGGTGATGCCCACGCACCGAAGTGAGCCCGAGAACGCCCAGGACGCGGTGCGTCTGCGCAACCTCGTCGCCGAGGCGAAGAGCCGCCTGCACGCCGACGAGGCGGTCTCGCGGGCCGACCGGCTGGACGTCCTGGACCAGTTGGACCGCGCCGTCGCCGAGGTCGACCTGGTGCACGCCGAGGACGGACTGGTGATCCTGGTCGCCCCGGGCGAGCACCAGGTGTGGTCCATCCCGCGGACCGTGCCGGAGCGGATCGTCTTCGCCGAGACCTTCCTGACGCGCAACCTCGTCGCCACGCAGGTCGCCGCCGTCCCGTACTGGGTGCTGACGATCTCGGCCGAGCGCTCCGCGCTGTTCGGCGGCTCCGGTAAGGCGCTGTCCGAGCATGCCGCGCAGGGATTCCCCCGCGAGCAGGAGCCCGACCAGCCGGACGTCGAGCGCAAGGAGCGGATCGGGGACGTGCCCAGCACCTTCCGCGACGAGCAGACCAGGCACTTCATCCGGGAGGCGGACGCGGCCCTCGGGGCCGTGCTGGAGACCGACCCGCGCGCGGTGTACGTCGCGGGCGACGCGCCCGCGCTGGCGGTGCTCGGCGAGGTCGGCACGGCGGCGAAGACGGCGGTGGCACACGTGGTCAGGGGAGGCCTGGCGCACGCCTCGGCCGCGGTGGTGCGGGACGCGGTGAGCGGCGCCGTCGCCGAGCAGGGCGTCCGGGCGGTCGCGCAGGCGAAGGAGCGGCTGAGCCAGGCGAAGGGGGCGCGTTCGCTGGCGGCCGGGATCGACGAGGTCTGGCGGAGCGTCTCCGAGGGCCGGGCCGCGCTCGTCGTGCTGGAGGAGCACTACTGGGAGCCCGTCCTGGTCACCGACAACCACCTGGTGCCGGCCCGCGGCGGCACGCCGGACGTCCGCGAGGACATGGTCGACGAGATCGTCGAGCGGGCTCTGGACACCGGCGCGCAGGTGCAGTTCGTGCCGACCGACGAGCTGGTCGAGCACGGGCGCATCGCGGCGGTGCTGCGCTACTGACGCACCGTCCGAGGGCCCGGAGCCGCTCCGGGACGCCTCCCGCACACCCGTCGCCGGACGGGACAGGGCCGCCGACTCGCTCGTGGAGCCGGCGGCCCGTCGGCGTCCGCCGACGCGCAGGGACATATCACGCAATCGGTGCAGATCGCACCTTAGGGTGGGGTGAAATGCCGGCCCGCCCCTGGAGGAGTCATCCACCTCGCCCCCGCCCACCGGCACCGGTACCCGTGCCGGTCCTGGCCCGCCCGCGTAGCGGAGGCCGTCCGTGGAGCACGCTGACACTCTGATCGCGATGGGCGGCGCGTTCCTGGCGGCGGCGCTGCTGGCCCGGCTCGGCCGCCGCGCGGGCCTGCCCACGATCCCGCTCTTCATGCTGGCCGGCATCCTGCTCGGGCCCAACACCCCGGGCATCTCGCTGGTCGCGGACCCGCACGACTTCGCGATGCTCTCGGCGCTGGGCCTGGTGCTGCTGCTGTTCTACCTGGGCCTGGAGTTCCACCTGGACGACCTCCGGGCGGGCGGCCGCCGGATGCTCACCACGGGTGCGATCTACCTGCTGCTGAACGTCGGCGCGGGTCTCGCGTTCGGCGTCGGGCTCGGCTGGGGCGGCTCGGAGGCGCTGATCCTGGCCGGTGTGCTGGGGATCAGCTCCTCGGCGATCGTGACCAAGGTCCTGGTGGACCTGGGCCGGCTCGGCAACCGCGAGACCAAGCTGATCCTGGGCGTGGTGGTCATCGAGGACATCTTCCTCGCCCTCTATCTGGCCGTCCTCCAGCCGGTCATCGAGGGTGCCAGCGGGCCGCTGGACGCGGTGCTCCAGGTCGGCAAGGCGTTCGGGTTCCTGCTGGTGCTGGCCGCGCTGGCCCGCTGGGGCACCGGCCTGGTCGACCGGCTGGTCGCCACCGACGACAACGAACTGCTGACCGTCACCTTCCTCGGGCTGGCCGTACTGACCGCCGGCATCGCCGAACTCGTGGGCGTGGCGGACGCGATCGGTGCGTTCATGGTGGGCCTCATCCTGGGCAGCGGCAGCAACGGCCACCGCATCCAGGAGCTGGTGCACCCGCTGCGGGACGCCTTCGGTGCGATCTTCTTCTTCGCCTTCGGCCTGGCCATCGACCCGGGCGACCTGCTGAAGGTCGCCGGGCCGGTCGCCGTGGCCGTCGCCATCACACTGGTGATGAACGTGTCCGCGGGCGTGCTCGCCGCCCGGCTGAACGGGATGGGCCGGGCCGAGGCGGCGGCGATCGGGCTCACCCTGCTCTCCCGGGGCGAGTTCGCCCTGGTGCTCGGCGCGATGGCGGCCGCCGCCGGACTGGACGGCCGGCTCGGCCCGTTCATCGCCGGCTACGTCCTGGTGCTCGCCCTGCTGGGCCCGTTGGCGGCCAGTCAGTCCGCGCGCTTCGCCAGGCTGTTGCCGGGCGGCGACAAGGAGACGGCCGCGCTGGGAGCGTGACCGCCTGCCGGGACCGGCGGATCTTCACGGGACGGGTACGGCAGAGGCGCGACGCAGGAAGCTACCGTCCGGTAACCTGGGCGCGGCCCACTCCGCCCGCCCTCCCGGAGGTACCCGTGTCACCGTCCGACCTGCCCGCGTCGTCCGCGTCCTCCCCGTCGTCCGGCCGGGCCGCGCGGTCCCTGGTGGTGCTGCTGCTCGCGGCGGGGGTGGCGCACTTCGCCCGCCCCCGGACGTTCGACGCGATCGTGCCCCGCTCGCTGCCGGGCACCCCGCGCGCCTGGACGTACGCCAGCGGCGTCGCCGAACTCGCTCTCGGGGCGGCGGTCGCGGCGCCGCGCACCCGGCGGATCGGCGCGCTCGCCACCGCCGGGTTCTTCGTCGCCGTCCTGCCCGCCAACGTCAAGATGGCGGTGGACTGGCGCAACCACCCCGCGCCGTACCGGGCGGCCGCCTGGGCCCGGGTGCCGCTGCAACTGCCGCTGGTCTGCTGGGCGCTGCGGGCGGGCCGGCGCGGGTAGCCGGGGAAGGGGTGGACGCCCCGCGCGCCGTCCGGGACGTAGCCGGTCGGCGGGCGGGCCGTGGCCACCACGATCCGCCGTCCGCGCCGCCCCGGCACCGGCGCGCGGACGGCGTTCCGCAGCACGCGCCGGGTGCATGACAGGCGTACGCCGTGCGCCCGGGCCGGTCCCGGGCCGGTCAGAGCGTCGCGGTGCCGCGCGGTGCGCCGCTGGGGCCGGGCTCCCTGGGGACGGCCGGGGCGACCGTCCAGTCGGGGTGGCCCGGCATCGGGGGCGTACGGGTGCCGTAGAGCCAGTCGCCGAGGAACCCGTCGAGGTCCTGGCCGGAGACCTCGGACGCGGTCGCGATGAAGTCCCGGGTGCTCGCGCTGTCGTGCCGGTAGCGCGCCAGGAAGGCCCGCTCGATGCGGTCGAAGACGGCGGCGCCGACCTTCTCCCGGAGCGCGAAGAGGACGAGCACGCCCCCGGCGTAGCGCTGGCTGTCGAAGAGGTTGGCGACGGTCGGCGCCGCCACCGGCCCGGAGTCGAGCCGCCACTGGTCCCCGTGGGCGTACGTGTCCCGCATGTTCGCCTCCAGCGAGGTCAGCCCGAGCCCGTCCGGCCAGCCCTGCTCGTAGCGGTACAGCAGGCCGTAGTAGTCGGCGTGCCCCTCGTTCAGCCAGAGGTCCGCCCAGGTCCGGGGTGACACGCTGTCGCCGAACCAGGCGTGCACCAGCTCGTGCATCATGTGCGGGCCGATCCGGGGCTCGGACTGCGCGAGGAAGCCGGGCTTGTAGAGCGTCAGGGTCTGGGTCTCCAGGCCGGTGAAGTCGAAGGCTCCGGGGTCGTCGGTGTCGGCGGGCATCAGCCCGTACGCCTCGAACGGGAACTCCCCCAGGCGCGCGACGATCCAGGAGAGCTGGGTGGCGGTGAGGTCCAGGGCCGGCCGCATGGCACTCGTGCGCGTCACCGGGACGACGTCCCGCAGCGGCAGGCCGCCCGGGCCCGGGTGCTCCTGCACCACGTAGTCGCCGACCGAGACCTGGACCAGCTCGGTGGCCATCGGATCCCGGGAGACGTAGGTCCTGGTCGTCCGCCCGGCGTGCTCCACGGTGTCGGTCAGCGTGCCGCCGGCGACGCCGAGCGTGCGGCTCGGCGCGGTGATCCGGACGGTGACGGCGGCCTTGTCGGCGGGGACGTCGTTGCACGGGAAGACGGTGTGCGCGCTGTCCGGCTGGCCGGCGATCGCGAAGCCGTCGGCGGTCGGCACCCAGGCCGTGTGCGGCAGGCGGGCCCGGGGGTCGGCGGAGTACTCGACGGTGACCGTCATGGTGGCCCCCGGGCGGACCTCCCGCGCCGGGGTGACGGACAGCTTCTCGTCGTGCAGCGCGAAGGCGGCCGGGCGCCCGTCCACCCGGACGCCGCGCACGGCCAGGCCGAGGGCGTCGAGCTCGAACCGGGGGAGCGCGTCGAGGGCGCGCGCGGTGATGCTCGCGACGCCGTCCACCGTCCGGGTGTCGGCCCGGTAGTCGAAGGCCAGGTCGTACCGCAGCGCGTCGTAGCCCGTGTTCCCGAGGCCGGGGAAGACCGGGTCGCCCGGCGGCGGGGCGGGGTGGCCGAGGAAGGCGCCAGGCGCGGCGACCGGTGCCTCGGCCCTCGCCGGTACGGCGCCGGAGCCGTGGACCAGGGTGACGGCGAGGGTGGCAGCGAGGCAGCTTCGGGAGATGAGCAGCGCAATCACCATTTCTGAAAGTGACCGTACCGTGACGCGGAGTGGTTGATCGCTACCCCGGTCGTCCGCCGCCCGACCCCTGCCCGGGCGCGTTCGTACCCGAAAGGAGCCCGCTCCCGGCCGGGTGCCGTGCAGCCCGGCCGTCGGCCGGTGCGGCGCCGCTGCCGCCCTGTCAGCCGGATGGCGTAGCCGGCTCGCGCGTCACAGCCCGTGTCCCTAGTCTTACAAGTGCCCCGGCTCCTGACGGCCGGGGCCACGGCCGCCGGAAAACCTGGCCAGGTCCGGCGGCCGTCCCCTTTCCCCGCGCGTCCCCCGCGCAGCCCGCGTGCCTTCCCCCGCGTGCTTCTCGCGCCTTCTCCGCGCGGCCCGCTCATCCGACCGGTTCGTCCCCCGTGGCGGGCAGCTCGATCTCGAACCAGACCACCTTGCCGTGCTCCGTGCTGCGGCTGCCCCAGCGGTGCGCGAGCTCGTCGACCAGGTGCATGCCCCGGCCGCCCTCGTCGCCCTCCAGGGCCCGGCGCGGCCGGGGCTCGTGGGTGTCCAGGTCGGCGACCTCCACGGTCAGGTAGCGGTTGCGGAAGATCCTCAGCTGGGTGGGCGCCCCCGCGTGCAGCAGGGCGTTGGTGATGAGTTCGCTGGTCAGCAGCTCGGTGAGGTCGCCGAGCTGGGCCAGACCCCAGCCGGCGAGCGTCGTGCGGGTGAAGCGGCGGGCGTGGCGCACCAGGGCGTGGTCGCCGGTGAGGGAGAGCGTGGCGATCCGGTCCGGGCCGACCGGCCGGCTGCGCGCCATGATCACGGCGATGTCGTCCTCGCTGGCGGAAGCGTCCAGCGCGGTCAGCACCGCGTCGCAGGTCCGCTCCAGCGAGAAGGTGCGTCCGGTCATCGTGCGCCGCAGCAGCTCCAGGCCCTCGTCGATGTCGTGGCCCCGGCGTTCCACCAGCCCGTCGGTGTACAGCACCAGGACGCCGTCCTCCGGCAGGGTGAAGCGGACGGTCTCGAACGGCACCCCGCCCACCCCGAGCGGCGCGCCGGGCGGCAGGCTGACCAGCCGCGCGGAGCCGTCCGGCGAGGCCACCACCGGCGGCAGATGGCCGGCGTTCGCCGCCGTGCAGGTGCGCTCCACCGGGTCGTAGACCAGGCACACACCGGTGGCGAACTGCCCCTCGCCGATCGCGGCCGTCGCCTCGTCCAGCCTGCGCAGCACCCGGGCCGGATCCATGTCCAGCGTGATCAGCGTGCGCGCCACCGTCCGCAGCTGCCCCATGGTCGCCGCCGCCCGGACACCGTGGCCCATCACGTCGCCCACCACCAGCGCGACCCGCCCGCAGGACAGCGGTACGACGTCGAACCAGTCCCCGCCGACCTCGCTGCTCACACTGCTCGGCAGGTAGCGGTAGGCGATCTCCAGCCCGACCGTGTGGTGCACCTCCTGCGGCAGCAGACTGCGCTGGAGCGTCAACGCGGTGTCCCGCTCACGCCGGTACAGCCGGGCGTTGTCGATGCACACCGCGGCCCGCGCGACCAGCTCCTCCGCGAGCGCCACGTCCGCCGGGGTGAAGGGCTCGGGATTGCCGGTGCGGATGAACTCGGCGCCGCCCAGCACCACGCCGCGCGCCAGCAGCGGCACCATCAGGTACGAGTGCACGCCCGCCGCCAGGCTCGGCGCCACGCGGTCCGGGGAGGCCACGATCCGGCGCAGCGCCTCCTCGTCCACCTGGGAGACCAGGACCGAGCGCCCGGTCCGCAGGCTCTGCGCGTACACCTCGGCGGACTTCGAGGACTGCCCCACCGGATCGGCGGCCCCGGCCATCGCGGTGTCCGTGCCCACCTCGCCCACCGCGACCGCGCGCAGCAGCACCGACCCGTCGTGCGAGAGCGGCGGCGTCAGGTCGTCCCCTTCGAGCACGGAGTCCAGCAGGTCGACGGTCACGAAGTCGGCGAACCGGGGGATCACCACCTCGACCAGCTCCTGGGCCGTGCGCTGCACGTCCAGGGTGGTGCCGATCCGGGTGCTCGCCTCGTTGAGCAGCGCCAGCCGCCGGCGGGCCGTGTCGACCTCCTCCAGCGCCCGCTGGGTGGCCTGCGCCGCGTCCCGCTCGCGGGTGTAGAGGAGGGCGTTGTCGATCGACACGGCCGCCCGCGCGGCCAGCTCCCGGGCCAGCGCGAGGTCCTCCTCGTCGTACGGGCGGGCGGTGACGGTGCGGTAGAACGCGGCGATGCCCACCGCCGAGCCGCGCGCGATCAGCGGCACCACCATGAAGGTGTGCACGCCCTGCGACTTGGCCGCCTCCGCGCGCACCGGGTCCTCGGCCAGCCAGGCCAGCCCCTCCTCGTCCAGCCGGGGCACCAGCACCGCGCGGCGGTGGGTGAGGCTCCATGAGCGCGGCGTGCTCGGGTGGAAGCGCCGGACGTCGCCGATCGGCGCGATCGGGGCCACCCCCGCACCCTCGACGGCATGGAAGGCCATCCGGCGCAGCGAGGCCGAGCGGTCCGCCGGGCTGAACACCTCGCGCTCCCCGCGCAGCAGCGAGTCCAGCACCTCGACCACGACCGCGTCGGCGAGCCGGGGCGTCGCGATCTCCGCCAGCTCCCGGGCGGTCTGCCCGAGGTCCAGCGTGGTGCCGATCCGGGTGGACGCGGAGTTGACCACCGCCAGCCGTTCCTGCGCCGCCTTGGCGTCCCGCAGCGCCTGCGCGCGTGCCTTGAGCACCTGCTCGCGGCGGGTGTACAGCAGCGCGTTGTCGATGGCGACCGCCGCCCGCCCCGCCAGCTCGTCGCCGAGCGTGAAGTCCGCCGCCGCGAAGGACTCCCGCAGCCCGCGCCGGGAGTACACCACCATGCCGAGCACCGTTCCGCGCGCGACCAGCGGTGCGATCCGCACCTCTCGGGGGCGCAGTCCGCGGTAGGCCTTCAGCCGGTCGGGCGCCATCCCGGGTGCCAGCAGCGGCAGTTCCCAGGACGGCGCGACCACCGGCTGGCCGCTCGCCAGCGCCAGCGCGTACGCGGAGTCCGCCGGGATGGTGAGCACGGTGTCGGTCGGCAGGTCCTCCAACGGGTAGTCGGCCTCCGAGGCGGCGGTCGCGAGCCGGCGCACCCGGATCGGCCGGTCGCCGGCCTGCAGGCCGAGCGTGGCCGTCCCGACCTGGGCGACCTGCTCCTCCAGCGCGAACACCCCGCAGGTGTCGGCGACCCGGGGGACGAGCACCTGGGCCAGCTCCCGGGCGGTCTGGCGCAGGTCCAGCGTGGTGCCGATCGACGCCGCCGCGTCCACCAGCAGGGTCAGCCGCTCCTGCGCCGAGGCGGCCAGCGCCTCGGCACGGAAGTGCTCGGTCACGTCGACGATGGTGGAACTCACCCCGAGCACCTGCCCGCCCGGCTCCTGGAGCCGGAAGTAGGACGCGGACCACGCGTGCTCGCGGTCGGGGTCGCCGGGGGTGCGGCCGTGCGACCGGGCGTCGATCACCGGACGGCCGGTGTCCATCACCCCGCGCATCACGGCCTCGATCTCGGCCGCGTTGATCCCCGGCAGCAGCTCGGTGACCCGGCGGCCCAGGTGCTCCGCCACCGGCAGCCCGTTCGCCGTGGCGAGTGCCTGGTTCAGCCGGACATAGCGTAGTTCGCGGTCGTAGACGGCCATCCCGATCGGCGACTGCGTGAAGAACCCGTCGAGCACGGCCAGGTCGGCCTCGACCCGGCGCAGCGCCGTCACGTCCGAGGCCACCGCGAGCACCAGCGGGCGGCCGTCGGGGCCGGTGATGGGGTGGGTCCGGAACTCCAGGTTGACGTGGTGGCCGTCGCGGTGGCGCACCGGGAAGACGCCCGACCAGCCGCGCCCCCGCAGAATGCCGTCGAACAGGGTCAGCACCCCGGGGCGCTGCTCGTCGGTCACCAGGATGTTCGCGGCCGGCGTCCCGATCGCCTCCGCCGCCGAGAAACCGAGCAGCGCCTCCGCGTCGGAGCTCCAGTGCAGGATGCGGCCGTCGGCGGCGATCAGCGCGGTCGCGATGGGCACCGACAGCAGGCCGTCCTGAACGGGACGCTCGCCGGGTCCGGCCCGGAGGGCATCCTGGGCGCCACCACGCGCGGGGGGCTGCTCCCGCGCGTGGTCAGGCGCCTGATCGTCCGCGTGCTCGTCCGTTTGCATGGCCAGGAAACCGCCCGGAGGTCGAATACCCGCGATGCCATCTTCCCACCGACCGGCCGCCGCCACCCGGGTGAGCGGAGACGGCCGGCCGGTGGGGCCGAGCGGGGGCCGGGCGGCCGTGCCTAGGCGGCGGGACCGCTGCGGCGCGGGGCGCCGGAGCGGGAGGCCTGCGTGCTGCGGGAGGGCTGGCCCGAGCGGGACGGCTGGCCGCTGCTGCGTCCGGTCTGCGGGGTGCGGGCGCCGCGCGACGGGCCGCCGGAGTGGCTGCGGGCACCGGCGTACGGGCGGCGGCGGGGGCGCTCGACGACCGGGTCGGGCACGGTGACCGGCACGCCGGTCGGCACGCAGGCGCCGGTGATCCTGGTCAGCTCGGCGTCGCCGGAGCGCACCTGCACGGCGTTCGGGGTGATCCCGGCGGAGGCCATCATGCGGGCCGTGCCACGGCGCTGCTTGGGCAGCACCAGGGTGACCACGGTGCCGGACTCGCCGGCCCGCGCGGTGCGGCCGCCGCGGTGCAGGTAGTCCTTGTGGTCGGTCGGCGGGTCGATGTTGACGACCAGGTCGAGGCCGTCGATGTGGATGCCGCGCGCCGCGACGTTGGTCGCGATCAGTGCGGTGACCTCGCCGGAGCGGAACTGCTCCAGGGTGCGCGAGCGCTGCGGCTGCGACTTGCCGCCGTGCAGCGCCGCCGCCTTGACGCCGCTGGCGAGCAGCTCGGTGACCAGGCGGTCCGCGGAGTCCTTGGTGTCGGTGAACATGATCACCCCGCCGTCACGGGAGGCGATGTGGGCGATCGCGCTGTTCTTGTCGTGGTTCTGCACGAACAGCAGGTGGTGCTCCATCGTGCTGACCGTGGCGGTCGACGGGTCCACCGAGTGGGTCACCGGGTCGCGCAGGAAGCGGCGCACCAGGCGGTCGACGTTGCGGTCCAGGGTGGCCGAGAACAGCATGGTCTGGCCGTCCGCCTCCACCTGCTCCAGCAGCTCGGTGACCTGCGGGAGGAAGCCCATGTCGGCCATCTGGTCGGCCTCGTCCAGGACGGTCACGGAGACCCCGTCGAGCCGGCAGTCACCGCGCTCGACCAGGTCCTTCAGCCGGCCGGGGGTGGCCACCAGGATCTCGGCGCCACGGCTCAGCTGGTGCGCCTGCTGGCGGATCGGCATGCCGCCGACGACGGTCGCGAGCCGCAGTCGCACGGAGTGCGCGTACGGTGTCAGCGCCTCGGTGACCTGCTGGGCGAGCTCCCGGGTCGGGACGAGCACCAGGGCGAGCGGGCGGTGCGGCTCGGCGCGCCGGCCGTTGGTACGGGAGAGCAGCGCGAGCCCGAAGGCGAGGGTCTTGCCGGAGCCGGTACGGCCCCGGCCGAGGACGTCCCGGCCGGCCAGCGCGTTCGGCAGGGTGGCGGCCTGGATCGGGAACGGCGCGGTCACACCGTGGCGGACCAGGGTCGCCAGGAGCGGGGCCGGCAGCTCCATCTCCGCGAACGAGTCGACGGACGGCAGCGCCGGCGTCGTGCTGACCGGCAGGCTGAACTCGCCCTGCGGGGAGCCGAACTGGCGGAAGCCCGGGCCGCCGGAGCGGCGCGGGCCGGAGGACGGACGGCCGCCGGAGCGGGAGGCGGAACCGGAGCGGGAGGCGGAGCTGGAGCCGGAGCCGGAGTACGGCGGGCGGGCAGAGCGGGTCATGGCGAGAACCTTCCTCGGAGGGCACGTCACGAGGAGGACTCCCGGCATGGAGCCGCGGGAGGCCGCAAGAACGGGCCGACGATGTGGAGCGGGGCGTGGGCGGTGGAACCGTGCCGCACGTCACCTGCGGCCGACGCTCCACAGGAGCGGCGGCGGAACCCCGTACGGCGACTCCTGGCGGCCTTGGTCACGGCCGTGGCCGAATTGCGGCACCCTCCCGGGCGCGGCGCTGCGCCGGTCTGCGCGGAGCGGGACGGCGGTTGCGCGGCCCGACTGCGGTGATCGCGGGAGGGAGGAGCGGAGTCATGCAATAGCGCGGGGAAAGGCGCATGCGAAAACGCGCATGAAGCGCGCGTGAAGCGTGGGTGGCGCAGAAATGAAGAAATCATCGGGCCGTCTGCCGGCCCGGTCCGTTTCGGGGAAACGGCCAGAGGCCCGTACCGTGCTTGTACACGGTACGGGCCCCTGCTGCAATGGCAGATGCCGGTGCAGTGAAGTCAGAGGGGGCGAATGTTCTCCGCCTGCGGGCCCTTCTGGCCCTGCGTGACGTCGAACTCAACCTTCTGGCCCTCGAGCAGCTCGCGGAAGCCCTGGGCGTTGATGTTCGAGTAGTGGGCGAACACGTCAGCGCCGCCACCATCCTGCTCGATGAAGCCAAAGCCCTTTTCCGCGTTGAACCACTTCACGGTGCCAGTAGCCATATAAAAATCTCCTTCAGAACTGTACGAAGCCCGCCACTTGCGAACTTCGCGTCACTGCTATGATGCCACGCCCGGGGGAAAACCGGGGAAACAAAAATGCGCCTGTCGGTTGTAACCAGCAGGCGCACACAAATTTCATGGGAACCAAAACCGCAACTGATTCGACTGTAGCAGGCTCGGCGCCGCCGCGGGGGATTGCCGGGCCTCGGGATCTTCGGGCGTGTCCGCCGCGCTGCCCGCGCGCGTGACCGGGCGGGCGCGCGCGGCGCCGCGTCAGTCCGAGACCGTGATGGTCACCGAGGTGAATCCGAGCGACGTGAGGAGCCCCTGGAACATCGTCCTGGTGTTGGTCTCGGCCGTGGCGGTGAGTTCGGTGTCCTTCGCCGCGGTCTGGATCTTCTCGGTGGCGAGGACCTCCAACTGCTGCTGGTTGCCGGGATTGTCGGAGAAGAAGTCGCCCAGCCGGTCGAAGAACCCGCGCTGCTGCGAGTAGACGTACGACCGCTTGACGTCCAGCGCGGTGTCGGCGAGCCGGGCGTGCGGCAGGGTGAGGGTCACCGAGAGGCGGTCCGCCGAGACGTCCACCGCCCCGGCCTTCAGCGAACCGAGGTCGGTGTACGCGCCGACCGTGCCGGCCGCCACGTACAGGGTGCGGTTGCCCAGGACCGCGGACGGCAGGAACTTCGCGTCGTTGTCGAGGTCGATGATCACCTGGAAGTTGCCGGTCGCGCCGGTGTAACGGCTCATGTCCTGTATGGACTTGAGCAGGACGGGCTGGCTGCGGTCGACCTGCCGCTCGGCGAACGGATTCGGCAGGCCGGGGAGCAGGTCGAACCGGCCCGCCACCAGGAACAGCGCGAGGATCGCGGCCAGCGTGATCGGCAGGCTCAGGTACCAGGGCAGCCGGCGCGCCGGTCTCCGGGGGCTCGGCGCGGCTTCGGCGTCCGGGGCGGCGGCGTCCTCGGGCTTGGCCCTGCGGGTGGGGCGGCCGATGCGGGGGAGTGCCATCGCGGTTGTCCTCCAGTGCTCGTGGCGGAGCCGGGTGCTGCGCCGTGTCACGGTCTTTCTGCCCTGGATCCGGCCGACTATCAAGTGGATTGGGAAGAACGTGTACTGATGACCGGTCAGCCGGATCCTCGGAGGGCCGGCCGCCGGTGGCTCCCGAGTGCGCGCCGGAGTGCGCCGCCGCCGCTCCCGCCGGACATCGACGTCACTGTCGGTTGCGGTCGCGTACGGCGGGTAACAGTCCGGAGGGCCGGATTCCGGCTTGGCTCGGCGCTCGGAAGGGGCGGACAGACATGGTGCGATGGTCCGGAATCCGGTCGTGGTTCGGCACTCGGGCAGGCAGGTGGAGGAGAGGGGCGCCGGACGGTGCGGTGGCCGCCTCCGCCGACGGTGCGGTCGCGGCGCCGGTCGCGCGGACGGTGTTCACCGCGGACTTCACCTCGACCCGGCAGTGGGTCGCCGGCCGCAGCAGCGCGTACCCGAACATGGGGCCGACCAACCGGGGCGACCACAAGCTCGACCACCTCGTCCACCAGTACTGCCCCGGTGGGGTGTTCGCCGCGGTCGCCCGCCCCGGTGACGGGCTGTGGGACTGCAACCTGCTCACCACCGAGGGCAGTCCGGAAGCGTTCCAGCTCAGGGCGGGGGACGTCCTGCGGGCCCGGGTGACGCTGCCGACGGGCGCGGGGGCGTGGCCCGCGATCTGGACCTGGCGGGACGGGCGGAACGAGGTCGACGTCTTCGAGTACCACCCCGACAACCCGAACCTGCTCGAACTCTCCAACCACGTGGGCAACGGCGGCCACCTGTACTGGCACGACCCGGCCGGCGCGGTCGCCCCCGGCGGCACGGTCGACCTGCGGACGGTGTTCGGCGCCAGGTCGGTCGACTGGTACGTCGGCGGGCGGCGGGTGTTCGCCGACGGGCGCGGTGTGGGTGCCGGCTGGCACGCCTATCTCATCGTCAACATGTCGGTGAGCGACGGTACTTACCACCCCAAGCCGTCCGGCCCGGCCGGTACGCGGTTGTCCTGGGTCTGCCACTCGCTGACCGTCGAGCGGTGACCGTCGGGCGCTGAGCGCGCGGTGCCGGTTTCGGCCGATGGCTTGACGCCGGACATGGTCTAGTCCACATTGTGTGATCGCCGTCCCGTGGCCCCGTGTCGAACCCATCCACCCGTGGAGCACCGTCATGCCGCTCACCGCCAAGCGCTTCCGCGACCGTCGGCCCCCGCTGAAGGCGGCGGTTGCCGCCGTCGCCGCGGCCGGTCTCGCGGCTGCCGCGCTCACGCTGCCCGCCACCTTCGCCGGCGCGGCCACCGTGCAACTGCTGGCCAACCCCGGCTTCGAGACGGGCGACCTCAACGGGTGGGTGTGCGCGGGTAGTTCGCAGGTGAGCGGCAGTGCGCCGCACTCCGGCGGCTACGCGCTCGCCTCGGTGCCCGGCGCCCAGGACATCGCGCCGTGCACGCAGACCGTGGCGGTGCAGCCGGGCGCGGCGTACGTGCTGAGCTCCTGGGTCAAGGGTTCGTACGTCCGGATCGCGGCGACCGGCACCGGGGTGAGCGCCTCCAACTGGACGGCGGGGACGGAGTGGACGCAGCTCGGCACGACGTTCACGGCGGGCCCGCAGACCACCTGGGTGACGGTCACGGTCAGCGGCTGGTACGGCACCGGTGCGATCGCCGTGGACGACGTCGCCCTGACCGGGGGAGCGGGCACCCCGTCGGCCTCGCCGACGCCCACGGCCACCGCCTCGCCATCGCCCACTGCCACTGCCACTGCTACGCCCACGGCCACGGCCACCGCGTCACCGACCGCCACCGGCACGGCTGCCCCGGGAGTCGTCCGGGTCGCCAACTCCAAGGAGCTCAAGGCGGCTCTGGCGGCGGCCGCGCCGGGCCAGACCATCCAGCTCGCCGACGGCACGTACACCGGCAACTTCGTCGCCACCGCCCCCGGCACGGCGGACCGCCGGATCACGCTCAGTGGATCGGCCAACGCCGTGCTGACCACGACGACCGGCGGCGGCTACGGCCTGTACCTCAACGGCGCCGGCTACTGGACGGTCAAGGGGATCACCGTGACCGGTGCCCAGAAGGGCATCGTGATGGACACCGCCGACCATGTGGTGATCGACTCGGTGACCGTCCGCAACCTGACGATGGAGGGCGTGCACTTCCGCAACTCCAGCAGGTTCGGCGTGCTGAAGAACTCCACGATCCGTGACACCGGCACCCTCGGCGACGGCAAGGGCGAGGGCGTCTACGTCGGCACCGCCAACACCCTGACCGACCGCAGCGACTACGTGCAGATCCTCGACAACGTCATCGGCCCGCGGATCGGGGCGGAGAACGTCGACCTGAAGGAGGGCACCACGGGCGGCCTGGTCTCCGGCAACACCTTCTACGGGGACGGTCTCACCAACAAGAACTTCGACGACTCCTGGGTCGACGTGAAGGGCAACGGCTACGTCGTCGAGAACAACACGGGAGTCGGCACGCTGAACGACGGCTTCCAGACCCACACCCAGGACCCGGGCTGGGGCTGCGGCACCGTCTTCCGCCACAACACGTCCGACCTCACCGGAGCGAGCGGCAGCGGCCGCTACGCCTTCGACATCACCAACTACGACGCGGTGTCCTGCCCGGTGACCGTCACCGCGGACAACACCGTCACCGGGGGCGACGGCCTGGTGAATCCGGGCATCCCGGTCGGCTGATTCCGAGGTCCCGCACCCACTCGCCATCCGGGTGCGGGTTTACCGTTACCTCGTCGTGACACGACACGCGGCGGCGCCACCCCGTCCGGCGCGCTCCCCGGGGGAACACTCATAAGTCCACTCGCACGACCGGGCGAAGAGCATCGCCCAGATAGGGGCGGATCCATGTTCGGCCGCAAACCCCGGGGATCCCAGAACGACGAGGCGCTGGCCGCCCTGATCGCTGACGCCCGCCGCTGGGACTACGGCGGCGGCCGGCACGCCCGCCGGGCGGAGCAGCCCCTGCTCTCCCTGCGGGACGTGACGCTGATGCTGCGGGAACGGCCCTCGGACCGCTGACGGGCCGGCCCCGGCGCGGGCCGCCGGGCGACCGTACGGAGTCAGGACCTGCCGGTCACGTAGTGCGTCAGCATGGCCTGGACCTCGTAGATGTCGACACCCTTGGTGAAGGTCTTCTGGATCGGCAGCGGGGTGCCCGAGACCCAGAGCTTCAGTTCGGCGTCGAGGTCGAAGGTGCCGGCCGTCTCGACCGAGAAGTGCGTGATGCTCTTGTACGGGATGGAGTGGTACTCCGTCTTCTTCCCGGTGATCCCCTGCTTGTCCACCAGGATCAGCCGCCGGTCGGTGAACAGGAACGTGTCGCGGATCAGCTGGTAGGCCGCCTGCACCTGCTCGCCGGGCCCGAACAGCCTGGCGAACTCCTGCTGGGCCGCCGCCGGGTCCACCTTGTGTGCGTTCCCGAAGAGCGCCATGTGCCAAGTCCTCTCGTCGTGCACCCGGACCGGGCGCGAAGATCAGATTCTGGCACGGGCCCGTCTCCCCACCGCCGGCGCCCGAGGCGGGCCCGGTACGGCGATCGCATGACGGGGAGCACGAGCGGTGTCCGTCCGCGCGACGTCGCGCAGTTCATCGAGCAGGCGCCCGACGCCCGGGCGGCCGGTGCCGACCCACGCCTTCGAGGAACTCGGCCTGAACCGCGTGGAGTTCCTCACCGGCTTCCGCAACGACGCCTCGCGCGCCGCGATCGGCCGCCTCGGCGCCACCCAGGAGGGCGTGCTGCGCAGCCACCTGGTGATGCGCGACGGCTTCGTGCGGGACTCGGTGCTCTTCAGCGTCACCGCCGCCGAGTGGCCCGCCGTCCGGCAGCGGCTCGGGGGCCGCGCCCGGACGCGGCCGCGGCCCGCACGGGGCGTAGCGCTCCCCGGGCGGGCCGAAGGTCTGCCGGCCGGACGTCCGCTGCGGGCCGTACGCCGGCGGTGCCTCAGGTGGTGGCTTTGCGGCGCCCCCAGGCCGGTGCGACCACCGCGACCAGCAGGACGGCGAACCCGATCTGCAGCAGGTGCCGCGTCCAGTCGATGCCCGAGGTGTGCGCGACCCCGATCCAGCCGGCCACCGCGTTGCCGAGCCACGCGCCGCCGGCGCCGAGGAGCATCGTCAGCCACCACGGGATCGACTGGGGGCCGCGCAGGATGAGCTTGGCCAGCATGCCAAGGATGAATCCGATCAGCAGAATCCAGAGCAGTTGGAACACGATGTCCTCCGGTCCGTCGGCCGCACCGGGCTGCCGTGAGGCGGCGCCCGGTGCGCTGATTCCCGCCGGCGGCCGAGAGGGCCGCGACCACCTGCGGCGTCGCGCCGCTCAGCGGCGTGATCACCAGCATCGCGCGACCCGGCCGTTTCGGCACGTCCAGCCCGGGCCGGGCCGGGCCGCCGTACGGTCAGCGGACGGGCAGACTGGAGCTGCGCACGACGAGCTCGGGTTGCAGGACGATCGCGCTGTGCCGGTGCGCGGCGGCGTCCGGCCCGGTCTCCTCGATCAGTAATTCGGCTGCGGTGCGTCCCGTCCGGGCGGCCGGCTGCCGGACCGAGGTGAGCGGGACGACGGCCGCCGCCGCGAACTCGATGTCGTCGTACCCGACGATCGCGATGTCCTGGGGGACGTGGACGCCGGCCGCGTACATGGCCTGGAGGAGGCCGGACCTTGTCGGGCCGGTTGAGCACGTTCGAGACCGTCCCGACCGAGACTCCGGCGTCCCTGGCGACGTCCTTGATCCCCACCATGTTCGCCACGCGACCTGCCCTACTCACCGGTCGTTGGGACCCTCGACGGGGCG
>FTKL01000397.1_pt3 | contig 22174 bp, 17 predicted proteins | sample 2434061 | NCBI WGS metagenome assembly FTKL01 (sample SAMEA3914816, study PRJEB12502) | metagenome | biome: forest; material: soil | place: USA | collected 2011-09-16 | depth 0.3 m
AGGCCGATCCCGCTGCCCGCGCCGGTGATCACCGCCGTCCGCCCGACCAGGCGCCGGCAGACCGGGGCGTTCGTCTCCGGGTTGTCGGCCATCGGGGCTCCTGCTCCTCGGTGGGGCGATGGGTGGGTGCTCGGGCGCGACCGGGGGCGGCCGGTGAGGGGATCTCAGCGAACCGTACGGCCTGGCCGGGCCCTCGCCGGGGAGCGCGGCGCGTGGCGCGCCGAGAAGCGTGATTGACGCGATACCGAGCGTCACGGGTGCACAATTCCGCCATGGATCGCAGGCCTTTCATCGGCGTCAGCACCTACCTGGTCGACGTGAGCTGGAGCGACTGGCGGGGCCGCCGGGTGGCGCTGGTGCCCGAGCGCTACACCGCGCACGTCCGGGCCGCGGGCGGCGTGGCCGTACTGCTGCCGCCGGACGCGCCGGAGCGCGCGCCGGAGGTGCTCGCCCGGCTGGACGCGCTGGTCATCTCGGGCGGCCCCGACATGGACCCGGCGTACTACGGGCAGACCCCGCACCCGCTGACCGAGGCGGACGCCCCCGAGCGGGACCACTGGGAGACCGCCCTGGTGCGGGCCGCGCTGGCGTCCGGCATGCCCACCCTGGGCATCTGCCGGGGCATGCAGCTGCTGAACGTGGTGTGCGGCGGCTCGCTGCTGCAACACCTGCCGGACGTCGTCCAGCCGGACGTGCACGCCGGCTCGCCGGGCATGTACGGCGAGCACGCGGTGCGGCCCGTCCCGGGCACGCTGCTCGGCAACCTGCTGCCGGAGACCGAGCTGGTCGTGCCGACCTTCCACCACCAGGCGGTGGCGCGGCTGGGCGAGGGCCTGCGGGTCGGCGCCCTGGCACCGGACGGGACGATCGAGGCGGTGGAGGGGAACGGCTTCACGCTGGGCGTGCAGTGGCACCCCGAACAGGGCGAGGACCTGCGGGTGATGCAGGGGCTGGTCCGCGCGGCCACCGCGGCCCGGGCCCTCCCCCTGCTGCACCTGGAGAGCCCGGTGACCGTGGTCGGCTGACCACGCCCGCGGCGGGCGGCGGCTCAGCCCGACGGTGGCTCAGCCCGGCGGCAGCCCGGCCGACGAGGCCAGCGCGCCGAGCACGCCCGCGCAGACCAGCGCGGTGACCACACCCCGGCGGGCGACGAGCAGCCAGAGCGCCGCCGCCCCCAGCACGCCCCACTGCCAGCCGTACTGCAGCGAAGCCGCCAGCGGTACGGCCGAGCCGGCGATCGCGCCGGTCACGGCTGGGCCCGCGCCGGTCAGGAAGTCCTGCACCCGGCTGTCCGCCCGGAGCCGGCCGAAGTACCGGGCCCCCAGGATCACGAAGAGGAAGGACGGCCCGAAGGCCACCGCCGCCGCCAGCAGCCCGCCGCCGGCCCCGGCGGCCGCGTAGCCGACGGCGGCGACGGTGTGCACGACCGGGCCGGGAGTGACCTGTCCGAGGGCGACGGCGTTGAGGAACTGACCGTCCGTCATCCAGTGGTAGCGGTGCACCGCATCGTTCTGCATCAGCGGGATGATCACGAATCCGCCCCCGTAGGAGAGCGCGCCGACCTTGAACGCCACCCACGCCAGCGCGCCCAGGCCGCCCAGCCCGCCGAGCGCGGGCAGCGCCCCGGCCATCGGCAGGGCGCCGCGCCGGGTGCCCTTCCGGGTGCCCTGCCCCGTGCCGCCCCCGGGCCGCGCGCCGCGCGAGCGCACGGCGACCTCGGTGAGCCCCGCCGCCAGCAGGACCAGCACCAGCCACGGCCCGACCAGGACGCCCGCCACCACACCCACCAGGGCGTACGCCCCCCAGCGCGCCCGGCCCGCCCGGCCCGAGCCCGCCCGCGCGAGGCTGCCCGGCACCAGCGCGACGGCGGCCTGGAGCGCGACGGCGGGGACGGCCGCGCCCGCACCGGCGGCCGCACCCAGCACCCACAGCGGCGGGCTGCCCGCCAGGAACAGCGCGGAGAGCGCCAGGATCAGCACCAGTCCGGGCGCGATGAAGCAGACGCCGCCCACCAGCGCCCCGGCCGCACCGTGAAGCCGCCAGGCGGTGAGGATCGCCAGCTGGGTGGAGGCCGGGCCGGGCAGCAGGTTGGTGGCGGCCACCCCGTCCTCGAACTCCTGCGCGCTCAGCCACCGCCGCTGCTCCACGCACAGCCGCCGCAGCAGCAGGATGTGCGCGGGCGGGCCGCCGAAGCCGACCACGCCGATCCGCCCCCACTCGCGGGCTATGGTCCGCAGCCGGACCGGGCCGGTTTGCTCCACCGCTGTCTCTCCCTGCTGCTGTGGCCCGTCCAGGGCGGCCAGACCCTACCGGATCAGGGCGAACGGAGGGTGCCGGGGCGGCCGGCCGGCACCGCCCGACGGCAACGACAACGGTCACCAGTGCAGCCTTTGGACCTTCGTCCGATCTGCGGTTCACTTCGGGTGCGGGGCGGCCATGCCCTGCCCCCGCCCGTCCAGGAGAGGATCTCGATGGCCGGCCACGAGCACGACCACGGCAAGGCAGCGCACGACGGGCACGGCGGACACGACGGCCACGGCTCCGGCGGCCACTCGCACGCGGTGGCGGCCGACGCCGACCGCCGCTGGCTGCTCGGCGCGCTGGCGCTGATCGTGGTGTTCATGGCGGGCGAGGTGGTGGCCGGCTTCGCCGCGCAGTCCCTGGCGCTGATCTCGGACGCCGCGCACATGCTCACCGACGCCGTCTCGATCGTCCTCGCGCTGGTCGCGATGCGGCTGGCGGCCCGCCCCGCCCGGGGCGGCTACACGTACGGCCTGAAGCGGGCCGAGATCCTCTCCGCGCAGGCCAACGGCGTCACCCTGCTGGTGCTCTCCGCCTGGCTGGGGTACGAGGCGGTGACCAGGCTGATCAATCCGCCGGAGGTGACCGGCTCGCTGGTGCTGGTGACGGCGCTGGTCGGGATCGTGGTCAACATCGGCGCGACCTGGTGCATGTCGAAGGCCAACCGCAGCTCGCTGAACGTCGAGGGCGCGTTCCAGCACGTGCTGACCGACCTGTACGCCTTCATCGCCACCGCGGTGGCCGGCGTGATCATGCTGACCACCGGCTTCGTCCGCGCGGACGCGATCGCCTCGCTGGTCGTGGTGGCGCTGATGCTGCGCGCGGGCATCGGGCTGGTCCGCGACTCCGGGCGGATCTTCCTGGAGGCCGCACCGGCCGGCATCGACCCCGACGCGGTGGCCGATCGGATGGTCGCCGCCGACCTGGTGGTGGAGATCCACGACCTGCACATCTGGGAGATCACCTCCGGCCAGCCGGCGCTCTCCGCACACATCCTGGTCGCCCCCGGCGGCGACTGCCACGCGGTCCGGCGCAGGCTGCAGCGGCAACTGCGCGACGAGTACCGGATCACCCACGCCACGCTCCAGGTCGACCACGTCGGCGAGGACGACGACCAGCAGCTGCTCCAGATCACCCCGGCCGGCTCGGCCGCCCCCGACGACCACTGCGGCGACTCCCACGGCCCCGTCCACCGCAGCGGCCCGCACGAGCACTGACGGCACGTCAGCACGGAACTGCCCCCGCCGGGCGCGGGTGGGGCGACCGGGGTTGCAGCCCCGGAGGCCCTGGCAGATGCTGGGTTGTGTACGTCCCACTCGTGTCGTGCCGTTCCGAGCCCCGACCGGGGCCGCGAGAGGCAGGTGATGACGGTGGATCGCATCACCTCCAAGGTGACGATGCTCACGGCGTCCCTGATACTCGGCTGTGCCGCCTGTGCTTCCACGACAACCGGCGGCGCGCCGTCACCGCAGTCCTCCTTACCGGCGTCCGCGCAGGTGTCGGCTCCGGTATCCACTCAGGTGTCCCCGCAGGAGTCGGCCTCGCACCCGGCGGAACCGGCCACGCCCACGGCGCCTCCCGGTTCCGCATCCACGCCGGCCCAGGGCTCCCCCGCCGGAGGTGCGGCATCCGTTCCTCCTGATGCGGCCAAGGCGGTTTCCGACGTCGTGTCACAGGATCCCGCCGCCGTACGTTCGGCCCTGGCCGGGTCCCTCGCCCAGCTGACGCCCGACGGCGCGCTGGCGCCGAACGGCACCAGGATCGACGTACAACCGGGCAGCTGGCAGCAGACGGGCGACTTCGCCACGCTGACGGCGGTGGTCACGGTGCCGCAGCAGGCGCCGGTCACCGTGCTGTTCCACCTCGTCAAGGAGGAGGGGCGATGGCGCGTCCTCATGACCGAGCCCCGGTGATCCGGTCCTGCGCGCTCGCCCTGTTACTGGCCCTCCTCATGTGGGCCGCACCCGGCGCACCCGGCCCGGCCCATGCCGCCGCCACCGCGTCCGAAGCCACCTGTGCCACGCAGCCCTCGGCGGTGGTCGCCGGCACCACGCCGGTGCTCTTCGTGCACGGCATCAACTCAGGGCCGGATGTCTGGACGAGCGGCAAGGTGGAGGGATCCGACCAGGCGCCACTGCCGTACGTGGTCAACGCGGTCGGGGCCGACCAGGTCACCGGCTACACCTTCGACTGGTCGGGGGAGGCGGGGCCGCCCGGCGGGCCGGTGCAGTGGGTGAGCAATCCCGATCCCACCAAACCGAGCACGGGAAAGCAGCTGGCCGCCGCCATCCACTGCCTGGCGCAGGGCTCCGGACGCCAGGTCGCCGTCGTCGCGCACTCCATGGGCGGGCTTCTGGCGAAGGCGGCAAGCAGCCTCGTCCGGCCGGACATCTCCTCCGTGTTCACCATGGGAACGCCGTACGAGGGCTCGTGGCTGGCGAATCTCACCACCGTCACAGGACTGACCGGCAGCCTCGCGGACTACCTCGGTCTCACCCTCGTGCCCTTCTGCCGGCTGCACACCGATGAGCTTGCGTGCAAGGTCTGGCTGGAGCGCAAGGACACCGGGATCTTCGAGATGCGGACCGACAAGGCCGCCCAGGTGCACAAGTTGCCGAGCTGGCCGGACGGCTTGCCCGTGTACACGCTCGCCTCGGACATCGTCGGATCCTGGCTACCGGTCTGGCCGCTCACAAAACCCCTCGACCTGGGCGGTGTCGGCGACATCGTGGTCGGTCAGCACTCGCAGAATCCGTCGGGCACCGGGTACACGCGCACCTGCCGCGTGGATCTGGGCAGGTCTGGCCCGCAGGTGCTGTGGGCTGCGGCGAACGCCCCCTGCAACCACATGGACGAGCCCCGGTACGCGGATCTCCTCAAGCAGGTGACCACCACCCTCACCGCACACCCGGGGACTCCCGGCCCGAGCGCGTCCGCCGCCCCGGTCGACTGGAACAACCGCACGTACGGCCTCACCTGCGACGACGCCGTGAAGACTCCGGTGAAGGTCACGGTGGGCGGAGGCAAGGCGAACGTGAGCGGCCCGGACATCGGCACCGGCCGCCACTGGGAGGTCCAGGTCCAGCGGGTGGCCTCCGGGACTCTCGCGCCCCTCGGGGACGTCACCGCCGTGATGTTCTACTGCAGCCCGCAGCCCAGCAACTACTACGTCCAGGAGATCCGCGTCTACCGCACCGCCGACGGCAGCGAGATCGGCCGTGTACCCACGCCGGACGCCGGCAGTAGCGGCCCGGGACTCCCCCCGCAGTACCAGCCTCCGTCCCTGTCCGTCGGCAACGGCCAGGTCGCCACGGACGCCAAGTTCTACGGGCCCGCCGACAACCATGCGACCGGGCCCTCGGTCCTCCGCCACCTGAGCTGGACCTGGGACGGGCACGCCTTCGCAGTGGTGACGACGACCGGCACACCGAGCACGTCAGCCGGCGGCCTCGGCGGAGCGCGGGTCACCGTCAACGGCCTCGGCCCGGTGAAGTTGGGGATGAACCACGCCGAGGCGGCGAAGGCCGTCGGCGCGCCGATCGCCTCGTCCGACCACCCGGCCTGCGAGGACGTTCCCGTCACCGGCGGCCCCGACGGACTGCTGCTGCGCTTCGTCCAGGACAGGCTGGTGGCCGTCTCCGTGTGGGCCCCGTCCTCCTTCGCCACGGCCTCCGGGATCAGCCTCGGCAGCCCCCGTGCCGACGTGCTGACCACGTACGCGGGCCAGGTGGGCCAGGTGTCCCCCGACAACGGCCTCGACGAGCTCGCGTTCGCCCCGACCGCACCCGAGTTCGCCGGGAAGGTCATCGTCTTCGACGTCACGGGCGGGCACGTGAACGCGTTCACCGCCGGGCTCCGCGAGTGGGCGTACCTCTCCCCCTGCCCGCACTGACCAGGGCCGCCGGGCGCGGGTGCGTCCGGGTCGCGCGGTTCGGACACCGTTGTGTCCGTCCGGTACGGCATGATCTGGAGCGTGACCGCACCGCGACTGATGCTCCTCGACTCCGCCAGCCTGTACTTCCGGGCCTACTACGGCGTGCCGGACTCCCTGAAGTCCCCTGCCGGTGAGCCGGTGAACGCCGTCCGGGGGCTGCTGGACTTCATCGCCCGGCTCGTCCAGGACCACCGCCCCGACCAGTTGGTCGCCTGCATGGACGCCGACTGGCGCCCGCAGTGGCGGGTCGACCTGGTGCCCTCGTACAAGACGCACCGGCTCGCCGAGGCGGGGGCGGACGGCGAGGAGGAGATCCCGGACACGCTGGCCCCGCAGGTGCCGGTGATCGAGCAGGTGCTGGACGCGCTCGGCATCGCCCGGGTCGGCTCGCCCGGCTACGAGGCGGACGACGTGATCGGCACCCTGACCGCCCGGGCGAAGGGGCCGGTGCTGATCGTCACCGGCGACCGCGACCTGTTCCAGCTGGTGGACGACAGCCGGCCCGTCCAGGTGCTGTATCCGGTGAAGGGCATGGGCAACCTCCAGGTCACCGACGACGAACTGCTGCTGGAGAAGTACGGCGTGCGCGGCGACCGCTACGCCGACATGGCCGCCCTGCGCGGCGACCCGAGCGACGGCCTGCCCGGTGTCAAGGGCATCGGCGAGAAGACGGCCGCCCAGCTGATCAACGAGTACGGCGACCTGGCCGCCATCCGCGCGGCCGCGCTGGACCTGCGCTCGCGCCTCACCCCGGCCCGGCGGAAGAACATCATCGAGGGCGCCGCCTACCTGGACGTCGCCCCGACCGTCGTCCGGGTCGCCTCCGACGCGCCGCTGCCCGACTTCGACCCCGCCCTCCCCAGCGAGCCGCTGGACCCGATGACCCTGGAGGAGCTGTCCGCCCGCTGGGGCCTGGGCAGCTCGCTGGAGCGGGTGCTCGCCGTCCTGGCGGGCTGAGCGGGCTGAGGTCGGTGAGGCCGGGGGGAGGGGCCGGGCCCCTCCCCCCGTGCTTTCAGCTCACCGAGGAGTACGCGATGATCCCGCGCCGCAGGCTGTCGACCGCCTTGCGGGCGGTGCCGCGCAGCTGGGCGTCGTCGCCGGCCGCGTCCTGGATCTGGCCGAGCACGTCGATCAGCTGCTTCGTCCAGCGGACGAAGTCGCCGGCCGGCATCTCGGCGTCGCGCAGGACGGCGTCCAGGTTGTGGCCGAGCGACCAGCGGTAGGCGACCCAGGCGAAGCCGAGGTCGGGCTCGCGCTGGCCGACGCCCTCGGCGGTGTTGATCCGGTGCTGCTCCTCCAGGGCGTCGAGGTGGCCCCAGATCCGGACCATCCGGCCGAGTGCCTCCTTGGCGTTGCCCTCCGGCACGCGGGGGGCGGCGGCGTCGTCGGCCTGCCGGGCCTCGTACACCAGCGCGGAGGCGCAGGCGGCGAGTTCGGCGGCGCCGAGGTCCTTCCAGACGCCCTCGCGGATGCACTCGGAGGCGAGCAGGTCGAGCTCGCCGTACAGCCGGCCGAGGCGCCTGCCGTCCGGGGTGACGGTGTCGCCCTGGAGGTAGCCGAGGTCGGTGAGCAGGCCGCAGACCCGGTCGAAGGTGCGGGCGATGGTGTGGGTGCGGGAGCGCATCTTGCGCTCCAGCAGGTCCGTGTCGCGGTGCAGGCGGTGGTAGCGCTCGGCCCAGCGGGCGTGGTCCTCGCGCTCGTCGCAGCCGTGGCAGGGGTGCTGGCGCAGGGCGGTGCGCAGCCGGGTGATCTCCGGGTCGTCGGCGGCGGCCGCCCGGCCCTTGCGGAACCGCTCGGGCTCCAGGTGGCCGGCCTTGGTGCGCAGCGCGGAGGCGAGGTCGCGGCGGGACTGCGGGCTGCGCGGGTTGAAGGACTTGGGGATCTTGATCCGGTCGACCGCCACCACCGGGTGCGGGAAGTCGATCATCGCGAGCCGCTTGACCTGCCGCTCCGAGGTGAGCACGACCGGGCGCGGCCCGTCCTGGTAGTCGGGGTGGCGGTGGGTGCGCGGCGAGCGGCTGACCGGCGGCAGGCCCGGGTCCAGGACGAGGGCGAGGCCGGCGAACTTGCCGGTCGGGACGTGGATGACGTCACCCGCCTTGAGCTGCTCGATCGACTCGACGGCGGCGGCCCGGCGCTGGCCGCTGCCCTCGCGGGCCAGCTCGTTCTCCCGGTCCTTCAGGTCGCGGCGCAGGCCCATGTACTCGTCGAAGTCGCCGAGGTGGCAGGTCATCGACTCGCGGTAGCCGTCCAGACCCTCCTCGTTGCGCTGCACCTGCTTGGCGATGCCGACCACCGAGCGGTCCGCCTGGAACTGCGCGAACGAGGTCTCCAGCAGCTCGCGCGAGCGGTGCCGCCCGAACTGGGAGACCAGGTTGACCGCCATGTTGTAGGACGGCCGGAACGAGGACTTCAGCGGGTAGGTCCGGGTGCCGGCCAGGCCCGCCAGGGCCTCCGGGTCGATGCCGCGCTGCCAGAGCACGACCGCGTGGCCCTCGATGTCGATGCCGCGGCGGCCGGCCCGGCCGGTGAGCTGGGTGTACTCGCCGGGGGTGATGTCGGCGTGGGTCTCGCCGTTCCACTTGACCAGCTTCTCCATGACCACCGAGCGGGCGGGCATGTTGATGCCGAGCGCGAGCGTCTCGGTCGCGAATACGGCCTTGACCAGGCCCTTGACGAACAGCTCCTCGACGACCTCCTTGAAGCGCGGGAGCATCCCGGCGTGGTGGGCGGCGATGCCGCGCTCCAGGCCGTCCAGCCACTCGAAGTAGCCGAGGACGTGCAGGTCCTCGTCGGGGATGTCGGCGCAGCGCTGCTCGACGATCGCGCGCACGGTGGCCCGGTCGGAGTCCTTGTTGAGCCGCAGGCCGGAGCTGAGGCACTGCTGGACGGCGGCCTCGCAGCCGGCCCGGCTGAAGACGAAGGTGATCGCCGGGAGCAGGCCCTCGGAGTCGAGGCGGTCGATGACGTCGACCCGACCCGGCGTCCAGACCCGGCCGGGGCGGCCGCTGGGCATCGAGCGGCCGCGGCCCTTGGCGAAGCGGTCGCCCCGGGGGTTGGCGGCGATCTCGGAGCGGGCGAGCCGGACGAGCTCGGGATTGACCAGCTTGGCCGGGTTGCGCGGGGCGTCCTTGGGGCGTCCGTCGCGGTCCGGGTTGGCGAACAGGTCGTACATCCGGTTGCCGGCCATCACGTGCTGCCAGAGCGGCACCGGGCGGTGCTCGGAGACGATCACCTTGGTGCCGCCGCGCACGGTGTCCAGCCAGTCGCCGAACTCCTCGGCGTTGGAGACCGTCGCGGACAGCGAGACGAGCGTGACGGACTCGGGCAGGTGGATGATCACCTCTTCCCAGACCGCGCCGCGGAAACGGTCGGCGAGGTAGTGGACCTCGTCCATCACCACGTAGCCGAGGCCGTCCAGCGTCCGCGAGCCCGCGTAGAGCATGTTGCGCAGCACCTCGGTGGTCATCACGACCACCGGCGCGTCCCCGTTGACGGTGTTGTCACCGGTGAGCAGGCCGACCTTGGCGGCGCCGTAGCGCTTCACCAGGTCGCCGTACTTCTGGTTGGAGAGGGCCTTGATCGGCGTGGTGTAGAAGCACTTGCGCCCGCCCTGGAGGGCCAGGTGCACGGCGAACTCGCCGACGATGGTCTTGCCGGAGCCGGTGGGGGCGGCGACCAGCACGCCCTCGCCGGCCTCCAGTGCCTCGCAGGCCTCGATCTGGAACTCGTCCAGCGGGAAGTCGTAGAGCTGCTGGAAGCCGTACAGCGCGGTGGCCTGCTCCTTGGCACGGCGGCGGAAGGCCGCGTAGGCCTCGGCGGGGCTGAGCTCCTGGTCCTCGGAGCGCTGGTCCTCGGAACTCTGCGGGGTGGTGTTCATCTGCGTCACCTCTTCTTCCCGTAGGACTGCGTCGTCCCGTGGGGCTGGGGCCCGGACGGGCGGAACGGGGGCGCAGACGGCGACGCCTGCGGCTGCGGGGCCGGGCCGGTGCCGGTGGTGACCGGTGCCGGCGCCGGGGCGCGGCGGGTGTGGTTGGTGTGGTGATCGAGCATCTCAGGCAGAGGTTACCCGGCAGGACTGACATCAATAGCACCGTTTTTCCGGACGCCCGGGAACGGCTCCGCGATCTTCGCAGCGGCTCTACCCGGATCCGTCGCGGATCACTCCCGGATCGCTCCCGGGGTCACTCCCGAAGCCGCTCTCGGAGCGCTCTCGAACAGCGCCGGGATCACGCCTCAATCAGATCCATAGTTGCAAATGTCTTCAAGCGATCAACTCCGGAGCTGTCCTCGGCCAGACCCTCACCAGCTGCGGTCGCATCTGATCATTCGTCATCGGGCGGACGGCCGTCTCCCTACAGTTCGGAGGACAGCAGCCCCCACCGCACCGGTACGGGCTCCGCCCACAGGAGGATCGCGATGGCGAATCTGGAGACGTCCCTCAAGGAAGCGATGGCCATCGACGGCGCGATCGGCGTCGCCCTGGTCGACTACGGCAGCGGCATGGCGCTCGGCACCCTCGGCGACAGCGCCGAGCTGGACCTCAACGTCGCGGCAGCCGGTAACACCGACCTCGTCCGCGCCAAGATGCGCACCATGGAGATGCTCAACCTCCACGACAACGAGATCGAGGACATCCTGGTCAGCCTGACCAGCCAGTACCACCTCGTCCGGCCGCTGGCCACGAAGAACGGCCGCGGCCTGTTCCTGTACCTCGCGCTCAACCGCAGCCGCGCCAACCTCGCCATGGCCCGCCACCAGCTCAAGCGGATCGAGGCCGGCCTGGAGATCTGACCGGGCCCGCCAGCAGCCCGCCCCGTCGAGGGGCACCACCGGACCCCGCAGCAGGAGCCGTAGCAGGAAGGGCCGAGATCGTGGCCGCAGCGCTCTACCAGGTGAAGGCCGAGTTCTTCCGGATGCTCGGCCACCCCGTCCGGATCCGCGTGCTGGAGCTGCTCCAGGCCGGTCCGACCCCCGTGCGCGAGCTGCTCGCGGAGATCGACATCGAGCCGTCCAGCCTCTCCCAGCAGCTCGCGGTGCTGCGCCGGTCGGGCATCGTCACGGCCAGCCGGGAGGGCTCCACCGTGGTCTACGCCCTGGCCGGCGGGGATGTCGCCGACCTGCTCAGATCGGCCCGCCGGATCCTCACCGTCCTGCTGGCCGACCAGGGCACCCTCCTCGCCGAACTCCGCGCGGCGGACTGAGAGCCTCCGGCAACCGGGGAGTGGCCGGGCGGGCCCGCGCCCGCCGCCCGGCCGCACTCCCGGCCGACAGCCGCCCCCCGGTGGAATGATGGGCGGCATGAGCCCCACCGCCACCGACCGACCGCATCTGACGCCGGCCCAGACCGTCGAACAGTCCGGTTTCAGCCTCGACACCCTGCGCTACTACGAGCGGATCGGCCTGCTCGGCACCGTCGAGCGCTCGCACACCGGGCACCGCCGGTTCACCCCGGACGACCTGGAGTGGCTCGGCGTCCTGCGCTGCCTGCGCGACACCGGGATGCCGATCGCCGAGATGCTCCGCTTCGCGGAGCTGGTGCGCTCGGGCGAGGGCACCTTCGCCGCCCGCCTGGCCGTGCTGGAGCAGCACGACGCCCAGGTCGAGGCGCAGATCGCGCACCTGCGGCAGCAGCAGGAGCTGATCCACCACAAGATCGACTTCTACCGCTCGACGCTGGCCGGGGCCCCCGGGGCGGACTGAGCCGCCCGCCACAGCTCGCGGGTGAGGTCCGCCGCCGGGCCCGTCCGGGCGAGCCGGTGGCCGGTACCGGCCCACAGGTGCACGGCCCCGGTGTCGCCGCGTGCGGCGGCGGCCGCCCGCAGCGGCTGGGTGAGGTGGTGCACCTGCGGGTAGACCGCGGGGGCGTACGGCTCGTACCGGTCGATGAAGGCGTTCCGCAGTCCGCGCGCGGCCCGGCCGGTGAAGGCCCGGGTGACGACGGTCTCGGTGAGGCGTCCGTCGGCCAGGGCCGCGCGGTGCGCGGCGGAGGTGCCGGCCTCGTCCGTGCGCAGGTACGCGGTGCCGAGCTGGACGGCGAGCGCTCCGGCACGCAGGGCGGCCGCGATGCCGGGGCCGTCCGCGATGCCGCCGGCCGCGATCAGCGGCAGGTCGCACTGCGCCCGGATCTCCGCCAGCAGCTCGGGCAGCGGCGTGTGCCCCGGGCGGGCGGCGACCTCGTACGTCCCCCGGTGTCCGCCGGCTTCCGGGCCCTGGACGCAGAGCGCGTCCATCCCGGCGGCGGCCGCCAGGCGCGCCTCGGCGGGCGAGGTGACCGTGCCGATCTGGAGCGTCCCGGCGGCGCGCAGCGCGGCGGCCTCGGCGGGTGAGGGCAGGCCGAAGGTGTACGAGACCAGCGGGACGGGGTCGGCGGTGAGCGCCGCGATCTTGGCGTCCCAGTCGTCGCGGTCCGGGGCGAAGGCCGTCGGCAGCCGGACGCCGTGCCGCTCGGCCTCGGGGAGCAGCCGCTCCCGGTAGGCGGCCACGGCGGCGGTGCCGGGCCCCGCATCCGACGGCTCCGCACCCAACGGCTCCGCATCCGACGGCTCCGCGCCCGACGGCACGAAGAGATTGACGCCGAACGGGGTGTCGGTCAGGTCCCTGAGCCGGGCGATCTGTTCCGTCATCGCGGCCGCGCTGCGGTAGCCGGCGGCGAGGAGGCCGAGGCCGCCTGCGGAGTTGACGGCCGCGACGAGTCCGGGGGTGGACGCGCCGCCCGCCATCGGCGCCGCGACGATCGGGACGGCCAGGCCGTCGAGCCCGTCGAACCTGGCCGGCATCCGCATTCCGCGCTCCCCGTATCGGCGTCCGGTCGTGTACCGCCACCCTAGCGCGCAGCCGGGAGAGGCCTGCGGTGAGCACAAGGCAACCTCCCGGCAACCGACGGGCAACGCGGGGGAAGCCACGGTCCCCCACATTTCTGTCAGCCGACAGAAACCATGCGGCCGACGCCTCCCCGCCTTCCTCCCCCTCCCCCGTGGAAAGCCGGTGCCCGATGACCACCAGCCCCTCCCTCGCACCGCCCGACGACCCCGCCAGAACGGCCGGCGACCACTCGCTCTCCGAGTTCGGCTACCCGCAGCAACTGCACCGCACGATGGGCCGGTTCGCCTCCTTCGCGGCCGGATTCTCGTTCATCTCGGTCCTCACCACGGTCTTCCAGCTCTTCTCGTTCGGCTACGCCTTCGCCGGGCCCGCGTTCTTCTGGACCTGGCCGCTGGTGCTCGGCGGGCAGCTCCTGGTCGCCGCCTGCTTCGCCGAACTCGCCGCCCGCTACCCGATCTCGGGCGCGATCTACCAGTGGGCGACCCGGCTCGGCGGCGCCCTGTACGGCTGGTTCACCGGCTGGCTGATGGTCATCGGGCAGATCGTGGTGGTGACCGCCGCCGCGCTGGCCCTGCAGGTGGTGCTGCCCGCCGTCTGGTCCGGCTTCCAACTCCTGGGCGGTGACCCGGCGCTGACCACCCGGACGGGCGCCGCGAACGCCGTCCTGCTGGGTGCCGCGCTGATCGCGCTGACCACCCTGGTCAACGTCGTCGGCATCCGGCTGATGTCGGTGATCAACAGCATCGGCGTCACGGCGGAGCTGACCGGCATCGCGCTCATCGCCGTGCTGCTCTTCACCCACAGCGAGCGCACCCCCACGGTCGTGCTGCACACCGGCGGGCAGAGCGGGTATCTGTGGGCCTTCCTGGTCGGCTCGTTCACCGCCGCGTACGTCATGATCGGCTTCGACAGCGCCGGCGAGATGTCCGAGGAGACGGTCGACCCGCGCCGCACCGCGCCCCGGACGATCCTCGGCGCGCTGGCCGCCGCCGGCCTCGGCGGCGGCCTCCTGCTGCTCGGCGCCCTGCTCGCCGCACCCAGCCTGACCGACGGGCGGCTCGCCACCGAGGGCATGTCGTACGTCCTGACCAGCACGCTCGGCGACGGCCCCGGCCGGCTGCTGCTGGCGGACGTCGCGGTGGCGGTCTGCGTCGGCACGCTGGCGATGCAGACGGCCGGCGCCCGGATGATCTTCTCAATGGCCCGGGACGGCGTCCTGCCGTTCTCCCGCCGGCTGGCCGCCGTCTCGCCCCGCACCGGCACCCCGCACCTGCCGGCCCTGGTGGTCGGCGCCCTCGCCGTCGGCTTCCTGCTGGTCAACCTGCTGGCACCGTCGGCGTTCCTGGCCCTGGAGACCACCTGCATCGTGCTCGTCTACACCGCGTACGCGCTGGTGGTCGCGGCGATGCTGCGGCGCCGGCTGCGCGGGCTGCCGATCGGCTCCGAGGGCGGGCAGGAGGAGCGGGACGAGAACGGCGAGCCGCTGTTCGGCCTGGGCCGCTGGGGCCTGCCGGTGAACGTGCTGGCGCTGGTGTACGGCGTGGTGATGACGGTCAACCTGGCCTGGCCGCGGGCCGCCGTGTACGACCCGGCGGGCGGGCACTGGTACCTGCAGTGGTTCAGCGTGCTCTTCCTGGCGGGTGCGCTGGCGGCGGGCGCCGCATACCGACTGCGGCGGCGCTGAACGACGCTCCCCCGAAAGACGGTTGGGCTCAGGCGGTCCGGAGACGGGCCGCCTCGGCGCGTGCCGACGCGATCGCGTCGCCCGGGCAGCCGGCCAGGCGCAGCGCGCTGTCCGCCACCGCCTCCCCGACCGTACGGGGCTCGCGCCCGCCGGTCTCCCGGGCGACCGCGACGCCGCCCTCGACCAGCCCGAGCAGCAGGTCCGTCCGCAGCGCCAGGTCCCCGGAGGGGTCCAGTGCGGCCAGCAGGGTGCCGTAGGCCGCCTTCAACTCGCCCCGGGCGCGCCGGAACTCCGCGAAGCGCTCGCCCCGCACCTCCGGCAGCTGGTAGAGCGCGCCGAGGTTGTAGAGGCCGCCGAAGAGCAGCTCCGCGTCGAAGGCCGCCAGCGCCCAGAGCCTGGCCGCCGCGCCGTGATCGCTGTCGGCCAGCAGCCGGCCGGCGAAGGTGAGCGAGGGCTCGACGGTGCTCTCCAGCAGGGTGGCGAGGATGTCCTCCTTGCCGGCGAAGTAGTGGTAGAGCGAGGCCTGCCGCAGCCCGGCCCGCTCGGCCACCGCCCGGGTCGTGGTGGCCGCGTACCCGTTGACCGTGAAGAGCTCGGCCGAGGCCGCCAACACTTCGGCGCGGGGAGACAGTTCGCTGATCGACGGGCCCTGGGCGCGGGGGCGTCCGACGCGGGGCGGGGTTCCTCGGGTGGCGGGCACGTCCCGATCCTCGCACAGGCCCCGGACGGTGAGGGGACGGTAACCGCGCCGAAACGCACGGGCAACGGCGGCGACCTTCGGCGCCCCTAATTTCTGTCACGCGACAGAAACCCCGGCAGCAGCCCAGGAGGCGCCGTGACCACCCCCGCCCCATCGACGGCCACCACCCTGGCCGCCCGCGCCCACGCCCGCGCCCAGCACGGCACCGTCGTCGACTGCATGCCCCAACTCCCGCCCCCCGAAGGCACCCTGTGGGTGGAGACGGTCGCCGGCGGCAACTACACCCACCTCACCGTCCCGGCCGGCACCGAGCTCACCCTCACCGACACCGACGGCGACGCCTGCGCCCACCTGCTGCTGTACGTCACCGGCCGCCCCTGGGAGCGGCTCAACGCCGCCGACACCGTCAAGGTCCAGTGGAACGCCTACCTCGGCGCCGGCAGCCTGCTCCTCTCCGACCAGGGGCGGGTGCTGGCCACCGTCACCGAGGACACCTCCGGCCGCCACGACGCGCTCACCGGCACCTCCACCGCCGCCCGCAACACCGCCCGCTACGGCGACGGCAGCGCCCACGGCCCGTCCCCCGCCGGCCGTGAACTCCTCAAGCTCGCCGCCGCCAAGCACGGCCTCACCCCGCGCGACCTGCCGCCGAGCATCTCCTTCTTCCACGGCGTCCGGGCCGAGCCGGACGGCGCCCTCACCCCGACCGGCACCGCCGGCCCCGGCGCCCGGGTCACCCTGCGGGCCGAGCAGCCGCTCACCGTCCTGATCGCGAACACGGCGCACCCGCTGGACCCGCGCCCCGGCTACCACTGCACGGCGCTCGCCGTCCGCGCCGTACCGGGCGAGCGCACCCCGCCCGGTGACCCGCTGCGCACCGCGACCCCCGAGGCGCACCGCGCCTTCCTCAACACCTCAGCCCAGGGGGCCTGATGACGATCGTCCTGGACCAGACCGTCCCCGCCCGCGCCGGCTGGTCGGCCGTCGTACGGCGCGGACAGCTGCTCACCATCACCGACCTCGGCGGCAACCAGGCCGTCGACTGCCTGATCTACGACGCGCACGACACCGCCGTCCGCTACAGCGCCCCCGACACCCTCCAGGCGCAGGGCTCGCTCTTCCTCACCAAGGGCAGCGTGCTGCTCTCCGACGAGCACACCCCGCTGATGACCGTGCTCGCCGACGACTGCGGCCGGCACGACACGGTCGGCGGCGCCTGCTCCAAGGAGTCCAACACCCTGCGCTACGGGCACCACACCTGGAACCAGCACGCCTGCGTGGAGAACTTCCTCGCCGAGGGCGCCCGTTGGGGCCTCGGCAAGCGCGACCTGGTGAGCAACATCAACTGGTACATGAACGTGCCGGTCGAGCCCGACGGCACACTCGGCATCGTGGACGGCCTCTCCGCACCGGGGCTCCAGGTGGTGCTCCGCGCCGAGACGGACGTCCTGGTGCTGGTCTCCAACTGCCCGCAGATCAACAACCCGTGCAACGGCTTCGACCCGACGCCGGTCCAGATGACGATCACCGAGGGCTGACCGATGACGTACGACACCCTGCTGATCGCCAACCGGGGCGAGATCGCCGCCCGGATCATCCGCACCGCCCGCCGGCTCGGCCTGCGCACCGTCGCGGTCTTCTCCGACCCGGACCGCTCGGCGCCGCACGTCCGGCTCGCCGACCACGCGGTACGGCTCGGGCCGGCGCCCGCCAAGGACAGCTACCTGCGCGCCGACCTCGTGCTGCGGGCCGCCCTGGAGAGCGGCGCGGGCGCCGTCCACCCCGGCTACGGCTTCCTGTCCGAGGACGCCGACTTCGCCCGCCGGGCCGAGGCCGCCGGGCTGGCCTTCGTCGGGCCCACCCCGCACCAGCTGGAGGTGTTCGGCGCCAAGCACACCGCCCGCGCCGCCGCCGAGGCCGCCGGCGTCCCGCTGCTGCCCGGCACCGGCCTGCTGGCCGGCCTGGACGAGGCACTGGTCGCCGCCGGGGCGATCGGCTACCCCGTGATGCTCAAGGCCACCGGCGGCGGTGGCGGCATCGGCATGCAGGCCTGCCACAGCGCCGCCGAACTGGCCGGTGCCTGGGAGCGGGTGCAGCGCGTCGCCGCCGCCAGCTTCTCCACCGCCGGCGTGTTCCTGGAGCGGCTGGTCGAGCGGGCCCGGCACGTCGAGGTGCAGGTGTTCGGCGACGGCACCGGCCGGGTGGTCACCCTCGGCGACCGGGACTGCTCGCTCCAGCGCCGCAACCAGAAGGTCCTGGAGGAGGCGCCGGCGCCCGGCCTGCCCGACCACGTCCGCCGCCAACTGGCCGACTCCGCCCGCGCCCTGTGCGCCGGGGTGGCCTACCGCTCGGCCGGCACCGTCGAGTACGTGTACGACGCCGCCCGCGAGGAGGCCTACTTCCTGGAGGTCAACACCCGTCTCCAGGTGGAGCATCCGGTCACCGAGGCCGTGCACGGCGTCGACCTGGTCGAGTGGATGCTGCGGCTCGCCCAGGGCGAGACGGAGGTGGTCCGCGAGGTCGGGCCGGCCACCGGCCACGCCGTCGAGGCCCGCGTCTACGCCGAGGACCCGAGCCGCGACCACCGGCCCAGCGCCGGCCTGCTCACCGAGGTGACCTTCCCCGAGGGCGTCCGGGTCGACGCCTGGGTGGAGACCGGCACCGAGGTCACCACCTCGTACGACCCGATGCTCGCCAAGGTGATCGTGCACGGCGCCGACCGCGAGCAGGCGCTGGCCGCCCTCACCGACGCGCTGGCCGGCACCCGGATCGAGGGCATCGAGACCAACCTCGGCCTGCTGCGCGCCATCCCCGGGGCCGAGGCCGTCCGCGCCGCCGCGCACCACACCGCGACACTGGCCGGCATCACCGACCCGACGCCCCGGATCGAGGTGCTGCGCGCGGGCACCCTCAGCACCGTCCAGGACTGGCCCGGCCGTACCGGCTACTGGCACGTCGGCGTACCGCCGTGCGGCCCGATGGACGACCTCTCGTTCCGGCTCGGCAACCGCGCACTCGGCAACCCCGAGGGCCTGCCCGGCCTCGAATGCACCCTCCAGGGCCCGGCGTTGCGCTTCACCCGTGCCACCTGGGTCTGCGTCACCGGCGCCCCCGCCGCCGTCACGGTGGACGGCGTGCCCGCGCCGCAGTGGGAGCCCGTCCTCGTCCCGGCCGGCGCGGTGCTCGACCTGGCGGCCCCCGCCGGCCCGGGCCTGCGCACGTACCTGCTGCTCGCGGGCGGCCTGGACGCCCCGCGGTTCCTCGGCAGCGCCGCCACCTTCACCCTCGGAAAGTTCGGCGGCCACGGCGGCCGGGCCCTGCGGGTCGGCGACGTGCTGCACGGCGGAGCCGGCGCCCCCGGCGACGACTCCGGGCCCGTCCCGCCCGCGCAGCGCCCGCAGTTCACCTCCGCCTGGGAGCTGGCCGCCGCCGAAGGGCCGCACGCGGCGCCGGAGTTCTTCACCGAGCAGGACATCGAGGCGTTCTACGCGGCCGACTGGAAGGTGCACTTCAACAGCGCCCGCACGGGCGTGCGCCTGGTCGGCCCGAAGCCCGCCTGGGCGCGCACCGACGGCGGCGAGGCCGGCCTGCACCCCTCCAACATCCACGACACCCCGTACTCCGTCGGCGCCGTCGACTACACCGGTGACATGCCCGTCCTGCTGGGCCCGGACGGCCCCTCGCTCGGCGGCTTCGTCTGCCCGGCCACCGTCGTCACCGGCCAGCGCTGGAAGCTCGGCCAGCTGCGCCCCGGCGACACCGTGCGCTTCGTGCCCGTCACCCTGGCGGCCGCCGCCGGGCTGCGCCGCTCCCCCGCCGAAGCGCCGCTGCCCTCGCGCGCGCCGATCACCGACGGCGGCATCCTGGCCCGCCTGCCCGGGACATCCCTGCGGCCCAAGGTGACGTACCGGCGCAGCGGGGACGACAACCTGCTGGTCGAGTACGGGCCGATGCAGCTGGACCTGGCGCTGCGGATGCGGGTGCACGCGCTCGCCGAGCGGGTCGCCGCCGCGCGGGTGCCCGGCGTGCTCGGGCTCACCCCGGGCATCCGCTCGCTCCAGCTGCACACCGACCCGGACGTCCTGACCGTGCCGCAACTGCTGCTGCTGGTACAGGAGATCGAGGCAGCACTGCCGGCCACCGACGAGCTGCGGGTGCCCAGCCGTACCGTGCACCTGCCGCTCTCCTGGGACGATCCGGCCACCCGGGAGGCCATCGCCCGCTACATCGCGGGGGTCCGCGACGACGCGCCGTGGTGCCCGTGGAACATCGAGTTCATCCGCCGGATCAACGGCCTGGCCTCGGTGGACGAGGTCTACCGGACGGTCTTCGACGCCGAGTACCTGGTGCTCGGGCTCGGCGACGTCTACCTCGGCGCCCCGGTCGCCACCCCGCTGGACCCGCGCCACCGGCTGGTCACCACCAAGTACAACCCCGCCCGCACCTGGACGGCCGAGAACTCGGTCGGCATCGGCGGCGCGTACCTCTGCGTGTACGGCATGGAGGGCCCGGGCGGGTACCAGTTCGTCGGTCGCACCGTGCAGATGTGGTCCGGCTGGCAGCAGCGCGGGCCGTTCACCGAGGGCGCGCCCTGGCTGCTGCGGTTCTTCGACCGGATCAAGTGGTACCCGGTCTCCGCGGAGGAACTGCTGGAGATGCGGGCGGACATGGCCGCCGGGCGGCTCGAACTGAAGATCGAGGAGGGTGAGTTCGCGCTCGCCGACCACCTGCGCTTCCTGGCCGACAACGCCGGCCCGATCGAGGAGTTCCGGGCGGTGCAGGCCGCCGCCTTCGGCGCCGAGCGCCAGGCCTGGGAGGAGGCGGGCGAGTTCGACCGCGCCGAGAGCGCCGCCGACAGCGCTCCGGGGCCGGTCCGGCAGGTGGCCGCGCCGCCCGGCGGGGCGGTGGTGGAGGCCGAGTTCACCGCCTGTGTCTGGAAGGTGGACGTGCGGGCGGGCGAACGGGTCCGCAAGGGGCAGCAGTTGATGGCCGTGGAGGCGATGAAGATGGAGTCCGCGGTGCTCGCCGCCCAGGACGGCGTGGTGGCCGAGCTGTTGGTGAAGCCGGGCGACCAGGTGGAGGCCGGCTCGCCGCTGGTCGTGCTCGCCGCGCTCGCGGTGGAGGTGGCGGCATGACGACGTCCGTCGAGCGCGTCCGCGCGGCCTACCGGCGGATCGCCGAGGCCGACCGGCCGGAGGTCTGGATCGGCCTGCGGCCGCAGGATGAGGCCGAGGCCGAGGCGGCGCGGGTGGACGCCCGGCGCGCCGCCGGGGAGTTCCTGCCGCTGGCCGGCACGGTGTTCGCCGTCAAGGGCAACATCGACCTCGCCGGGCTGCCCACCACGGCCGGCTGCCCCTTGTACGCCTACCTGCCGGAGGCGGACGCACCCGCCGTGGCCCGGCTGCGGGCAGCCGGCTCGGTGCCGCTGGGCACCACCAACCTCGACCAGTTCGCGACCGGCCTGGTCGGCACCCGCAGCCCGTACGGCGCGGTGCGCGGCGCGATCGACCCGGCCCGGGTGTCGGGCGGCTCCAGCTCGGGCTCGGCCGTCGCCGTCGCGCTCGGCATCGCCGACCTGGCGCTGGGCACCGACACGGCGGGCTCCGGGCGGGTACCGGCCGCGTTCAACGGCATCGTCGGCCTGAAGCCGACCGGCGGCGCGGTCCCCACCACGGGCGTCGTCCCCGCCTGCCGGAGCCTGGACTGCGTCTCGGTCTTCGCCCGTACGGTCGCCGCCGCCGAGCAGGCGTACGCGATCATCGCCGACCCGGTGCCGGTCGCCCCCGCGCCGCGCCGGCCGGGCCCGTGGCGGGTCGCGGTGCCCGCCCCGGAGCAGCTCGGCGAGCTGGACGACGGCTGGGCGCAGGCCTACCGGGCAGCCGTCGCCCGGCTGGAGGCGGCCGGCGCCGAGCTGCTGAGCATCGACCTGGCACCGTTCAGCGCGGTGGCGGCGATGCTGTACGAGGGCGCCTTCGTCGCCGAACGGTACGCCGCTGTCGGGGAGTTCATCGAGAAGCACGCCGACGCCGACGGCCTCGACCCGGTGGTGCGCCGGATCATCACCGCCGGCCGCGACATCCCGGCCCACCGGCTCTACCGCGACCTGGCCGAGCTGGAGCGGCTGCGGGCCCTGGCGCTGGCCGAACTCGGCGAGGCGGACGCCCTGTTGCTGCCGACCACGCCGGGCCACCCGACGCTTGCCGAGGTCGCCGCCGATCCGGTGGGGGCCAACGCACGGCTCGGCCGCTTCACCAACTCCACCAACCTGCTGGGCCTGTGCGCACTCGCCGTGCCCGCCGGGGAGGTCCGCGGCCTGCCGTTCGGTGTGATGCTGATCGGCCCCCCGCACACCGAGGCACGCCTCGGCGCCGTCGCGCGCCCGCTGGCCGAGCCGCCGCGCGTACGACTGGCGGTGGTCGGCGCACACCTGTCCGGCCAACCGCTGAACGGCCAACTGCTGGCGCTCGGCGCCACCCTGGTCACCACGACCCGGACGGCGCCCGACTACCGGCTGTACGCCCTGGACACCGTACCCGCCAAACCGGGCCTGGTCCGGGTGGCGGCCGGTGGCGCGGCGGTCGAGGCCGAGGTCTGGGAGCTCCCGGCGGCCGGGCTCGGCACGCTGACCGCCGGCCTGCCCGAGCCGATGGTCATCGGCAGCGTCCGCCTCGCCGACGGCGCCCGGGTGTCAGGCTTCCTGTGCGAGCCCGCCGCCCTGGCCGGCGCCGAG
>FTKL01000410.1_pt3 | contig 22138 bp, 18 predicted proteins | sample 2434061 | NCBI WGS metagenome assembly FTKL01 (sample SAMEA3914816, study PRJEB12502) | metagenome | biome: forest; material: soil | place: USA | collected 2011-09-16 | depth 0.3 m
GCCGGCGATGGAGAGCACCCGGGTGAGCTGGTCGGGCCAGCGATCGCGGTAGAGCGCGCCGGTCACGCCGAGCACCAGGGCCAGCACGATCGCGATCACCAGGCCGAGCAGGGTCAGCTGCAGGGTGAGCGGGAAGGCGGTGGTGATCCGGTCGGCGACCGGCTGGCTGGGCGGCACGGTCATGCCGAGGTCGAGGTGCAGCAGGTTGCCGAGGAAGCGGAAGTACTGGACCGGCAGCGGGTCGTTCAGGCCGTTGGCCTGGGCGAAGGCGGCGCGGGCCTCGGGGGTGGAGCCTTCACCGAGGGCGTTGTAGGCCGGGTCGGCGGGGGAGAACTGCAGCACCACGAAGACCAGCAGGGTCACGCCGAGGATCATCGCCGGCAGGATCGCGATACGTCGCAGCGCGAGCCGCAGGAAAGCGAGCATGGATCGAGTCCTTGATTGTGCGGGGGAGGCGGGGCGGCCGTCCCCGTGCGGGGGGACGGCCGCAGCCCGGTCAAGCGGCGCTGACGTCCAGGAAGGAGAGGCCGGTCGTCGGCAGCGGCTTGAAGCCGGCCAGCGTCTTCGGGTTCCACGCGGTCGGCAGCTTGCGGTGCAGCACCGGGTACAGCGGGACCTCGTCGGCCACCAGGTCCATGGCCTGCTGCCAGAGCTTGCTCTGGGTGTCCTTGTCGGAGGACTGCGCGGCCTGGTCCAGCAGCCCGGTGAGCTGGGTGTCCTGGGCCGAGCCCGACCAGCGGAAGCGCTTGGTGGGCCAGGTGCCGACGTAGAACCAGCGCATCAGCAGGTCGACGTCGTTGCCGAACACGGACGGGTCGCCCGGGGCGGCCATCACCTGGAAGTCGCCGGCGTCGATCTTCTTGTACTGGCCTGAGGAGTCGCCGACGTCGAGCGTCGTCTTCAGGCCGACGGCGTCCCAGCTCTCCTTGATGATCGGCGCGATGTCGGTGACCCAGCCGGTGTTGGTGGTCATCAGGGTCAGCGACAGGCCGCTGACACCGGCGGCCGCGAGCAGCGCCTTCGCCTTCTCCGGGTCGTGCGAGTAGACGGTGGACGCCTTGTGGTAGTCCGGGTGGGTCGGCTGGAGGTAGCCGGAGGCGGCGGTGCCGTTGCCGAACATCGCGGTGGCGATGATCTTGTCGATGTCGAGCGCGTAGTGCAGCGCCTGCCGCACCCGCTTGTCGTCGAACGGCTTCGCCGAGCAGTTGAACATCAGGAACAGGTTGCCGAAGGACTGCACCGAGTCCACGGTGGCCTTGCCCTTGACCCCGGAGACGTCGACGTACGGCACGTCCTCGATGGCGGCGACCCGGCCGGAGACGAGCGCGCTGACCCGGGCGGTGGAGTCGGAGGTGAGCCGCCAGTTCATCGCGGCGGCCTTGGCGGGGCGGGGCCCGTTGTAGGCGTCCCAGCGCTTGAAGACGATCTTGTCCTGGCGGGTGGCCTCGATCAGCTGGTACGGCCCGGAGCCGACCGGCTTGGCGTCGAAGCCCTTGGGGTCGGCCTCGACGATCTTCTTCGGCACGATCCGGGCGACCGAGATGCGGGTCGGGAACAGCGGGAAGGCGTACTTCAGCTTGAACTCGACCGTGCTCGCGTCCACCGCCGTGACGCTCGCGAGGAAGGGCAGGAACTGCACCATCAGCGAGGCGTTGGCCGGGTCCAGGATCCGGGTGAAGCTGAACACGACGTCGTCGGCGGTGACCGGCGAGTTGTCGTGGAAGGTGGCGCCCTGGCGCAGGGTGGCCCGGTACGTGGTGTCGTCGATCTTCTTCGGCAGTTCGGTGGCCAGCGCGGGGTAGGCGGCGCGGGTGACCGGGTCGAGGTCGACCAGGGACTCGAAGACGTGCAGGTTCGCGGCGACGGGGGTGGCGCCGGAGGCCGTCATCGGGTCGAAGCCGCTGGAGAGGCTGTACGAGATGCCGGCCTCGATGGTGCCGTTGGCGTTCACACTGGCGGCGCCCGGTGTCCCGGCGGTGCTGTCCGCGCCGCTGGTGGACGACGGGCCGCCGCAGGCGGAGACCGTGCCGGCGATGGCGGCTGCGGCGGAGACCGCGCCGACCAGGCGGAGGAAGTTGCGGCGACCCACTTCGTCATGAAGTCGATCCATCACGGGGCGCTCCTCGGGGGCGGAGGGTGTGGGGGATGTGGCAGAAAATCGCCGACATCGGATGTCTGATGTCCGATGTACTTGATAAGGTGTGAACCTAGCTGGACGAGGGAGAGGGGTCAAGAGGTGGCGAATCCGAATATGCCGGATTCCGGCGGGGTGCGGTCGATGCGCCGGCCGACGGTCGCGGAGCAGATCAAGCACTACATCCTCGACAACAAGTTGCGGCCCGGCGATCTGCTCCCGACGGAGAACGAGCTGTGCGCCGCACTGGGCGCGAGCCGCTCCAGCGTGCGCGAGGCGGTCAAGACGCTGCACGCGCTGGACATCGTCGAGGTCCGGCACGGGCACGGCACCTACGTCGGCCGGCTGAGCCTGTCCGCCCTGGTGGAGGGCCTGACGTTCCGTGGACTGCTGAGCCCGGACGGCGACTTCGCGGTGTTGTCCGACCTCGTGGACGTGCGCGAACTGTTCGAGCGCGGCATGGCCGAGCGCATCATCGGCGGCCTCGACGCGGACCACCTCGACCGGCTGGACGCGCTGGTGGACGAGATGGGGGAGCGGATCGGCGCCGGCGAGGACATCGTCGAGTGCGACCGGCTGTTCCACTCCCTGCTGGTCGAGCCGGTGGGCAACGATCTGGTCAGGCAGCTGTCATCCGCCTGCTGGGATGTTTATGCAATCGTTGCCCCGCACCTCAACGTGATAACGGTGAGGGACGAGATCGACACGATCGAGGCTCACCGGAACATGGTCCGCGCGGTGCGCTCGGTCGATCCGGCCGCCTTCGACCTGGCGGTCCGCGCGCACTACGCGCCGGTCCGCAGGCGTATCGCCGCCGCCCGCGCGCGTACGGCGGCGGGGGCCTGACCCGCGACGCGCCCCCTGGTGCGCAGACGCACCACCGACGGCCGCCGGAGCCCCGCTCCGGCGGCCGTCGCGCGTTCGCGGCCCCGGGGTCGACCGGGGCCGTCGGGGCTCTTGACGCACGCGGCAGCCGCTCCCTAGGGTCACGGGCAGATCAGATGTCTGATGTCATGTGTCCTCGTCGTTCCGGGCACATGTCTCGCCAGTCCCGGGAGCTTCGCCGTGCCGTTGACCGACCTGTCCCTCGCCGAGTGCCTCGAATACCGTCCGGAGCTCCCCGCCCCCGCCGACCTCGACGCCTTCTGGGCCCGCACCCTCACCGCCGCCGAGGCCGCCGCCGCCCCCGCCCGCTTCGAGCCCGTCGACACCGGCCTCACCCAGATCGACAGCTACGACGTCACCGTCACCGGCTTCGACGGACAGCCCGTCCGGGGCTGGCTGCACCTGCCCGCCGGCGCGACCGGCCCGCTCGGCTGCGTCGTCGAGTACCTCGGGTACGGCCGGGGCCGGGGCCTGCCGCACCAGAGCCTGTTCTGGTCCTCGGCCGGCTACGCCCACCTGATCATGGACTCCCGGGCCCAGGGCTGGAGCACCGCCCTCGGCGCCACCCCCGACCCCGCCGAGTACCCGCCCGGCACCGTCCCCGGCTTCCTCACCAGGGGTATCGAGAGCCCCGACACCTACTACTACCGCCGGATCATCACCGACGCCGTCCGCTTCGCGGGCGCCGCCCGCTCCCACCCGGCGATCGACCCCGCCCGGGTCGTGGTCACCGGCATCAGCCAGGGCGGCGGCCTCGCCCTCGCCGTCTCAGGGCTCGCCCTCGGTCTGGCCGGTGTGATGCCCGACGTCCCGTTCCTCTGCAACATCCGGCGCGGCGTGGAGGTCGCGGCGCTCCCGCCGTACACCGAGATCTCCGAGTACCTCAAGCTGCACCGAGGCCGGGTGGAGCAGGTCTTCCACACCCTGTCCTACTTCGACGCCGCGCTGCTGGCCACCCGTGCCACCGCGCCGTCCCTGTTCTCCATCGCCCTGATGGACCGGATCTGCCCGCCCTCGACCTGCTTCACCGCCTTCCACCACTACGGCGGCGCGAAGGAGCTCCGGGTCTACGAGTTCAACGACCACGAGGGCGGTGCCGAGCACCAGCAGCTGCAACAGCTCGCCTGGCTGCGCACCACCATCGGCTGACCCCCACGGCGGCCGAGCACCACCAGTACCCGCCCCTTGCCACACCCCCTGTTGCACCCCCTGTTGCACCCCCACACCGTCACAAGGGAGTGATCGAGCTTTGGCACGTCTCAGCACCGGATCAGCCGTCGGGGCCTTCGCCCTCGCCCTGGGCAGCCTCGTGGCCACCCCGGCGGCCGGTCACGCGGCCGCACCCACCGGCGGCCAGTCCGCCGTGGTCAGCCAGGACTGCACGTCCGGCCGGATCCAGGAGACGGTGGTCAACAACACGGCCACCGCGACCACCTTCACCCTCAACTGGCCCGGCGCCGGCACCTGGACGGCCGCCGTCGCCCCGGGCGCCACCGGCCACTTCTTCTTCAGCAAGCCGAGCGGCACCGCCTACACCTTCCACACCACCAGCCCCGAGGGCTACGACAACACCGTCAGCGGCACCCTCGACTGCACCGCCGCGCTGCACGCCACGGTCAGCCTCGACTGCCCGCGCAACGCCGACGGCTCGCTGCCGGCCACCCACCGGCTGCGGGTCACCCTCGACAACCGCAGCAGCACCGCCCAGACCTTCACCGTCGCCTGGCCCGGCAAGACCGGTACGCCCTGGGCCAGGACGGTCGCCGCCGGCAGCGGCGACGACAGCCTGTACTGGACGGTGGCGAACGGCACCCCGTACACGTTCGTCACCAGTACGCCCGGCGGCTGGTCCCGCACCGAGAGCGGCACCGCCACCTGCGGGACGGCGCCCGGGACGCCGGGGATGAACGCCCGGACGCTGCTCACCACCACCACGCCGATCAGCGGCCTCAACCGGCTGGGCGCGGACGGCGTCACGTACGAGAACTACACCGGCACGGCGAAGTCCGTCCGGATCCCCGCGCTCGCCGTCACCAACACCGGCACGGTGATCGCCACCGCCGACGCCCGGGTCGACAGCGCGGCCGACCTCGGCGGGGCCTCCAACAACATCCAGGTCGTCATGCAGCGCAGCACCGACGGCGGCGCGAGCTTCAGCGCGCCCGCCGTCGTCGCGCACCCGCCGACCACCACCGAGGGCTACGGAGACTCCAGCCTGCTGGTCGACCGCAGCACCAACACCGTGTACTGCTTCTTCACCTACGCGCCGAAGCCGGGCGTCGGCTACTACGGCTCCACGGCCGGCGACATCTCGGCGACCGCCACCACCAACACCCACGTCCGGTACGTCACCTCCACCGACGACGGCGCCACCTGGAGCGCCGCCGTCGACCTCAACCCGCAGATCCGGGACGCGGCCTGGGCCGGGATGTTCGCGTCCTCCGGCCACGGCGTCCAGCTGGCGAGCGGCCGGCTGGTGCAGCCGCTCGTCTACCACGACGCCGCGGGGGACCACTCCTCCAACATCTACTCCGACGACCACGGCGTCAGCTGGCACGCCGGAACCTCCGCCGCCACCGGATTCAACGAGCACAAGACCGTCCAGCGGAGCAACGGCGGCGTGGTGCAGAACCTGCGCTCCAACAGCGGCGGCAACCGCTGGTACGCCACCGCCGCAGACGTCACCTCCGCCTACGGGCCGGCCGTCAACACCGGCCTGATCGACCCGGGTTGCAACGCCGACGAGATCTCCTACCTCCGGCCGGCCGACGTCGACGCGGCCGGGCACCCGCTGCTCACCGGCGTCGCCGTGCACAGCAACTCGGCCTCGACGAGCTCCACCCGCCCTGACCTGACCGTCCGGGTCAGCCGGGACGACGGCGCGAGCTGGCCGCACGAGGTCCTGCTCAAGGCGGGCCAGTCCGGCTACTCCAGCATGGCCGTCCTCCCGGACGGCAGCGTGGGCGACCTCTACGAGATCGGCGCCACCGGCGGGATCGTCTACGCCGGCTTCACCCTCGCCTGGGTGGAGGGCGCCTGACGGACGCTCCGGCCCGCCCGGCCACGGCTCGGGCGGGCCGGAGCACCTCGGCCGAGCTGGTAAAGTTCTCATCAGCCGAGAGAGAGATCTCCAGGCAATGCGTCGGTGGTGCTGGTGGAGCACGTCCTACTTTCAGTAGGAAGAGTCCGTTCGAATCGGGCCCGGCGCTCCAATCTTTTCCGGCCCCGGCCGGGTGGTCACGGCCCCCTCCTCAGTCGATGAGCCCGCCCAGCAGCCCGGCGAACTCCTGCGGGTCGATCACGCGGACGCCCAGCAGCTCGGCCTTCTCCCGCTTCGAGCCGGCCCGCTCGCCCGCCACCAGCAGCTTCGTCCGGGCGGAGACGCTGGACGAGGCCTTGCCGCCGGCCCGCTCGATCAGGGCGTTCATCTCGCCCCGGCTGAGCGCCTCCAGTGGTCCGCTCATGGCGCCGGTGACGACCACGGTCATCCCGGCGAGCGGCAACGGGTCGCCCCCGAGGCCGGCAGCACCGGTGGCGACGACCACACCCGGCTCGGCCATGTTGACGCCGGCCGCCGCCAGGCGGTCGATGAGCGGGGCGAGTTCGGTGAGCTCGGCGACGACCTGGCCGGCCTTCTCGGTGCCGATGCCCTCGACCTGCTGGAGCGCTTCGACATCGGCGGCCCGGACGGCGTCCATCGTGCCGAAGGCCCTCGCGATGCGCCGGGACATCGACCGGCCGGTGCCCCGCACGCCCAGTGCGCAGAACACCCGTGACAGCGGGCGGGACTTCGCGTCGGCGATCGCGGCGAGCAGGTTGTCCGTGCTGGTGTCGCCCATCCGCTCCAGGGTGAGCAACTGCTCCCTCGTCAGGGCGAAGACGTCGGCGAGGTCGGCGACCAGGCCCGCCTCCACCAGCTGGACCACCCGGCTGCCGCCCAGCCCCTCGATGTCGAGCTGGTCGCGGCCCGCCGCGTAGGTCAGCGAGGCGACCAGCCGGCAGTCGCGGCCCCGCACGCAGCGCCAGCGCAGCTCGCCGGTGTCGATCGCGGAGCCGCACTCCGGGCAGTTGGTGGGGAAGTCGACCGGCTGCTCCGCGCCGGTCCGCAGGCCCAGCACCGGGGCCTCGACCCGGGGGATGATGTCGCCCGCCTTGTGGACGAGGACGTGGTCGCCGATCCGCAGGTCGCGGCGGGTGATGTCGGTGGGGTTGTGGAGGGTCGCGTAGGTGATGGTCGAGCCGTCGATGAGGACGGGCTCCAGCACGGCGCGCGGGGCGATCACGCCGGTGCGTCCGACCGCCCACTCGACACCGAGCAGCCGGGTGATCTTCTCGGTGGCGGGCAGCTTGTAGGCGACCGCCCAGCGCGGCGCGCGGGAGCCCTCGCCGGCGCTCGCGCGGTCCGCCGCGTCGTCGGCGCGGACCACGATGCCGTCGATGCCGAACGGCAGGCCGGCCCGGAGACCGGCGATCTCGGCGACCCGGGCCTGGACGTCCTCCACGGTGGCGGCCGCGCGGCCGGGCACCGGGGTCGCGTCGGTGGTTTGGACGCCGAGCTCGGTGAGCAGTGCCAGCAGCGTGCCGTGGCCGTCGGCGACCGCCTCGCGCAGTTGCTCGCCGCTGCCCTCCAGCGGGAGGGCGTCGTAGCCGAAGTACGTCATCTCGACGGTGTACGCCCGGTCGCGGGCGCGCAGGCTGCCGGCCGCCGCGTTGCGGGCGTTGGCGAAGGCGGCGCCGCCGTGCGCGATCCGGGCGGCGTTGGCCTGCTCGAACTGGGTGTGCGTCATCAGCACCTCGCCGCGGACCTCCAGCGTCTCGTCGCGCTCCAGCCGTCCGGGCAGGCCGGTGATCGTCCCGATGGCGTGCGAGACGTCTTCGCCCGACGTGCCGTCACCACGGGTGACCAGCTGGACGAGCCGCCCGGCGCGGTAGCGGGCGGCGACCGCGAGCCCGTCCAGCTTGGGGCTGACGTGCCAGCCCGCCACCGGCCGGCCGATCCGGCGCTCCAGCCCGGCGGCCCAGGCGGTGAGCTCGGCGGGGGAGAACACGTTCGCCAGGCTGAGCATCGGGGCGCTGTGCGTGACGTCCCCGCTCGCGGCCCCGCCCGCGACCTTGCCGCTCGGACTGTGCGCCAGCACCGCCGCCGGGTGCGCCGCCTCGTACGCCTCGATGCCTCGGGCCAGGGCGTCGTACGCGGCGTCGTCGAGCGGTGTCTCGCCGCCCGCGTAGTAGGCGCGGGCGGCGGCGACGGCGGTGTCGACGGCGCGGGTGTAGGCGTCGGAGTCGGCGAGCACGGCGATGGGTGCGCTGGAGGTCATGCGTCTCATCATGTCGGCGGCCACTGACAACGGCCGGTCGGTGCTTCGGGCCGGTTTATACCACTACGGGTCGGTCGTGCGGCGGAGAAGCGCCGACGATCGGTGAAGTTCCGCCCCATGCTTGATCCAATGTCGGCATAATCGCGTCCATGACGATCGCGCGTGCGAACATGAGCACGATTGCTGAAGACCTGTACGTATGGCTTCCCCCGAAGAGGGGCTGGGGGCTGGCCAACTGCGGCCTGCTGGCGTCGCCGCGCACGGCGGCCTGGATCGACACCCCCTACGACCCGTCGCTGGCGGGGGAGTTCCTCGCCGAGAGCCGCAAGCGGCTGGGCGACGGCGTGTCGGTCGACCGGGTGATCGTCACGCATGCGAACGGGGACCACCTCTGGGGCGCCGGCGTGCTGCCGGACGCCGAGGTGATCGCCACCAAGGAGGCCCTCGGGCACATCCACTACGAGCCGACGCCGAAGCAGCAGCACGCGCTGGTGGCCGGCGCCGACCAGGCGTCCGCGCTCGGCTGGTACCTCGGGCGGCACTTCGGGCAGTTCGACTGGTCGCAGACCGAGCCGGTGCAGCCGACCCTGATGTTCCAGGGCGAGCTCGAACTGCGGGTCGGCGACCACCCCGTGCACGTGATCGCGCTGCCCCCGGCGCACACCGAGGGCGACCTGATCGTCCATCTGCCCCGGCAGAAGGCGGTCTTCTCCGGCGACGTGATCTTCTCCTCGACCCCGGCGTTCCCCGGCGACCACCCGGTGCACTGGGCCGGCCCGCTGCAGAACGTCATCGACGCCTGCGCGACCGTGCTGGACACCGGGGCGGAGATCGTCATACCCGGCCACGGCCCGGTGCTCGACCGGGCGGGCGTGCGGGAGCACATCGCCCACCTCACCTATGTCCAGGAGCGGGCGCACGCCCTGCACGCCGCCGGCGTACCGGCGTTGGAGGCCGCCCGGCGGGTGATCGCCGAGCAGCGCCACCCGGAACTCGGCCTGCCCGAGCGGCTGGTGGTCACGATCGGCTCCGAGTACCGGCACCTGGACGGCACCGAGCAGGCCGGCGTGCTGGAGGTGATGTCCCAGGTTGCCTCTGTCGCGCGGGAGTTGGAACAGAGTAGGATCCCCGGTCGGCGGCCCCAGGAAGGCGGGGGCGAGCCGCTACCGGCCTGAGCCGTCGCCCGCCGCACACCCCCTGGCGGCAGGCCGGCCGCCACCCCGGTTCAGTCAGCACCGGCCCTGCCGCGCCCCACCCGCGCGGCGGCGGCCGGATCCCCCATTCGACCGAGGACTTCGATGACGCAGATCGAGCTGCTCGCACCGGCGGCCATCAGTGCCGCGGCGGTAGCGGCAACCGGTGTCCTGGCGCGAGCCCGCCGGCGTGCCGGCCACCGGGCGCAGGACGCCGAAGAGCGCCTGGCCCGCAGTGAGTTGCGGGCCCAGGCGGCCGAGGCCCGGCTGGCCCAGAGCGAGGAGCGCAACTTCAACGCGGAGAGCCGGCTGGCCCGCAGCGAGGAGCGCAACCGCAACGCCGAGAACCGGCTCGCCCGCAGCGAGGAGCGCGTCCAGGAGGCCGAGACCAGAGCCCGCGCCCTGCTCGCCGAGATCAGCCACCTCGCCGACGAACGCGTGCCCGCGACCGCACTCGCGCTGACCCACCCCACCGCGCCCGTGCCCGGCCCGAAGGACGCCTCCTTCGCCGGCGACAAGGCCGAACTCGCCCTGCAGTCCGTGCTGTACGCCTGCGCCGCCGCCGTCACCGGCGAGCGCGACCGGGTGGACGGCGCGGCCCGCGCCACGATGCGCGGCGCCACCTCGAAGATCCAGACGCTGCTGTACCAGATCCAGAGCCTGGTCCAGCAGTTGCAGCACGACAACGACGACCCCCGGCTGCTGGAGCTCGACTTCCGCAACGAGGTCGCGCTGCGCCGGATCCAGACCATCGCCGTGCTCTGCGAGGCCTGGCCGGGCCTCGCCCGGACGGACTCGCCGCTGGCCGAGGTCGTCCTCGGCGCGCTGTCCCGGGTGCCCGGCTACGCGCGCATCAAGGTCGCCAACCACCTGCGGGAGTCCCGGCTGGCCGTGGTCGCCCGCGCCGCCGAGCCGATCGCGGTCACCATCGCCGAGCTGCTCGCCAACGCGACCGCGTACTCGCACCCCGAGACCGAGGTCCCGGTGACCGTCCAGCAGGGCGGGCGCGGCGCGCTCGTCGTCATCGACGACAGCGGCATCGGCATGGAGGACGACCAGCTGAGGCGCGCCCGGCGGCTGCTCTCCGGCCCGTCCGAGGTGCTGCTCACCGAACTGGGGAACCCGCCGAAGGCCGGCTTCGCCGTGATCGGCAAGCTCGCCCGGCAGTACGGCTTCACCTGCCACATCGAGCCGTCCCCGTACGGGGGCATGCGGACGATCGTACGGATCCCCGGCGCGCTGCTCACGGTCGTGGACGAGGAGCAGCCGCTCTCGGTGCTCACGCCGCTGCCGGTGCGCGAGCCCGCCACCGCCCTGGCGCCGGTGCGCGCCGTCGAGCCCGCGCCCGCCCCGGACCCGGACCCGGACCCGGCCGGGCTCCCGGCGGGGCCCGACGAGGACGGGCTGCCCAGCCGGCGCCGGCGCCGGGCACTGCCGCAGCAGTCGGCGGCCGCCGCCGGGCCGCAGCCGCTCGCCGCCCGTACCCCCGAGGAGGCCTCCGCCCGCTGGCAGGCGCTCCAGGACGGCACCGGATCCGGGCGGCTCGCCGCCGCCGCGCTGGACGCCGCTCCTGCCGACGCCGGGGCCCCCGACGCTTCGGCGGCCCCGCACAGCCCCACCCCGAACACCCCTGAAGGAGCCGACCAGTGAGCGCGTCCCGCCCCTCCGTCACCGACGAGATCTCGTGGGTGCTGACCCCCCTGCTGGAGCTTCCCGGGGTGCTGCACGCGGTCATCGCCACCGGCGACGGCCTCGTCGAGGGCGCCTCCGAGGACCTGAGCCGGGAGGCGGCCGAGCGGGTCGCCGCCATGACGGCCACCGTGCACGCCGCCGCCCGCGCGTTCACCACCGCCTTCACCGACGACGAGACGCCGAAGCTGGCGCAGACGGTGGTGGAGTCCGAGCTCGGGTTCGCCATCGTCGTCCCGGCGGGGCAGAACACCTCGCTGTCCGTGTTCGCCTCGCCCGAGGCCCAACTCGGCAACGTCGCCTACCAGATGCAGGTCCAGGTCGCGGCCCTGTCCCGGGCGATGGCGAGCCCGGCGAGGCATCCGGACGCCGCCGCCCGGACATGAGCGCCGTGCCCCCGCGCCGGCGGATGGTGCCCGCCTACCTGGCCACCGGCGGCCGGAGCCGGCCCAGCCGCGCCGCCTTCGACCGCCTGACCGTCCTGCACTCCGCCAGCCAGGACCCGCCGCAGGGCCTGGAGGCGGAACACCGGCGGCTGTGGGAGCTGTTACGGCCCGGCGCGCTGACCGTCGTGGAGGCGGCGGCGCACCTGCGCCTGCCGGTCAGCGCCACGAACTTCCTCGCGGCCGATCTGGTCGACGCGGGCGGCCTCCAGGCCCGCAGCCCGATCCCCCGCGCCCAGCAGATCGACCGCTCACTCGTCGAGAGGCTCCTCGATGGACTCCGCACCCTCAGGTAGCCGGATCGGCTACCTCCCCGACCGCGACCAGACCCTGATGAAGGTGGTGATCGCCGGCCCGTTCGGCGTCGGCAAGACCACTCTCATCCGCACCCTGTCCGAGATCCCGACCCTGCACACCGAGGAGGTGATGACGGAGACCGGCGCCCCCGTGGACGACACGGCCGGCCTGCCCGACAAGTCCACCACCACGGTGGCGGTCGACTTCGGACGCCTCACCCTGCCGGGCCAGTTGGTGGTCTACCTGTTCGGCACCCCGGGGCAGCGGCGGTTCTTCCCGCTGTGGAAGGACATCGCGCGCGGCGCCCTCGGGGCGGTCGTGCTCGCGGACACCCGGCGGCTGGCCGAGTCGTTCGAGATCATGGACATGGTCGAGGAGCAGGGCCTGCCGTACGCGGTCGCCGTCAACTGCTTCCCCGACGCCCCCGCGCACTCCGCCGAGGTGCTGCGCAAGCACCTCGACCTGCACCCCGACACCCCGCTGGTGCTGTGCGACGCGCGCGAGCGCCGCACCAGCGCCGAGGCGCTCATCGCCTTGGCCGAACACGTCCTGCACGGCCTGCCCCAGGAGCAGCGGTGACCCACACCGGAACACGTCCGACCGCCCTCTACGGGCCGGCCTTCGCCGCCGACCCGCACGGGCACTACGAGCGGCTGCGCGGGCACGGCGCCGTCGCACCGGTCGAGATCGCGCCCGGCGTCGAGGCGCTGCTGGTCACGGACTACCAGGCCGCCCTGGACGTGCTGCGCGACGCCGAGACCTTCTCCAAGGACCCGCGCGCCTGGCAGCAGACGCTGCCGCCGGACTCCCCGGTGCTGCCGATGCTGGGCTGGCGGCCGACCGTGCTGTTCAGCGACGGCGAGGTGCACGCGCGCTACCGGCAGGTGGTCACCGACGGCCTGGCCCTGATCGAGCCGCACGTGCTGCAGGCCAGGGTCACCCAGGTCGCGCACGAGCTGATCCGCCGCTTCGACGGCGTCGGCACCGCCGACCTGATCGCCCAGTACGCGCGCCAGCTCCCGCTGTTCGTCTTCAACACCTGGTTCGGCGTGCCGGAGGAGCACAGCAGCCGGCTGGTCGCGGGCATGTCCGGGATGATGGAGTCCACCGAGAAGGCGGCGGCCGCGTACGCGGACTTCGTCTCGGTGGTGGCCGGTATGGTCGCCGACCGGCGGGGCGGCGGCCGCAACGACCTGACGTCCTGGTTCCTGCACCACCCGGCGGGCCTGGACAACGACGAGGTCGTCCGGCAGATCACCCTCACCATGAGCGCCGGGCACGAGCCGACCACGAACCTGATCGGCAACTCGCTGCTGCGCATCCTCACCGACGACCGTTACGCGGGCTCGCTGTTCGGCGGGGCGATGACCGCGCACCAGGCCATCGACGAGGTGCTCTGGCACGAGCCGCCGCTGGCCAACTTCTCGGCGCACTACCCGCGTTACGACCTGACCTTCCACGGGCGCCGGATCGAGGCGGGCCAGTTGGTGCTCGTCTCGTACGCGGCCGCCAACTCGCAGGCGGCCCCGGCCGCGGACGAGAGCCACCTGCGCAGCGGGGAGAGCGCCCACCTGGCCTGGGCGGCGGGCCCGCACGCCTGCCCGGCGCGCGAACCGGCGCTGCTGATCGCCATCACGGCCATCGAGCAGCTCACCAGCCGGCTGGGCGACCTGGAGCTGGCCGTGCCCGAGCCGGACCTGGTCTGGCGGCCGGGCCCGTTCCACCGCGCGCTGGTGCATCTGCCGGTCCGGTTCTCGCCGGTGGCGTCCTGAGGCGCCAAGCGCCCTACACCGCAGGGGACTTGCGGCGGCCGGTGGCCTCCGCCACCGGCTGCCGGTCGGAGCCGAGTTCGCGGGAGATCCGCAGGCCGACCTGGGCGACCACCGGGCCGAGGTTGCGGACCCTGGCGGCGGTCATCCGGGAGATCAGCCCGGAGACGGACAGGGCCGCGGTGACCTCGCCGGTGTGGTCGAAGATCGGGGCCGCGACGCAGCGCACCTCGGGCTCGTTCTCCCGGTCGTCGATGGAGTAGCCGCGGGCGCGGATCCGGGCGAGGTCGGCGCGCAGCCGGGAGGCGTCCGAGATGGTCCAGCTGGTGACCGGCCGCAGCCCGGCGTCGACCACGGCCTCGACCTCGGTGTCGGGCATCCAGGCCAGCATGGCCTTGCCGGTGGCGGTGCAGTAGGCGGGTGCCCGGCTGCCGATCCGGGAGGCCATCCGGACGTTGGTCTCGTCCTCGACCTTGTCCACGTAGACGATGCCGGGGCTCTCCCACACCGTCAGGTGGACGGTCTCGCCGGCCTCGCGCTGGAGCCGGCGCAGGTGCTCGGCGGCGACGCTGCGCAGGTCGAGCGTGGACAGGTAGGCCTGGCCGAGCCGCAGCGCGCCGTGGCCGAGCCGGAACCAGCCGGTCTCCCGGTCGCGGTCGAGCAGGTGCTCGTCCAGCAGCGGGCCGGTGAGGCGCAGCACCGTGCTCTTGTTGAGGCCGAGTTCCTCGGCGAGCTGCCCGAGCGGGACGCCGCGGCCGCCGTTGGCGTGGTCGCGTACGTGGCCGAGGACGGCGAGTGCCCGGCGCAGTGAGGAGGACTGGTTCCGGTCTCCCGGGGCGGCGGCCGCGGACGGTGCGCCCTGGGCGGGGCCGGGCGCCGGCCCGTCGTCGGAGGCCTTCGCTGCCATGGTGCGTCCCTCTTTCCTCGCCGCTCCCGGACCTGTCGGTCCGTCGGGGGCCGGCCGCGTGCCGTCCCGCCGGCTCTCCAGGTGTGGTCAGACCGTACCGTCCGCCGTCAAGGATGCCGATTATTCGGCATGGCGTTGTGCAGTGCAAAACTTCGGCAAAGGTCTCTTGTTGGCCGGGAGAACCCCGGCCTAACGTCCAGGCATCGAGTGGATCCCCAGCCCGGCACGCCGGGCGGCTCCGCCGCACCCCTACTTCTCTTCACCATAAGCCCTGGTCAGGGCCTGCTTCGTCGCGTCCGCCCCCACGGTCGCAGATGCGTGGCAGTGCCTGCCGGGCGGGGAGGTCTCCACCCATGCGACTCATCAGATGGTCCGCCACCGCGGCCGCGCTGACCGCCGGCTGCATCGCGCTGTCGGCCTGTTCGCCCGGCACCGCCGCGCCCGCCGAGGGCAAGGCCGGCGACGACAAGGCCGGCACCCTGCAGGTCTGGCTGTACAACGAGGCCGGCAACACGCCGAAGGAGGCGGTGGTCTCCAAGGCCGTCACCGAGTTCCAGGCGGCCCATCAGGGTGTGACCGTCAACGTGAGTTACATCGACACCGACGCGGCGGCCCGCGCGGCGAAGATGAAGGGTGCCTTCAACGACCCGTCGAGCGCCCCCGACCTGGTCGAGTTCGGCAACACCGACCTCCCGGGCTACGTGGCGGCCGGCGGCCTCGCCGACATCGGCGCCGAGCTGGACGGCTGGAGCGCCAAGGGCGACCTCGACCCGGCCATCGCCAGGACCGCCGTGCTCGACGGCAAGACCTACGGCCTGCCCTGGTGGGTCGGCGTCCGGGCGCTGTACTACCGCACCGACCTGTTCACCGAGGCCGGCCTCGCCGCGCCGGCCTCGTACGACGAGCTGGTCGCCGCCACCCAGAAGATCCACGCACAGCACCCCGACACCTTCGGCATCGCGGTCGGCGGCAAGTACACCTTCGGCGCGCTGCCGTTCGTCTGGGACGCGGGCGGCGACATCGCCACCAAGTCCGGCGACAAGTACACCGCCGCGATCAACTCGGCCGACTCGCAGGCCGGCATCAAGCGCTACACCGACCTGTTCGGCGCGGACGGCTGCCCGGCGCAGCAGTGCGCGGACCTCACCGGCGGCAAGACGGTCGACCTGTTCGCGGCCGGCAAGTCCGCGATGGCGATCCTGCCGAACTCCAGCCGCGGCAAGGTCGACGCGGGCGCGGCCAAGGGCAAGTACGCGGTCGTCCCGCTGCCCGGCAGCAAGGCCGGCTCGATCGCCCCGGCCTTCGCGGGCGGCAACAACCTGGGCGTGATGAAGGCGGCCAAGCACCGCACGCTGGCCGTGCAGTTCGCCGAGCTGCTCGCGAGCCCGGAGAACCAGCAGGCGATGTACGACGCGATGGGCAACCTGCCGACGCTCAAGTCGGTCAACACCGCGGTGGCCGCGAAGGATCCGTTCCTGAAGCCGTTCACCGACACGATCGCCGCCGGCACCCGCTTCGTGCCGATGGACCAGGCCTGGGCCCAGATCGACGCGCAGGCGGTCGTCCCGACGATGCTCCAGCAGGTCGTCACCGGCAAGGCCGACGTGGCGAAGGCCTCGGGCGACGCGGCCCAGCAGATCAACACCGCCTTCCAGGCGCACTGAGAGCAGGTCCCGTACGTGTCCGCTTCCCTCACGACTGCCCCGGCGGCGCCGACTCCCCCCGCAGGGCGCCGCCGGGGCGCCGGCCCGGCCGCGCCGCCGCGCGGCCGGCGGCGGCTCACCCCGCTGTGGCTGCTCCTGCCGGCCGCCGTCATCCTGATCCCGCTGGTCGCCTACCCGATCTACCAGCTCGGCCTGTTGTCGGTGCTCGACTTCGGCCAGGCGCAGGCGTCCGGCGGCGTGCCGACCCGGTTCGTCGGGTTCGAGAACTACGGCACCATCCTGTCGGACCAGCAGTTCTGGACGGTGCTGATCCAGACGATCGGCTTCGCGGCCTTCTGCGTGGTGTCGACGCTCGCGGTCGGGGCGGCCCTCGCGGTGCTGCTGACCAAGGTCGGCAAGGTCACCGGGCTGGTCCTGACGACGGCGTCGATGGCGGCCTGGGCGGCGCCTGCGATGACCGGGTCGACGGTGTGGAGCTTCCTGTTCGACACCAACCTGGGGCTGGTCAACGACACCCTGGTGAAGCTGGGCCTGTCGGGGTTCCACGAGTACAACTGGTTCTACGACAGGTGGACGGCTTTCCTGATCGTCGGCGCCGTCGTGGTCTGGCACTCCTTCCCGTTCGTGATGGTGACGCTGTACGCGGGCATCCGGGCGATCCCGGAGGAGATCCTGGAGGCCGCCGCGCTCGACGGCGCCGGCACCTGGACGACCTTCCGCCGGATCACCGCGCCGATGCTCCGGCCGATCCTGACCATCGTGGTGATCCAGTCGGTGATCTGGGACTTCAAGGTGTTCACCCAGATCTACGTGATGACCACGGGCGGCGGCATCGCCGGGCAGAACCTGGTGCTCAACGTGTACGCGTACCAGAAGGCCTTCGCCTCCTCGGAGTACGGGCTGGGCGCCGCCATCGGTGTGATCATGCTGCTGATCCTGGTGATCCCGACGGTGCTCTACATCCGCACCCTGCGACGTACGGGGAACGAACTGTGAAAACCCGCAGCCGCCGGCGCATCGCCGCCAACACGACCGCCTACGTGGTGGCCGCGATCACGGCCTTCCCGATCTTCTGGATGGTGCTGTCCGCGTTCAAGCCCAAGGGCGAGGTGCAGTCGCTGCACCCCAGGCCGTGGACCACGCATCCGACGCTGGACAGCTTCCGGCAGGTGCTGAGCGTGGACGGGTTCGGGCGCTACTTCCTGAACAGCACGGTCATCGCGCTGTCGGTGGTCGTCCTGTCCGGCCTGGTGGTGTTCCTGGCGGCGGTCGCCGTCACCCGGTTCCGGTTCCGCTTCCGGACCACCGTCATGGTGATGTTCCTGATCGCGCAGATGATCCCGGTCGAGGCGCTGACCATCCCGCTGTTCTTCATGTTCCGCGACGCCGGCCGGGTCGCCCCCGGCATCGGGCTCAACACCCTGGCCTCGCTGATCCTGGTGCAGCTGGCGTTCTCGCTGCCGTTCGGCATCTGGATGATGCGCGGCTTCGTCGCCGCCGTGCCGGTCTCCATCGAGGAGGCGGCGCAGATCGACGGCGCGAGCCGCACCCGGATCCTCTGGCGGATCCTGCTGCCGCTGGTCGCCCCGGGCCTGGCCGCCACCAGCGTGTTCTCGTTCATCGCGGCGTGGAACGACTTCGTCTTCGCCAAGACGTTCATCATCAGCGCCACCGAGAACCAGACGCTGCCCTCGGCGCTGCTGGTCTTCTTCAAGCCGGACGAGAACGACTGGGGCGGCATCATGGCGGCCTCGACGCTGATGACCGTGCCGGTGCTGGTCTTCTTCGTCGCCGTCCAGCGCAAGCTGGTCTCCGGCCTGGCGGGCGCGGTCAAGGACTGACCCGTTCGCGCGGCACACCGAAGGTCCCGTCGCCGGGCAGGGCGACGGGACCTTCGGCGCGCCGCGCGGAAAACGAGGTGACCGGCGGCCCGCGTGATCCCTACGCTCGGCGGCATGGAGAGCGCCAAAGGACTGCTGAACGTCGTGGATGTCGAGGCGACCTGCTGGGACGGGCAGCCGCCGCCCGGCGCCGTCAGCGAGATCATCGAGATCGGCCTGACCGTGGTCGACCTCGCCGCCGGCGTGCGGATCGGCCGGCACCGCGTCCTGGTGCGGCCCGCGCGCTCGGCCGTCAGCGCGTTCTGCACGGAGCTGACCGGGCTGACCCAGGCCGAGGTGGACACCGGCCTCGGCTTCGCCGACGCGTGCCGGCTGCTGGCGGCCGAGCACGGCAGCGGCGCGCGCCCGTGGGCGAGTTGGGGCGACTACGACCGGCACCAGTTCACCCGCCAGTGTGCCGCCACCGGTACCGCCTACCCGTTCGGCCGCCGGCACACCAACGCCAAGCTGGTCTTCACCGAGGCGTACGGGCTGCGCAAACGCCCCGGCATGGCCCAGGCGTTGGACACCGCCGGGCTGCCGCTGGAGGGCCGTCACCACCGGGGCGAGGACGACGCGTGGAACATCGCCGCCCTCGTCCTCGGCCTGGCGGCCCGGGGTGCCTGGCCCGCCGACGCCACGGGCCCGGCCCCGTCACCAGCGTGACGGAGCCGGACACCGGGTCGGGGGACGGGATCAGTGGCCGAAGGTCAGCCAGTTGAGGTTGACGAAGTCGGCCGGCTGGCCGCTGGTGAAGGTCAGGTAGACGTCATGGGTGCCGGTGACGGCGCTGATGTTGGCGGGGACGGTCTTCCAGGTCTGCGCGCCGCCGGTGTTGGCGATGGCGAACGACCCGATCGGTGCGCTGGTACGGCTGTCGAGGCGGACCTCGACCAGGCCGCTGACGCCGCCGGCCGCGCCGCTGGCGACCCGGGCGAGGAACTGGTGGGCGGCGGTGCCGCCGAAGTTGACGCCCTTGTAGAGCGCCCAGTCACCGTTGGCGAGTGAGGTCAGGTCCTGCCCGCCCTCGCTGCACGCCTCCAGGACGGTGCCGGCCTGCCCGTCGTAGGACTCGGCCTGGATCGTCGCGTAGGCGTCCCGGTTGCCGGGCACCGGTGTGCCGGTGGGCGTGGCCGTCGGGGTCGCGGTCGGGGTGGCCGTCGGCGTCGCGGTGGGCGTCGCGGTCGGGGTGGGGGTCGGCGTACCGGTGCCGGGGCCGGACTGCCAGACGCCGACGTAGTCGACGGTCATCGGCACGCCCGAGGCGGTGCCGGCGTCCGGTCCGCCGCCGAACGCGGCCGGGAACTCACCGCCCATCGCCACATTCAGGATGATGAAGAAGCCGTGGTTGGTGGCGGCCGCCCAGGTCCCGGCGTCCATCTGGGCCGAGGTCACCGAGTGGAACTGGACCCCGTCCAGGTAGAAGCGCACCTGCTCGGGGCTGGTGCTGCGGTCCCACTCCACGCCGTAGGTGTGGAAGCCGCTCTGGCAGGTGCCGGGCGAGCAGGCCTTCTGCCCGCCGATGCCGTTCTTCTCGTTGCAGGGGCCGCCCGGGCTGGTGCCACAGTGCATCGTGGCCCACTCGTTGTTGATGCCCTGGACGTTCTCCATGATGTCGATCTCGCCGACGCTCGGCCAGTTCCACCAGTTGCCGCGGTACTGGTCGCCGAGCATCCAGAACGCGGGCCAGTAGCCCTTGGCCGCGGCGCCGGTGACGTTCGGCATCTGGATCCGGGACTCGACCTTCAACTTGCCGCCCACGGGCGGCTGGAAGTCCTGCCGGTTGGTCTCGATACGGCCCGAGGTCCAGTTCCCGGCGGCGTCCCGGACGGGGGTGATCTTCAGGTTCCCGGCGCCGTCCAGCGCCACGTTGGTGGTGCTGGAGGTCATCGTCTCGACCTCGCCGGTGCCGAAGCCGCCGGGCCCGCCGGGGTAGCCGGTGCCGGTGGTGTAGCGCCAGTTGGCGGTGTTGACGCCGCTGCCGGCCGCGCCGTTGAAGTCGTCGCTGAAGACCTGGGTCCAGCCGGCCGGGGAGGGGACGGTGGCGTTGGCGTTCTCCATCGTGCCGGCCACTGCGACCGCGAGCAGCGCGGCGGTGGAGAGGGCGGCGAGCACGGTTCTGACGCGGTGCGATCCGGACCGTGCGTGTGATTGTGAGGTCATGACTGCCTCTCGGGTGGGGGAGTGATTCTGAGAGCGCTCTCGGGGTTGTTGGTACCGATCAGCCGACGGAGTGTCAATGGATCGGGCAGGAAACGCACGCGAGCCGTTGAAGATTTGAAAGATCATGAGGCATTTGTTCTGGTTCGGGCCTGGCGTTCCGTCAGAGGTGTTGACAGTCATCGGAGTCATCGGCACGCTCCTGCCGAGAGCGCTCTCAATCCTCGATCGCCGTCCCCCACCCGAGGGAAGCCATGAACGTGTTCCGTCGTTCCGCGCCAGGGCTGCTCCTGGCCGCGCTCCTGATGTTCTGCGCCGCGCTCGCGGGAGCCGCTCCCGCGAGCGCCGCCGCCGACTACACCCAGGGCGTCACCGCCGCCGGCACCGGCCAGGTGCAGTTCTGGTTCAAGCCGACCACCCCGGCCGCCCTGGTCGACGTCCACTACCTGGTCAACGGCGCCGGCCAGCAGAACTTCCGGATGGACAACGCCGCCGGCACCTGGTCCAGGACCGTCGCCAACCTGCCGTCGGGCGCGGCCCTCGACTACTGGTTCACCTACGAGAAGGGCGGGCCGCTGTACGACACCCCGCACTTCGCGTACACCGTCGGCACCGGCGGCACGACTCCGCCGCCCGGTGGCGGCGGCACCACCACCGCGCCGCCCGGCGGCACCGGCACCGTCCCGGTCGTCTTCCAGAACAACACCCGGGGCGTCTGGTCCAACAGCCAGATCTACGTGCTCGTGCTGGGCATGGCCACCCCCGGCCAGTGGTCGTACCTGAAGCCGGACGGCAGCCTCACCCACATCAGCCACCTGGACGAGAGCGCCCCCGGCCACCTCACCAAGAACGGCCGCAACTACGCCGCGATGTCCTTCTCGCTGGCACAGGCCGCGACCGTCACCCTGCCCACCCGGCTGGAGGGCGCGCGGATGTACCTCTCCGTCGGCTCGCCGATGTACATCCCGGTCTCGCCCGACGACGCCGGCTGGGGCGGCCCCGACCTGCTCAACCCGGCCGACCCGAACACCGACGTGTACTTCGACTGGTACGAGTTCACCTACCAGTACGGCGTGATCCCGTTCGGCGGCAACACCACCCAGGTCGACATGTTCGGCTTCCCCGTCACCGCCCGGCTGGAGCAGGCCGCCACCGGCTACGACCAGAGCGTCGGCATCGGCCTGACCCGCGACCAGGTGCTCGCCCAGTACAACACCGCCGTCGGCGCGGCCTTCCGCCCGCTCGCGAGCACCTACCGGATCACCGCGCCGCGCACCGCCGCCTCGTTCCGCCCGGGCGGCGCCCAGGCCGGGTACCTCCAGTCGGCGATCGACCAGGCCTGGGCGTACTACACCGCCAACCAGTTCACCCTGAACCGGCTCAACCAGACCTTCACCGGGCGCGTGGCGGGCGGGCGGCTCCAGTTCACCAAGGACGGCGCCGGCCCGTACTTCCTGAACAAGCCAACCACGGCCGACGTGATGGCCTGCTCCGGTGCGCTCGCCTCGGCCGGGATGGCCACCACCGAGCTGGAGCTGGGCGCCGAGTTCTGCGCCGCCTTCAACCGGGGCGTGGCACTCAACACCGCCCAGTGGTACGCCCCCGCGTCCTACTACCCGGCGTCCGTCGCCAAGAACGACTACGCGGGCTTCTTCCACACCGTCGGCCTCGGCCACCGCGCCTACGGCTTCGCGTACGACGACATCAACGACCAGAGCTCGGTCAAGATCCTGCCCAACTCCAACCCGCCGAGCCGGCTGACCATCGGCATCGGCTGGTAACGGCACCCGCCGGTGCGG
>FTKL01000023.1_pt1 | contig 22123 bp, 22 predicted proteins | sample 2434061 | NCBI WGS metagenome assembly FTKL01 (sample SAMEA3914816, study PRJEB12502) | metagenome | biome: forest; material: soil | place: USA | collected 2011-09-16 | depth 0.3 m
GCCCTGGCCGACGGCGCCGCCTGGGCGCTGGGCCCGGTCGTCATGACCGCCGCCGCAGCCCACCTGGCGGTCAGGCGCGAACACCGGCCGCTGGCCGCGGCTGCCCTGCTCGCCGGGATCGTCGAACCGGCCGTCGCCTACCGGCTGCGCGGCCGGCTCCTGGAGGACTTCCGCTCACCCGGCAAGATCGACACCGCGTGGCAGCAGCCCGCCCCCGCCCCGGCCGTCGCCACCAGCCTGCTGCAGCCCGCGGTCAGCGCGCTCGGCCCGTGGCTGCTGGCCCTGCGCGCGAGCGCCGCCCAGCTGACCGGCCGCGACCTGCGCTTCACCAAGACCGAGCACCTGGGCGAGATCGCCCACTGAGCTGTGAGGAGCACCCCTTCCATGGGCGATCTCGACACCGGCTGGGCCGTGCCCAGCCACTTCCCCGAAACCGGCTTGCCCCCCGAGTCCATCGACCAGCACCTCGCGCAGGCCCGCGCCGAGATACCGCCGTGGGACGACCCCCAGCAGACCCGGCTCGGCTTCGCCATGGCAGCCCCGCACCCGCAGGCCGTGCGCACGCTCGGCGACTGGTCGGCCGTCAACACCAACAACGTCGGCGTCCACACCCGCTTCGGCGAGGGCAAGACCGGCACCCGCCGCCTGGAGAAGGAAGCCCTGGCCGCCCTCGCCGGCCTCTACCGGGCCGGAGCCCTGGACGGGCACCTGACCAGCGGCGCGAGCGAGGCCACCCTTGCCGCCTTGCGCATCGCCCGCAACCTACTGCGGACCGAGGGCCACCGGCTGCGCGTGATCACCTCGGACCTGTGCCACGCCTCGGTCGGCAAAGCCGCAGAGATCCTTGATCTGGAGCTGGTGCGCCTGCCCGCCGGACCCACCTGGACCCTGACCCCCGACCAGGTCCGCCAGGCCGCCGCCGACGCCATCACCGACGGCGTCACCGGGATCATCGTGGTGGCGACCGCCGGGTACTACAACAGCGGCTTCGCCGACCCCGTCGACGCCATCGCCGCCCAACTGCGCGACCTCGCCTTCCAGCACCCCGACCGGGTCCGCTTCTTCCTCCATGTGGACGCCGCCCACGGAGGCTTCGTCTTCCCGTTCACCGACCCCGACCTGCCCTTCGACTTCCGCAACCCCGGCGTGCACTCCATGGCCGTCGACCCGCACAAGGCCGGCCTCATGCCGTACGCCTGCGGAGCACTGCTCGTCCGGAAGGGCCTGCTCGAACACGTCACGCGGATCGACCCGCACACCCGCATCCCGGACGAGACCGTCCTCGGCTCACGTCCCGGCGCGACCGCCGCAGCTCTGTGGGCCACCCTGCACACCCTGGGCCGCACCGGCTACACCACCATCGCGGCCCGCTACATGGAGCGCCGCGACCAGCTCGCCGCCGCCATCCGCGCCGCCGACCCCGACGCCCAGCTGCTGCCCGCCCCGAACGCGCCCGTCGTCTCGGCCGCCTTCAGCCACCCGGGCGGGCAGCTGCCGCCAGAGCTGTGCGAGCGCTACCGGCTCGTCCCCCTCACCCTGCCCGATCCCGACAAGGACGGTCAGCGGCGCCTCTTCTACCACTTCTACGCCTCCGCCTCCCTGACGGGCCCGCAGATCGCCGCGTTCGCCGAGCACCTGGCTGACGCCACCGCGGCAGCCCGCACCGCCGGGTCCGCTGACTGGACGGGCCGGAGCATCACCTCCGAGGTGGTCGCCGACACCCGCACCCACACCGACTGCTTCCGCCACTTCGTCGTCCACCCCGAAGACCGGCGCGACCCCGGCGTCCCCGGGTACTCCTTCCACACCTTCACCCAACGGCGGGCCACCGACGAGCAGATCCAGGACACGCCCTTCGGGAAGGCGCGGGCCGGCGGCCCCCTGTGGGTCTACGCCCCCGATCTGAAGGACCCGTTCGCCAACGAGCTCTTCGGGGTCCGTACCGACCACTACTTCCTCGAAGTCCTCGACCGCCACCAGCAGCAGCTGTCCCTGGTCGGCGCGATCCACGCCACGATCCTGCTGCCCGGCAGCTTGCGCGTCCTGCTGAACTTCGAGCCCGACGGGACGTTCCGCTCCGCCGAGTACAAGGCCCTGGGCGGGCACGGCGCTGACGAACTGCAGGTCTTCCCCGACGCGATCACTGCCAAGATCGGCAAGCACGCGGCAGGGTTTCGCCGCCCCGGCAGCGCCGACTACTCCTTCTCCATCGACACCTCCGCCGAGATCACCGTCCGTCTCACCGACGGCGCCGCACCACCCACGGTGGTCAGCGCCCGGCACAACGCCGATGTGCTGCTGCCGCGCCGTCCGCACCTGCGCCGCGAGCAGTTTCGCCGCTTCCCCAACCGCTTCTTCGACACCGAGGTGGACATCGAGGCCGGCCGGGCCTGGACAGGCGCCGCCTACCTGCCTGAACTCCTCGCGCCCACCGCCGTCGGCACCGTGCTGGCGGCCCGCTCAGCCACGGCCGGACTATGCACGGTCGACGGCCGCCTCACCGACACCGGCCTGCACCTGGCTCTCACCCCGCTGGCCGAGCCCCGCACCGACGCCCTCGAACTGGCCGCTCCCTGGGGCCTCGGCGTCCGCCTGCGCGACGCGCTGCCCCGATTGGACGTCCAGGCCCCGGCCCGGCTCAGCATCGAGCAGGTCGTCGACTTCGCCGAGAACGTCCATGAGGTGTTCACCCGGGACGGGCTGCCCGCCGATCTCGTGATCGCGGGGGCCGACCGGTGACCACACCCGTCCTCGACCATGCCGCAGCCAGCCGCCTCATCCCCGGCACCGGAACCCTCAGTGCCCGGCCGCTGCCCCAGGGCCGCTTCAACACGTGCTGGCACCTTTCCGGCTCCGGTCGCTCCTACCTTCTCAAGGTCAACCACCGAGAGGGCGAACCGCACCTTCGGCGGATGGCCGCCGCGATGACCGACGCCGCAGCGCGTGGCGTCGCCGTCCCGCGCGTCCTCGACGTCGGCCACGACCGGGACCTTGGCCCCTACCTCCTCCAGGAGTGGATCGAGGGCCGGACGTTCGCCGAAGCCCGCGAGGCTGGCGGCATCGACCTGAACGTGTGGCCCGCCCTCGGACGCCAGATCGCGCTCCTACACGCCGAGCCGATCCCCGGAGCTGCCGCGACACCGGCCTCCCGCACCCGCCAAGTCTCCGACCTCCTCGCCCGCCTCGGCCAGCACGCGCTGATACCCGACGACCTTGCGGACGCCGCACGCCTACGCGGCACCCTGCTGGCCGAACGGCTTGGCGACCACCAAGTTGTGAATACCCATCAGGACATTCACCCCGATAACATCCTCATCCGACCCGGCGGCCAGATCGCCCTGCTCGACTTCGACCACGCCACCACGGCGGAAGACGCCAGCGACTTCGTCAAAATCGACCGCTGGTGCCTCACCTCCCCCGAGGACCGCCGACAGCTGCTGGACGCCTACTGGCAGCAGCGCGCCCAGCCGGCCGACCCGAGGTTCGAGCAGCGCCTCGCCTTCCACCGTCTGGTCATCCACCTCTCGTACTTCCTGTACTGGCACGGCCGTGACCCCACCCAGATCCCCGGGTGCACAGCGGCCCTGCGCGACGAACTGGAGTGAGCAATGACCGCAACCGAGCCCACCACCCCGGCCCCCGCGCCGGTCGCCGGCCCCGGCGTCCAGGTCGTCGCAGCCCTGCTGCGGCGAGGCGACCAGATCGTCCTCGTTCAGGAACAGCGCGACGGCCAGGAGATGTGGTCCATCCCCGGCGGCGGGGTTGAACGTGGCGAACTCCTCGGCGAGGCCCTCATCCGCGAGGTCCGTGAAGAGACCGGCCTGAGCCTGACGACGGTCGGCCCGCTGGCCTACCTCGTCAACACCACGACCACCCGCTACCCCTCCACAGTCGTCCTCACCTTCGACTGCGCCGACTGGGACGGGGAGATCGCCGTCCACGACCCGGACGGCAAGGTCACCGGAGCCGTCCTGCTGCCGCTGGACGAGGCCAAGAAGGTCCTGGCCTCCTCCACCGCCTCCCGCCCCGAGATCGAACCCCTGCTGGACTACCTCGACGGCTCCGCAGCCGGCCGCGTGTGGTCCTACCGCGACGACCAGCCCTCCGACTGACCGCGCCCGGGGCAGCTCACCCCGGGCCGCTGGGAGAACCCATGACGCTCACCCGCGACCTCGACTCGTCCATAGCCGCGCTCGACCCGCTCGGAGCAGACGCGGTGATGCGGGCCCTTCCCCAGGCCAACATCGCGGCCGACACCACCTGGCTGAGCACCCGAGCGATCCGGCTCTCCCAGCACGCCGCCCGGATCCGCGACGCCGCCCCCGCCCGGGCGGCGTTGCGGGACCTCGGAATGCTCACCGCCTCCTTCACCCGCCACACCGGCCGGCCCGTCCCGCCGCGCGACGTCGAGGCGGCCATGCTCCACCTCGGCGCCATAGCCGACGAGGTCCCCCGCGAAAGCGTCTACTCCTACGCAACCCGCAACCCCCGCGGACCCCGCCGTCGCTCCTTCACCGACACCCCCGGCGAGCACCTGTTCATCGACGAGGTCACCGCCGCTAGCCACGCCCTCGACACCGCGATCCTCCACGGCTCACACCTGGCTGAGGCTGGCGACCAGGAGGCGGCCAACACCCTCGCCGACCTCGTCCACCAGCACCTCCAAGCCTTCGCCGCCCACCTTCTGACCGTCAAGCGCAACCTGACGCCGCAGTACTTCACCGGCCAACTGCGGCCGTACTACCCGCCTCTGGACATCGCCGGGCATAGCTACTACGCGCCCGGCGGCGCCCAGATGCCCCTGCTCGTCCTCGACGTCATGCTGCTGAGCCAGGCGGCCACCGGCGAACTCGCCGCTTGGTACGAGCAGTACCTCGACGACAACACCCTCTACCTGCCCCCGCACCACCGCGCCCACATCGAATCGGCCCGCCACGCGCCGGGACTCGCCCGCCTCGCCCAACAGCACCCGCACCTGCGCCCGGCCGCCGCCCTGCTGATCGGCGACCTGCTGCGCTTCCGCCTCCCGCACCGCCAACTCGCCCGAGCCAACATGGCCGTGCGCGACGACGGCTCGCTCGGCAGCGGCGGCTACACCGCCGACGCGCTCGACCAGCTGCTGGCCGTCACCGAAAGCGCCCGCGCCCTCCTCAACCCCGGGAGCCCCGTGTGAGCACCGCCTCCTCCATCGACACCGACTTCCCGCCGTTCCCCCTCGGCGCCCAGCGCTCCGCACTCGTCCACGACCTGACCGCCCCGCCCGAGCCCGTCACCGGCCGGGTGCGCCTGGCCTACCCGAGCCGGATCAACGCCATGGCCCTGGACTCCAGCAAGATCGTCCCCAGCCAGGGGGCCTACCTCGCGGGCGAACTCCTCTTCGCCTGCGACCTCGTGCGCGACGTCGAGATCGACATCGTCGAGGACGGCCCCGCCGTGCAGACCGCTCCGGACTGCGACCACCCCGTCCTGGCCCGGCACGCCGCCGTGCTCATCCGCTCGGCGCTGGGCATCCGCGAACGCCTGCGGGTACGGGTCACCGCCCCCGACCTGCCCGCACACCTGGGCCTCGGATCCAGCAGCGGCCAGATCGCCGCGGTCGCCGCAGCCGTCAACGAGCTCTACGGCCGACCCGTCACGTCCCGACGGCTCGTCACGTTCCTGGCCCTCAACCACGGCGAGGAGATCGACAGAGAGGAGCACCGCCTTCTGCCGGTCCAGTGCCTGGGCGGCTCCGCCGCCGCCGGACTCATACCCGGCGCGGTCCAGGTCATCGCCGGCGCCCACGTACCGCTCCTGCAAGCCGACCTGCCCGAGGACATCCACATCGTGCTCGGCATGCCGAACGACCCGGTGATCTGGGACGCGCGGGCGAGCCTGGCCGCCGAAGCCCTCCATTTCGACGCCTTCACCGCGACCGGACGGACCTACGGCCCCGAAATCGCCTACCGGCTCCTGCACGAAGCCTGGCCCGCCCTGACCGACGGCGACCTGCGCCCGCTGGGCAGCCTGCTCTTCGACTACCGATTCCGCATGGGAAGCCTCGCCAACTGCGCGTTCTCCCACCCGGACCTGCTGGCCACCGGAGAGAAGGTCGAGCACATCTTCACCGACCGCCTCGCCGAGGTCCTCACCCTCTCCTCGGTCGGCCCCACCTTCGCCGCCCTCACCCGCAACCCCGAGGCGTGCGAGCAGGCGTTCGCCGACGCGGGCCTGGACACCCTGCGCTGCCGCCCCCACGGCAGCGGCTACACCCTCAGCAGCCAGGAGGTGCGGTGATGCGCGAACGCCCGGCCCGCACCGGCGCCTACTGGAACGACCGGGCCACCGTCGCCACGTTCACCACCCTCACCCCGCCCGCCTACCTCGCCGAACTTCTCGCAGACCCGGGCCCCGACGGCGCATGGGCGCTGGACGCCGGCTGTGGAGCCGGCCGCAACCTACCCGCCCTTGCCGCAGCCGGATACCGGGTCCTCGCCGTCGACCTCCACCCCGGCATGCTGGAACAGGCCCGCAAGCAGCACGCCGGGCCCCGGACCGCCTTTGCCGAAGCGAACGTCACCAGCCTCCCGCTGGCCGACCGACAGGCCCACCTCATCCTCTGCCACGGCGTCCTGCACAACCTCCACCACCGCCAGGACCTCGCCGACGCGCTGCGCGAACTGCACCGCGTCCTCGCCCCTGGCGGCACGCTCTCGCTGAACACCTTCACCGCCGCCCACCTCGACCCGTGCCTGGAAGCGCTCGGCGACGACGAGTACGCCCTGCCCAACGGCCAGCACATGACGCTCCTGGCCCCCGGCGACCTACTCGCACTGGTCCATGCCGCGGGCTTGTCCTTGCCCGGGCCGGCCGTGCAGTACCTCAGCCCGGGCGACCCCGGGCAGCGCTCCGTGTGGCGCGCCACCCTCACCCGGTCATAGCCGCGCGGAAGGAATCACCGTGCTCCTCGTCGCAGCCACCACCGACACGCCCACCGATCGGGAGGTCGCGTTCACCCAGCTCGCCGACCCCGCGCCCGGGCCCGCCCTCGTTCTCGCCGAACACACGCTGCGCGACCTCAACTGGCACCGCCCCGACGGCAGCCGGCAGCCGAAGTCCGCCGACGTGCCGGTCCGCGTTCCACTCTGGGCCTGCCACCTCGACCACGCGACGCGCGAGGCCGCCTTCTTCGCCACGGTGCAGTGGCGCCCGGACGCGGTCGTCCTGGCTGCCTTCCACCGCACCACGGCGCCCACACTCGATCCCGTCGCCCTCGTCCCATGGGCAGAGGCCGTCGTCCGGCAGAACGCCCTGGTGAACTTCCCCGTCCCCCGACCCGGCCAACGGGCCGCCCGCGGCCCCGAAGACGAGATGAAGATCACTCTCAGCGGCCCGGTGAACCCGCTCGCCGTCGCCCGCCTCCTGCGCGACCACCTGCCCGCCACCGGCGTGCCGGTCTTCGGCCCGACCGTCCACCGGCGGATCCTGCGCTCGGACATCTACCTGCCGCCCGGCGGCGGCCTTCGCGAGTACGCCGCGCTGACCCCGCGCCCCGACGGGACCTGGTGGGCCAAAGCCAAGGTCCTCAAAGACGGCCGACTCCACAAGAACATCCGTCCCACCGACACCCGCGCCCAGGCCCTGGTCCTGGTCGCCGAAGCCCTCGGCCACCCAGACCTCGTCCACGCCGGCGAGCTCCACCGGACCACCTGGGACCTGCCCTCACCGACGGACCAGGACGGCCACTGGTCCACCGTCACCGTGGACACCACTACCCTGGCCCCGCATCCCGGCGCCCTCCAGCAGGTCGAGATCGAATACGGGGCCTGCTTCACCGCCGCCCCCGTCACGGCCCCCGCCGCCCGCATCCAGCAGGCCGTGGCCGAGACCGCCGACCGCGTCGCCGCCGTGCTGACGGCCCACCACATCCCGCACACCCGAAACGGCCAGAGCAAGATCGAACACTTCCTCGCAGCCGGAGACGCCGATGCCCGCCACTGACCAGGCCACAGCCGCAGTTGAAGCCGTCCTCGACGGCAACGTCAAGGCCACCGCCCTCGACCCGTGGTGCGATGAGAAGACCACCGTCCGACTCAGCGGCCTGACCATCGACGTGCTCGCCTCGACTAGCGCGGCAACGGCCTACGTACGGCGCCTGTTCACCCCGGCCAGCACACTGTGGAACCCCGACCCAGCCGAGGGCGCCGGCCTCGCTATGACGATGCGTTGCCTTGCCCTGCCGCAGACCCACGTCACCGCACTCGCCGAGCGCGTCCGCAAGCAGGCCGCCGACTCCCCTCGCCACGTGCTGATGCACGTCCACGCCCCCGCGGTATGGCACCAGATGCCCGCCGGCCCGGTGCTCCTGACCGACACGGGCGCCGGCATCGCCCCGCAGGTCATCGTCCGCCACCCGGACGGCTACACCGTGATCACGTGCGACGACGCCGACGCGACGATGAACGCCGCCCGGCACCTGCGGGAGATCGGATACCGTCGGGCCGAGGACGACGGCTGGGTGTGCCTGCACGCCTCGGCCGCCACCCTCGACGGTCGCGGCGTCCTCATCGTCGGCGGCTCCGGCGCCGGCAAGTCCAGCCTCGCTCTTGCCCTCGCCGCGGCCGAGAACGGCGCGTTCCTCTCCAACGACCGCACCATGATCACCACAGCGTCGGGCGCCGTACCTCGGGCCGTCGCCATGCCGGGTCCGATCCGGCTGAACGGCGGCACCCTGCAAGCCCTCGGCTTCGCGGGCGCCCGCCAGTGGGCCCTCACCCGGCCCAAGCCCGCGACGGACACCGACTGGCAGACCTTCCACGGCGCCAGCAAACTGCACATCCTGCCCGCCGAATGGCACGAGCGCACCGGCACCCCGCTGGCGCCGACCACGACGGTGGACCTCGTCGTCTTCCCCCGGATCGTCCAGGACTCCGAGGAGCTCCACCTCCAGCCAGCGCGACCCGGACCGGCGCGGGAACTGCTCGCTGCCCAGTGCATGTCGCCGGGCGACGACGTCTACGTCCACGACTGGCTCGGCATCCGGACCGGCAGTGCAGCCGACCTGGCCGCCAACGCAGCACGTGCCCTCGACGCGCTCGCCGGACGAGCCGCCCTGAGCCTGAGCTTCGGCACCCGCACCCCGTACGCCGCCGTCACCGCAGCCTTGCGCGCAACGCTCGACGACCGGGCCCCGCGCACATGAGCGGCGCCGTGATTCCGCCGACGAACCGACTCCTGCGACTGCCCGGCACGGTGATCAAGATTTACCGTGAACCCTGGCGCGCGCAGACCGAGAAGGCCGCGTTGCAGCGGCTCGCCGAAGCACGGATACCGGCCCCGACCGTCCTCGGGGCCGGTCGCATCCGAGGCCGCCAACTCCTGCTCCTGCGACGCCTGCACGGATCGGCGGCGGGCAGCGGCGAGGAAGCGGCCCGGCACGTCATCACCTACCTGCAGGCCGTCCACCAGCTCACCGGTCCCGGCTTCGGTCGACTCAACGACCCTTCCGCAGCGAGCTGGGGAGATTACCTGCGCGGGCGCCTCGTCTCCTATCAGGACGCGCTCGCTCGCCACGGACTCCACGAAGCCGCCGACGCCGCAGATGCACTCGCGCACTCACCCCTGCCCGAACCTGCCGCACCTCACCTCCTGCACAACGATCCCGAGGCCGGCAATTTCCTGCTCGGCGCCACCGAGACCGCCGGCCTCGACTGGGAGCTGGCGATCTACGGCGATCCCGGCCTCGACTACGCACGGACCGCTCACGCCCTCGGCATCCGCCCCGCCCGCCTGATCCGCATCCTCGCCGACCTCGGCATCCCGCACTCCGCGGAGACCCTGGCCGCCTACCGGTCCGTTCACCTGCTCGGCCGCCTGATGTCCGCGGTCACCGCGATCCCGCCCGATCCTTCCGCTGCCCAACGCCACGCTCGCGACCTGACCACGAACACCACCTGACGACACAACAGTGAGGCCGACATGCAGGCACATCCCCATCGCGACCGCGTCAGCCCACCACCCGGCCGTCATCAGTCGACCGGAGGCGCCGCAGGTGAGGCACTCCTCGCCATTGCGGCGCCGGACAGCAACTGTCCCTCGCCAGGAACCTGCGACCACGGGAATCCGCCCGCAGACCTCGGCCGATACGAAGCGGTCCTCTTCGACTGGGACGGAACCCTCGTCGACAGTCACCCGCTCAACTTCCGGGGTCTGTCAGTTGCCTGTACCCACTGGGGCCTCAACATGGACGAGTCGTTCTACACGGCCCGGATAGGAACATCCGGCGCGGAGCTGATCAACGAACTCGCGATAGCCGCCGGTGCCGCCGTACCGGTCGACGAGGTCGTCGCCCTCTGCCTGGAGATCATCCTCGGCGAGATCGCGGACCTGCGAACTTACCCGGCGGTAGTGCGGATCGCCGAGTCCCTCTTCGGCCGTATCCCACTGGCGATCGCTTCGGGCGGCGCTGGCCGAGCCGTCCACGCCGGCCTCGACGCCACGAGCCTTCGCCCACTCTTCGAGAACATCGTCACCGGTGAGGACGCCCCGCAGGGGAAACCCGACCCGGGCCTGTTCCTCCTGGCAGCGAACCGCCTCGGCGTCGAACCCTCACGCTGCCTGGTTTACGAAGACTCTCCCGAAGGCATGCAAGCTGCCCACGCCGCTGGTATGCGCGCCGTGAACGTCCGCTGCTTCCGGAGTAAGTGAACCCGTATCGGGCATACTGGGCGGCGGCGCGGAAGCGGCGCAGTTCCCCCGTCGCCGAGACGGCGGGCGCAGGACTGCCCGCCCGCAACGCCGGCCTCGGCTGCGCGGTGTGCGCCACCCGGGGTCCGAAGACAACGGCTGCGGGCTGCGGATCCTGAAAGGCAACTACTCCGACGCTACCTGAACCGGGCCACCCTCCGCGGTTACCCTGTGGCGATAACTCGGAGTGCTACCGCTGCGCGGCCCTCGGCTTGCCCTTGAGAGGACACCCATGGCTCGCGAACTCCTGAGACATCCACGCCCGGTCGGTGTGGCCGACGGCTGGGAGGCACTCTCGGACGGCCTGGCCGTCCAGCGAATCCACCTCCACCGCGCGGAGCTGGATGCAGCCGCCGGCAAGAGGGCCGCCGAGTGCGGCCTGCCCGCGCAGGTGGTCCCGCTCACGCTCCTGCGCCAGCCGGAACCGTTGGTGGCCACGGCGACGCCAATCGTGGCCGCAGCCGGGCTGCTGGCCCTCGTCTCCGTCCCCCAACAGGTCGGCCGTACGTCGGGCACGAGCCCGCTGGCACCCGCCGCCCGCTCCGTGGCCGAGGCACTGCTCGCCGACACCGCGCGGGGCCCCGTCGCCGAGGCGGTCCACGGGGTCTGCGCGGCATCCGCCTGGTGGGTCGGCGCCTTCGCCATCCTGCGCCACCTCGGCGGCCACCACATCACCATCGACGACGACGTCACCGACACCGTGCCACTCGCCACCCTGACCGAGGCCACCCACGCGGTCGCCCTCGGCAGCGCGCTGCGCGTCCTGCGCCGCCACCTCCAGCAGAACGGCGACGGCGACCCCGAAGTGCGGGACGCCTACTGCCGCGCGGTCACCGAGGCCGTCGTCGCCGAGGCCGGCATGCCCGCCCTGCTGGAGAGCCTCGCCGAGCTGCGCCTGGTGGACCTCGTCGGCAACGCGCTCCCCTGGCGGGGCCAGTTCCTGAAGTACCGCAGCGGCCTCGGCACCGGGCAGGTGGAGTAGCGATGAGCAGCAGCAGCTTTCCGGGTTTCCTCGTCGTGGTCGAGGGCCTGGACGGCACCGGCAAGACCACCCTGCGCAAGGGCCTCTTCCGCCTGATCGAGAGCCTCTACGGGGTGACCCCGCTGTCGATTCTGACGACGAACTGGCTCGACCCGGACGTGGCCGCGGACCTGGAAGAGGGCAAGTACCGATCCGGCGCCGCGAACCGGGACCGCTACCTGGCGGCCCTGCGTGCCGACAAGCGGGCCTCCGTCGAGCAGCTGGTGCTGCCCACGCTCCCATACCGGCCGGTGATCGCCGACCGGTGGCTCCTGTCGGAGCTGGCGTTCTTCGCCGTGAAGCACGACACGCCGGCGAAGGAGACGTACGCCGCCCTCGAAGGGGCGATCGACGTGACCGCCGACCTGACGCTCCTGCTCGAGAACAGCCCCGAGGCGGCGATGGCCCGCGCGGCGAGCCGCTCCGGGGACGCCGTCCGCGCGGACTGGGACGTCCTGGACGTCCAGACCCGGGTGCACCGCACGTACGACGAGGTCGCCGTCGACCCGTCCGCCTTCCCCAAGCTCGGCCCGATCGTCCGCATCGACGCCGCCCAGGACCGCGCGGGCGTCCTCGCCGATGCCTGGAGCGCCCTGCGCGAGCACCAGCTGCTTCCCGCCTTGCCCCTGAAGCAGACGGCTTCAAGATCGTGCGCTCTCTCGGCGAAACCGAGTACGACATGACCCCCTATCGGGCCGAGATCCAGCACCGGCACGCCTTCCACCCGGAGCTCACCGAGCCCACCCCGGAGCGGTGTCGGAGCCAGGAAGACCACGACGGTGAACAGGAGCCGACCCACTTCGAGTGCTTCTGGATCCCGTTGGAGGCCGTGCACATCCTGCAGTCCGGCCGAGGAGCACTGCTGGGATGCCTCTCCGACTAGCCACAGTCTGCCTGCGAGCGTCTATGCGCACGGGGGCCGTACGTGATCAAGGTCGCTCGAACTGGGCTCGCGGTCACGGACGAGGTCGAGGACGTAGCCGCGGGCGCGGGCGGCGGTCGGCCGCTTGGTTGTGCGCGCCGCCGGGCGGTCGTATCGCAGTGTGATCAAGGTCGCTCGGTGTCGGCTTCACTTGCGGCGAGTTCGTGACTAAGGTCCGTCGTCCCCCGGTTGGGACTGGCCCGGCCGAGGAACGAGGAGGCTCTCCCTGCGTATCCACCGCAGCCCGCACCTGTCCCGCTTCGTGGTCGTCCCGAACGCTCTGGCGCAGAACCGCGCGATCTCCTACACGGCCAAGGGGTTGTTCCTCGATCTGATCTCGCGGCCGGAGGAGTGGAAGGAGACCTGCCGGCAGATGGCGGACTCCAGTCCGCAGGGTCGGCGGACGGTGGAGGACGCCCTCGACGAGCTCCGGGCGTGGGGGTACTACCGGGTGGACGTGGTGCGCTTGCCGAACGGACGACTTCGCTCCGAGGCCCATCTTTTCGACGTCCCGCAGCGGCAGATGCTGCCGGGTGCCGACATACCGGCGTCCGGTGAGCCGGAGCACGGTGATCGTGGCGTCCTTCTTGGAAAGAACCTGGTGAAAGAACCCTCCCTCCCCGTCGTGGCCCGCGAGCCGCAGCCGACGGAGCCGCGCGGATCGCGGGCCGAGGAGGAGCTGGGAGGGCGGGAGGACGAGTCCGGCTCCCAAGCGACCGCCAGCGGGGAGCAGGTCGACGAGGACACCCGGGCGGCGGCTGCGGTCCTCCTTCGGGCGGTCCGGCCCGAGCGCAGACTGCCGCTCGGCGAGGCCGAGGCGGCGGCGCTCGCGCCGCTGGTGCGGGCGTGGCTGGAGCGGGGCGGCTCGGAGGAAGGGCTGCGTGAGGCGCTGCTGGCCGGTCTGCCCACCGTGGTCTACTCGCCGACCAAGGTGCTGCAGAGCCGCCTAGAGCGCAAGATGCCGCCCCCTCAGCACCCGGATGTGGCGCCGTTGCAGCGCCGCCGCCTTGCCGAGTGCGCGGAGTGCCGGGATCCGCTGCCGGAGCCGGGCCTGTGCCCGGCGTGCACCGGAGCCCGCCGCCAGACCGCCCCGGACGAGGCCCGGGCGCGGGTGACGGCCAGGGGCGCCGCCAAGGTCCGGGCTGCGATGGCCACCGGGGCGGGCGAGGCCGCGTAGGCCACACTGTCGGGCGCGTCAGCAGACCGGTGACCCGTGCTGATCTGGGAAAACACTTGCGGCCCCGTGTGCGGCCGGTGTGGTGCGTGTGCGGGGGCGTGGGCGGGGAGATCGTCCCGCCCCCGCACGGCGCGAACCTAGAGGTTCACCGGCAGGGCGACGAGGCCGCGGACCAGCCGGGACTGCCGCCAGACGAGCTGCTCGGTCGGGACGGCCAGCTGCAGGCCGGGAAACTGCTGCAGGAGGACCGTGAGGACGATCTCGACCTCCGCACTGGCCAGCGGTGCGCCGAGGCAGCGGTGGATTCCGTGGCCGAAGGCGAGGTGGTTGGCGGCGTTCGCGCGGCCGAGGTCGAGCCGGTCGGGGTCGGGGAACTTCGCCGGGTCGCGGTTGGCCGCGCCCGGGCAGACGAAGACCGGGTTTCCGGCGGACACCGTGGTGCCGGCGAGGTCCACCTCGTCGGGGGCCCATCGCCACGTGGCGATGCTGACCGGGGAGTCGTACCGGAGCAGCTCGTCGACGGCGCTGGCGATGCAGTGCGGGCTCGTGCGCAGGTGATCCAGATCGGCGGGGTGCTGGAGCAGGGCCAGCACGGAGTTGCCGATAGCTGCGGTGGTGGTCTCGTGGCCGGCGACCAGGAGGAGGACGGCGAGCGAGAGCAGCTCGTCCTCGCTCAGCCGGTCCTCGTCCTGGTCGTGGACCGCGATCAGGTCGGAGAGCAGCGAGCGGTCCGGGTGGGCGCGCTTCGCGGTGATCAGCGAGGCCATGTAGTCGGCCAGGGCGTGGGAGGCCGCGTCGATGCGGGCGTGGTCGCCGGTGGCGAACAGGTCGGTCGACCAGTTGCGGATCGAGGCCCGGTCGGCCGTCGGTACGCCCAGGAGCTGGCAGATGACGGTGACCGGTAGCGGGCCGGCCAGGTTCTCGATGAGGTCGATCTGGTCGCCGGGCTCCCACAGTGCCACCAACCCCTCGGCCAGGGTTTGGATGTAAGGGCGCAGTCCGTTGATCCGGGCCGGAGTGAACGCCTTGGTGACGAGCTTCCGCAGCCGTGTGTGCTCGGGTGGGTCGACGGTGAGCATGGTGCGGGCGATGGCCGGGTGGAGCGAGCGGGTGGAGGGCTTGTCCGCGAAGTAGGCGCCGGCGTCCTTGGACAGCGGGGCGGTGAACGCCTGCCGGGCCTGGTCGTAGCCGGTGACGACGGTCGCGGTGGAGGCGCCGCCGTCCAGCGACGCCTGCAGGACCGGGGCGGTCGTGCGCAGGCGCGAGTAGGTGGGGTAGCGGTCGGCGTAGAACGCCGGGTCGGCGAAGGGTGAGGATGCCATGGTCGATTCCTATGCCGCGGCGGGGGTCGTTTGCCGCTGGACGGCTACGGCGGTGCGGACGATGTCGTTGGTGGCGTACTGGTGGGAGACCGAGCGTAGCCAGAGTGCCTCGGCGCGGAGGTCTCCCGCGCGGGCGGACTCGCCGGTTGCCTGGGGAGCGGGGTCGTCCTGGTCCCGGGCGCCGGTGCGGGCCGCCTCGATCGCCGCGGCGACGACGGCTGCCTCGACGATGGCGGCGCCGGTTTCGGTGCCGCTCTGCCCTCGGCGTTCGACGGCTTCGGTGGCCAGGCGCTCGATGGCGCGGGACCTGTGGTTGTCCAGGTCGAGGATCCCGTCGCAGACCTCCACCACGCGCCGGTGCAGGACGACGTCCGGGTCGGTCTCGATGACGACGGCGCGCAGGACGACGTGCGGGCGGACCGCGGTGAGGTCCGACCAGAGGGGCAGGAGGTCCTGGGCGGTCTTGCGCTCCCAGCGTCGGCGCAGCACCTTGGCGGCCGGCCACAGCAGCGCCGGGACGGTGAGGCCAGCGGTGATGAGCAGGATGCCGATCAGCGGCGCGGTGAAGCTGAAGCTGCAGCGGAACGGGGTGACGAGCGAGGTGCAGCGGGGGCCGCCGGGGAACAGTTCGACCCCGGCGACGGAGGCACCGGCGTTGACGATCTTGTAGGCCAGGTAGAGCAGGACGAAGAAGCAGCCGATCGCCGCTCCGCGAAGGCCGGCCCGGTGGACCCGCCAGGTCGACTGGCTGCTGCGGCTCCAGGTCTGGGTGAGGCAGTCGTACACGGCGTGGCCCATCACCAGCACGTAGGCGAGGGTGTAGACGTGCAGGAGGACGGGGGCCTGGCCCCAGTTCTGGTTCGTGAAGTCGCTGCTCCAGCGGCGGTCCGCGGGGACGGAGAAGAAGGCGACCGCCATCACGGCGATCGCGATGCCGAGGAAAGCGACTCGGGGGCGGAGCCGCTGGCGGGCCTCGGCCTGGTCGTGGTTGAGGGACATGAGCCAGGAGACGACGCTGACGCTCGCGACGAGCATCAGCACGTTGCTGACGAGCTTCGCCAGGTCGCGGGTGACGCCGTCCGCGGCGTCCTGCACGCCGGGGTGGAACCCGAGGATGGCGACCGCCCAGGCCAGCAGCATCGTGATCGTGCTGCCGGAGTGTGCCGGCCGTGCTTGGCCGTTTCTGCGCGGGCGAATCCAGTACAGGGCGGCTGCCACAAGCAGGGCAGGGAGTGCGAGGGTAACGAGGCGAATCATGGCTGGTGGTCTTTCGGTCAGGTGAACATCGCGTTCCACCGCTCGTCGGCGGCGGTGGGGCGCTGTGCGGGCATCACGGTCGCGCGATACATCCGTTGGATGAGGAGGCTGGCCATCAGCTCGGCTTCCTGCTCGTCCTGCGACTCGTAGGACGTGCGGGCGGAAATGCCAAGGATCGACCAGTCGGTCTTGTCGGCCAATTCCTCGTCCGACGGAATGTCGCCGAGCCTGATCGAGCCCGGGTGGCCACAGAGAATATGGCCGAGCTCGTGGCAGATGATCTGGCAGCGGTGAAGCGGTGATGCATTTCGCTCGAAGGAGATGACCTCGCGGCCCGCATATCGTTCGCGGAGTCCGCAGGCGAATTTTCCCTTCATGTCACGTGCTTCGACGTAGATCGGGCGGCCGATCAGTGTGGAGACCGCCTGTACCAGCTCCTCCTCGCTGAAGCGGTGCGGGAGAAGCGGGAGAAGCTCGCTGAGGCGGTCTTCGCAGGCCGCATGCACAATCCCCTCCTGAAATGATCTTGGGTGGGCCGTGCCTATGGCGACGGCCTGCACCGCGGTCGTGACAGAGACGATCGTATGCATACCCGTGAAGATCGTTTGTATTAATGATCTTCGGTCGCCGGAGGGGGGTGGTGAGACCGCGCCGGACTTTGTTTCAGGCCGTGACGGAACGTGCCGATGTGCGTGATGCGGCTGGTGGGCATGCGCGAGATCTCGGGGTGGGAATAGGTGACGAGGCGTTAGTCCATCACCGAAAGTGAGTCAACGTGCCCACGTCAAACGGCCTCGTGATCTGCGTCTCAATTTCGCGGACGTCCGCATTTCGCCCGCGGTCAGCGGCGGCGAGCCCGGAAAGCCAAAATGCGCACAGACTCGCCGGGCGAGTCTATGCGCATAGATAAGGTTGAAAAATAAAAGGCCCAGCGGGCCCGCACGCTCAGGGCGTGCCGGGCTCCTGGGGGTCCAGCCCCTGGGACTTGCGCGCCACGGTGATCATGTCGGCGACTAGCTTCCGGTTCGTCGGAGTCAGGTCCTTGCTGCGCAGGGCGATCGACTCGATGCCGGCGTCCCGCATGGCGTTGTGGAGGTCGCGGTCGACCAGCACCTCCTCCAGCGGCTTGTCCGTCACCCAGATGTCCGGCGGCACATCGAAGAACTTCGCGACACTGACGAGAGTGTTGATCTTGGGGTTGTCATTGGAGCCGGACTTCATCTGCTTGAGGGTGCTCTCGCTGATGGCCGTGCCCTTGGCGACCTCGGGGATCGTGTACGGCCCGCGCCCATCGGGGTGGCGGTTGTCCAGCAGGTAGTTGAAGACGGCGGCGATCCGCGCCACACCCTCTCTGGCGGCCTCGTTCATCGGTGCTCCCTCGTGTCGGATCGTCCCACGCGGACACTTTAGTGCCCGATGGTGCCCGAGTGCACATCCCAATCGCCGATTAACTGTCCCCATCGTCGCTCTTTTGGTGTACGTTGATCGCACCCGGTGGGCAGTTAACTGTCGATTGCCTGGTCAGAGGGTGTTTGGCTTGGCCCTGGACGAGGTGAGCGGCAGAGGGAAACGGCAGCGGATCGCTGCCCGGACCGAGTCCACGGGCCGTCCTCGGCGGGCGTAGGGGAGATTGCAGCTCCCTGATGCCCACCCGCCGAGGGCGCGGATCACGTCCGAAGCAGCTCGGCGCCTGTTCCACCACGCGGCCGGTCTGCTCCACCGCCCAGGAGTCTCCCATGCCCATCCTCGCGGATACAGCCGGGTCGCCGTCGCGACCTGCCGCCACCGAGATCACCACCGCCCCGCCCGCTTTCGTCGAGATCCTCGCCGGCCTTCTCGAGCCGCGCGCCGCCGTCGTACGCCTGGACGTGGGAGCGAACGGCTTCCCCCGCACCGCCGGCGCGTTCGACGCCCAGGGCCAGCCGGTGGCGCAGCCGCTCGCCTACCGGCAGGCCGCCGCCCGGTGGATCGTCCAGTGCTTCCCCGGCCTGGACCCAGAGCACGCGCACGAGCTCGACCTCGCCACCGGTCGCCTGACGGCAGTGTCCGTCACCGACACGGCCGCCATGGCCGCCTAACCAGCCCGACACAGCTCGACCACCACCGGCCCGCCGCCCGTCGCCGCGCCGTCGGCTGATCAGCCCTGCCCCGGCCCGCGCCGAGAGAGCCCGCCGCTGCCCGCCCGAGCGAGGCAGCCCTCTGCCGGTGCCACCGCAGCAGAACATCCTCCGCGCGAAGCCGTTCGCACCCGCCGCCGCGCCCCGAGAGCCCGGGGCGCTGGCCGCCATGCCCAGCGAGGACCACTGTGCCCAGCACCGCCCTGTCCGACAGCGCCGCCCAAGCGCGCATCACGGTGAGGGAGATAAGCGCCTCCGGCCTGCTCGTTCCCGATCCCGCCCAGTGGATATCGACCACCACCGGCCGCATCGCTCCGGACACCTATACCTGGTTGCAGGCCGTCCACTGGGCGTCCGACACCCAGGCCCACGCTCCGGCCCGGGCCCATGGTCCGCGGTTCGGCCGCACCACGATCCGTATCGCCCAGCTGCTCGCCCAGCTCACCCCGTGCAGACCTGGCGTCGGCTACCTCGTGCGGATCCTGAAGGTCTCCGAGCGCACCGTGCAGTACCACCTGTCCATCCTCCGGGAGTCCGGCCTGCTCAGCTACGCCACCAAGGGCAGCCGTGTGCGCCAGGTGGGCGGCCGGGCGTCCGAGTTCGTCCGCACCATCCCGGCAAGGTTCGACGAGGCCATCGGCCTGCGGACCGCCGAGTCCGAGAGCTACATCCGCAAGGTCGTCGGCGTCGCCTCGGACGAAGGCCGCCGCACCCTCGCGCAGCTGGGCAAGAAGGCCCGCCGAACCGTCCGCCGAACCAAGCGTCGCCGCCCCGCGCAGGTCGGCAACCGCACTTCGTCGACCTCCTCCCGTTGCACCCCAATGGGGGTCGGTGCTGTCACGTCTTCTCCTGCAGCACCTACCAACAATCCCTCTGAGAACTTCGCGAACGGGAACGACCAGCAGCACCAGGGGGAACGGAAGGGCCGCCGGCGACTGAACGTGGTCGGTCGCCGCCACCAGCTCGGCCTCGAACTCGTCCGCCAGGTCCCGTGGCTGAGCGGCAGCCCGGTGCCGCGGGTCGCCTGGGCGGTGCGCCACCTCGCGGACGCCGGGTGGACCGCCCACCAGGTCATCGCCGTACTCGCCCAGCGGAGCGCGGCCACCCGGATCCACCGCCCGGTCGGCTTCCTGACCGCCCGCCTGGCCGGAGCCGAGCTGCTGTACGACACCGAGGCCAAGCGCGAGGCGATCGTCGCCTGGTGGCGCGACTCCCCGCAGGCCACCCGCGAGCGCCACACCGAGTGGGCCGGGACCTGGCAGGCGCCGCTCAGCTCCACGGTCCGCAACCTCGTGCGCAACGCCTGGTCGAGAGCACGCGAGACCGCCCGCCCGGCCGTCGCCGTCCTCGACGACCAGCCCACCACCGAGGAGCACCGCGAAGCCCGCACCACGGCCTGGCGCCAGTACCTCAGCGGCAGACCCTCCCTGGTCACCTCCGCCCTGGCCATCGCCGGCCGCGCGCAGGCCGAGCAGATCTACGGCCGCGACCTCGTCGAGCGGGTCCTCCGCCTTCGCTCCACCACCAGCCACCTCCGAACAGGAACAGCGCGATGAACGACACCCAGCCCGCCACCGGGATCGACCTCGCCCGCCTCGCCCTCCGCCGCGCCCGTGCCGACGCAGCCAAGCGCTCCGAGACCGTGGTGAAGGCCAAGGCCACCGGCCGGACGACCGCACCCCGCCGCAGCCGGACCGACCCGGTGGGTCTCGCAGCCGCCCTGTCCGACCTGATGGTCCAGCACGCCTGGGAGGCACCGCTCGCCGGCGGCGGCCTGCTCGACCTCTGGCCGACCGCCGTCGGCGAACTCGCCACCCACGTCACCGCGGTGGCTTTCGACCACCAGACCGGCCGCCTCGACGTCCGCGCCGACTCCCCGGCCTACGCGACCCACGTCCGAACGCTCGCCCCGGCGCTCGTCGCAACGCTCAACCAGGCGCACGGCGAAACGATCCTGCGCAGCATTCGCGTGCTGGGCACCCACCGGGCCCAGGCCGCAGCCGGGGCCCGACCGGTCGCCCGCAACCAAGCCCCCGCACCGGAGCCCCGGATCAAGACCCAGGAGGACGCCTCCGCCGGCTACCTGCGGGCCCTGGCCCAGCTGCAGGCCAGCCGCCCGAGCGCGCCTGCGGACTCCAGGACGAGCCCGGCCGTCGACCGCCGGATCAGATCGCTGGCCAGAGGCTCGGAGACGGCACCCCGTCTCTCCGGCCCCAGCCCGCGCTAGCCACCGACAGGTCGGCGCGACCTCCCCCGGTCGCGCCGGCCCGCCCCTCGAACTTCCGCGCCCCGGCCGCGGACCCACCCGGAGACCCAACCCCGTGTCCACCATCACCTCGATCGCCACCCGCCGCCGCGACAACACCTGGGTGCAGCGCGCCGCCTGCGCCGGCACCGCCGCCCCTGACCGTTTCTACCCCCTGCCTGACCAGGCCGACGAGGTCCAGGCCGCCAAGGCTCTGTGCGGCGGCTGCCCCGTCAGCGACGAGTGCCTCACCGAAGCGCTGGAGACCAACGACCGCTACGGAATCCGCGGCGGCATCACCGAGAGCGAGCGGCTCGTACTGCACCGCCTCGGCACCGTTCGGTGGGAAGAGGAGCGCGTCCTTGCCGCCCTCAACGGCCGTCCGGTCAACCTCTCCCCGCAGGAGAAGCACAGCGTCTCTGTGGTCGCCGCCATCCTCGACCTCGACCTGCGGATCTGGGCACCAGTGCTCGGCATCGGCCGCAAACGGGCACTTACTCGACTGCGCGAGGCCCGCGCCCAACTCGAACAGCAACCCTTTCTGCTGCGGCGCGAGCAGCGCATCGCCGCCGCGTTCACGCCGGCGACCACGGCGGTGGCGGCGTGAGCGAGAGCACCGGGCCGAGCCGGATGTCCCGATGGGACAAGGCCGCGATCGGCGTGATGGGCGCGGTCGGAGGAACTCTGAGCTACGACGCCTTGCAGCAGATGGCCGTCGCCATGCACGTGCGCCCTGAACTGACCTATCTCTTCCCGGTCGCGATCGACGGGTTCATCGCGTACGGCGTGCGGGCGCTGGTCGTGCTGAAGGAGGCGCCGCTGCGGGCCCGTGCCTACACCTGGTCGGTGTTCGGCGGCGCTACCGCCACCAGCGTCTGGGCCAACTGGACCCATGCCGTCCGCCTGAACGAGACGGCAGCCGGCCAGGGATTCCACCTGAGCAACCCCGCGGTCGGCGCGCTCAGCACCATCGCCCCGCTGGTACTCGGCGGTGCCACCCACCTGTACATCGTCATGTCGCGGCACACGTCTACTGCGCAGCCCAGCCCGGCTGACGAGCAGACCGAGAAGCACGGGACAGCTCGGACCGACTCTGACCGGCCGACCACGGTCCGGTCCTGGTTGCGAACCCGCTTCCGCCGAACCCGCTCCGACACCCAGGAGCTCGACCGCACCCAGGCCCTCGCCGAACAACCGCGGCTCCGCCTCATCGGTGCTCCCGCGCCGGGTCCGTCCGGTCCGGTTCCCGCGCCGGGTCCGTCCGGTCCGGTTCCCGCGCCGGGTCCGTCCGGTCCGGTTCCCGCGCCGGGTCCGTCCGGTCCGGTTCCCGCGCCGGG
>FTKL01000459.1_pt3 | contig 22107 bp, 16 predicted proteins | sample 2434061 | NCBI WGS metagenome assembly FTKL01 (sample SAMEA3914816, study PRJEB12502) | metagenome | biome: forest; material: soil | place: USA | collected 2011-09-16 | depth 0.3 m
GTCGCGGCGGCGAGTGCGACGGTGCTCATACCTGTACACCCCTTCCCAGCAGGTCGATCGCGCTCAGCAGCGGGTCGTCCTGCTCCGGTACGACCCGCCGGGTCATCGCCCAGCAGAGCCCGCAGATGTCGGTGAACCGGCGGTCGGCCAGGTCGGTGAAGCGCGGGTGCCGGGTGAGGGCCCCGCCGCCGACGCTGCCCATCGCGCGGTACAGCGGGTTGCGCTGGAACTCCTCGACGGCCGCGCCGACTTCGGCGCCGCTGCCGCACTCGCGCCGCAGCGCGGCCGGGCCCGCGCCCATCAGGACGGACTCGTTGCAGCAGGCGGTGACCCGCCCGTCGTACCGGATCACCGGCGACACCACCAGCTCGCAGGCGCCGAGGGTCCGTCCGGGCACCCGCGCCGTCCGCTCGAAGATCCCCTCGCCGCGGCCGTGCGGCAGGCCCTGGGTGGGCACCAGCTCGGCGTACTGCTGCCAGGCGGCGCCGAAGGCCCGGACGAGCAGTTCCTCGGCCCGGTCGAGGGCGCCGTCCTGGTCCACCACCTGGACGATGACGGGCAGTCCGTGCCCGGCGATCGTCCGGGCCGCGCCGGCGAACTGCTCCGGCCCGCTGCCGGCCTCGTGGTAGGCGTCGGTGCTGAGGTAGACGCAGCGGCAGCGGTCGAGCACGTCGTGGATCCAGCGGGGCGGGTCCGCCGCCCTGCCCCAGACACCGCTGGTGTACACGACGAGGTCCTTGCCGGCGTCGGTGATCCGTCGCGCGGCGAGGGTGAGCCCGCGCCGCTCCACGAACGGCTCGCCGCCGGAGACGCCGATCATGGTGCGGGTCGGGTCGGCGCAGAGCCGGTCGACGATCTGCTCGAACAGCACGAAGTCGGTGATCCGCGGGCTGTCCGGCCGGGAGTCGACCGAGCAGTGTCCGCATCCGACCGGGCACCGGTCGGTGATGAAGAGCAGGGCGCTGGCCCCGCGCGTCTGGCGGATCCGGTTGATCTCGGCGTGGGTCAGCCGCTCCGCGCCGGGCCCGCTCATCCGGTGAACGCCAGGTCCCGCTGGGCGGCGTCGCCGAGGGTGACCAGGTCCGCGTAGGCGGTGATGCCGAAGCGGCGGGCGAAGCCCAGCGGGCCGCTGTCCACCGACACCTGCTCCACCACCTGGCGCATCGCGATGGTGGACGGCAGCAGCGTCAGCTCCCGGACGCCCTCCTTGACCCCGGGGGTGGTGGAGAGCTTCCAGCAGGTCTGGCAGTACCCGTCGCAGGTGCTCTGGCCGCCGAAGCGCTCGGCGAGGTACTCGGGCCCGTACGTCCGGATGGCGCCGACCATCGGGGACTCCAGCGTCTTGCGCTTGATGGTGTCCCAGTCGTCGTGCGCGATGTGGCCGAGGAACAGGTGCGCGGGCAGCGGCACCTTCCCGTCCATCACGTCCTGGTTGCCGCAGGAGGTCACCTGCCCGTTGAAGCCGATGACCGGCCAGCAGGCGAGCGAGCAGGGCGCGGCGGTGGCCGGGTAGGAGGCCTGCGGGTGCTGGTCCATCCACTCGCGGGCCCGGCCCACCGGTGAGAGCGGTACGACCAGCATCGGCACCCGGTCGTCGAACTCGCGCCGGACCTCGGCGGTGATGTCGGCCAGGTACGGGTCGTCGGGCCCCTCGCCGGTGATCTGCAGGCTGACGTCCTTGCCGGCGTCCAGCAGCTCGTGCAGCACCCGGAAGACGGCGGCGCGCGGGACCTCCTCCTCGTGGAAGCGGTCGGTGCTCGCGGCGAAGTGGTCCACCGCCTCGATGGCGGCCCGCACCGCCTTGGGGATCCGCGGCTTCTGCGCGAAGTACAGCCCGGACAGCACGTAGCTGCGCGAGCCCACCGCCCGCGCCCGGTCGGCGATGTCGCGGACCAGCCCCGGGCGCAGCAGCGCCTCGCCGCCGGACATCAGGGTGAGCTCGGGCCGGTTCTGCTCGGTGAAGGTGTCCGCGAACCGCAGGAACATCTTCGCCGGGAACTGCTCACTGTCCATCAGGGACTCGGTGGAGCAGTGGCGGCAGTGCAGCGGGCACCGCCGGGTGAGCCCGAAGTAGACCGCAGCGGCGGGGACCGGCCTGAACCTCAGGATCTCCAGCAGATGCACGCGAATCGCTCCCTTCGAGGCGCAGCCGGGCCGGCTACAGACCGATCCTCCGGCCTGCCGGTTGCCCGCCGGTTCGAAAGCGGTTTGAGAACGGCTGCGGAGCCGGCCGGCGGCCCGCCCGACCGGGCCGCGGGCCCTGCGGCGGCTACGCCGGGGCGGAGAGCCCCGCGAGGTAGCCGGCCAGGGCCGGCGCCGTGGCGGCGAGCGGGAAGCGGGCCCCGAGCTGCCCGTCCGGGCGGACGACGAAGCCGGTCGGGCCGTCGGGGCGGTAGAGCCGGGCGAACTCCCCGGCGGCGTCCCGGTAGCCGGGGACGGCGAGGGCAGCCGGGCCGGCGCCGGCGGTCGCGGTGGCCTCGCGGGCGAGGACGGCGACGGCAGGCAGCGCGGGCCCGGCGGCCCCGGCCGCTGCGGCGGCCGCCGCGGCCGGGGCGAGGTCGGCCGGCTCGGCCGCGTACAGCAGGAGGACGTGCCCGGTACGGCCGCGCAGCACGTCGAGCAGGCGCAGCGGGTAGGCGGCGACGGGGGTGGTCAGGCCGGTGCAGTCCGGTGCCCGGTCGCCGGGCTGGGGCGCGTCGGCCGGGCCGTACGGGGTGCCGCTGAGCGGGCCGCCCCGGTAGCCGACGAGCAGTTGGGCCTCGCGGAGCATCATCGTCCGGGGATCGTCGGGGTCGGCCTCGATGCCCTGGGCGGCGTGCCGGACGGTCCGGCCGACGACCTCCTCGCCGACCGGGCGGCGTTCGGCGTCGTAGCTGGCCGGTAGCGCGGGCCCGGCCTCCCCGTGGACGACGAGGGCGAGCTTCCAGGCCAGGTTGCAGGCGTCCTGGATGCCGGTGTTCATGCCCTGGGCACCGGTGGGCGGGTGGATGTGGGCGGCGTCGCCCGCGACGAAGACCCGGCCGACGGCGTAGCGGTCGACGATCCGGTGGCTGATCCGGAAGACGGAGGACCAGCGCAGCCGGGAGAGGACGGCGGGCCTGGGGGCGAGCCGGTCGACGACGGCCTGGATGTCGGACAGCTCCGGGACGCGGCCACCCTCCAGGCCGTGCGCCACGCCGTCGCCGCCCGGTACGGGTGTCCGGCCGGCCGCCGCCCGGGTGGAGAGCCCGGGCGGCACGAGCATCGACATCCGGTAGCGGCCCGCACCGGGCAGCGGGATGCAGACCAGCAGGTCGTCGGTGGCGCCGTCGTCGGTGCGGTGGCTGGAGCGCACTCCGTACCCGGGCGGCAGGTCCCAGTCGGCCTCCACGTCGGCCAGCATGTACTCCTCCGGGAGGGCACCGCCCTCGAAGGCGAGCCCGAGCCCCTTGCGGACCACGCTGTGCGCGCCGTCGCAGCCGATCAGGTAGTCGGCCCGGACCTCCTCGGCGGCGCCGGAGGCCGTCCGCAGCCGGGCGGTGACCCCGTCGGCGTCCTGGGTGAACGACAGCAGCTCGGTGCCGCGCTCGACGGCCGCGCCCAGGCCCGCGAGGTACTCCTCCAGCAGGCGCTCGGTCTCGTACTGCGGCAGCGCGGCGAATCCGTAGGGCACCTCGGGCGGCAGTACGAGGTCGATCCGCGCCCGCTCCCGGCCGTTGACGTGGACCAGCTGGCCGCGCAGCGGGACGGCGGCCTCCAGGACGTCGCGGGCCAGGCCCATCCGGTCCCAGAGCTCCAGGGTGCGCGGCTGGATGCCGACCGCCCTGGCGTACGGCAGGCGGGCCGGCAGCCGCTCGACCAGGCGGCAGCGCACCCGGTGGCGGCGGAGCTCGGCGGCCGCGCTCAGCCCGACCGGGCCGGCGCCCGCGATCAGTACGTCCGTTGGCGGGGTGTGTGCCACGGGTGCCTCCCAGTGCCCGCCCCCGGACCGGTCCCGTACTCCATGGTCGCCCGGCAGGGCACGGCCGGCGAGCCGGGCCCACGGTGTCACCGGTGACGCACGGTCGCGCTACCGGGCGCCGGCACCCGGTGCCGGACCGGTGCTGCTCCGGACGATCAGCTCGACCGGGACGACCGAGCGGACGTGCCGCTCCCACTCCCCGTCGAGCTGCTCCAGCAACAGCCGCAGGCACCGTCGGCCGACCTCGGCGAACTCGGTGCGCACGGTGGTGAGCGGCGGCAGCATGTGCGCTGCCTCGGGGATGTCGTCGTAGCCGACGACGCTGACGTCCTCGGGCACCCGGCGGCCCGCCTCGTGGAGGGCCCTGAGCACGCCCAGTGCCATCTGGTCGTTGGCGGCGAACACGGCGGTGACGTCCGGCCTGGCGGCCAGCCGGCGTCCGAGTTCGTAGCCGGAGTCGGCGCTCCAGTCGCCGAACAGCGGCTCGGGCACCTCGGCGCCCGCCGCCAGGAGCGTGGCCCGCCAGCTCTCCAGCCGGTGTTCGGCGGCGATCCAGCCGGCCGGGCCCGCCACCAGTTGGACGGTCGAGTGGCCCAGGGCGAGGAGGTGTTCGGTGGCCATCCGGGTGCCGCTGCCGGAGTCCGCGGTGACGAGCGGGGAGCCGTGGCCGAGGTCGCTCTCCAGCATGACCAGGGGGGTGTTGACCGAGCAGGCCTCCGGCATGGCGTCAGCCACCCACTTCTGCGGGGCGATCACGATCAGGCCGGCGGCGCCGTCGGCCGTGAGCCGGTCCACCGCCCGGACGACGGTGGACCGGTCGGCCGTGGTGAGGGCGATCGAGCTCACCAGGTAACCGGCGTCCAGCGCCGCTCCGTTGATCGCCGTGAGGGTGGCGGCCGGGCCGTACTCCGCGGCGTCGAAGGAGATCACCCCCAGCATCCTGGTGCGACCGCTGGCCAGTGACCGCGCGCTCTGGCTCGGCCGGTAGTCGAGCGTCCGCATCGCGGCCAGGACCTGCTCCCGGGTCTCCGGCCGGACGGCGGGATGCTCGTTGAGCACTCTGGAGACGGTCTGCTTGGACACGCCCGCGAGCCGGGCGACGTCGTCCATCACCGGGCGCGAGCCGGCGAAGTTGCGCCGGCTGCGTCCGGTACGGGCGGTGCCCGCGGTGCTGTCTCGGGTCATGGCGGGGTTTCCTCCGGCACTCCTGTGAGGCCCGGTGCTGTGACGCTCGGTGCCCTCCGGGCCTCACAGGATAGGGCCCGGGGACACGTGCTCCACCGACCAGGGGTGGTGGAGCACGGGTCCCCGGGCCCGGCCGGGCCTCAGCCCGGTGCGACCGCCCAGGAACGGGTCGGGCCGGGCCTCAGCCCGGTGCGACCGCCCAGGAACGGGTCGTCTCGCACCCGACACGCAGGACGGCCGCCTCCCGGGGCCTGCCGTCGTGGCCCGGCGGGAGGTACACGGGGGCGTCGGCGCCCAGCGGCAGCACCCGCAGGCGCAGACCGTGCGTGCGAAGGTCCTGGACGGGGAGGCGGTCGAGGCCGATCTCCCAGGGGCGTCCGGCGAAGAACTGGTCGGCGACCAGGGTGTCGCCCGCGTAGGCGCGTCCCGCGTCGCCCGTCCAGTCGATGCGCAGCAGCACCCCGGCAGGCCGGGCCAGCAGGTCCTCCGGCAGCTCGACGCGGTACTCGGCGGCGACCGTGTCGAAGTGCCGGTCGGTCGGGGCACTCGCCCGGCCCGTTCCGTTGCGTACGGTCGCGGGGGCCGGCCCGGCCGGTCGGGTGAGGGTGACGGTGAGCGGGGTGCCGCTCCGCTCCGTACGGCCGTCGGGGCTGTCGGGGTGGACGGTGTAGCGGGTGAAGAGCCCGTCCGCGGTGGCGGACAGGCCCGCGCCCGTGACGGCCGGAGGCTTCGCCGGGGCGGGCAGCACCGCGAAGGAGGGCTCCGGCGCGGCACTGTGGATGCGGACCTCGTCGTGGTCGAAGACCACGCCGTCCGGGCAGAGCACCAGGCGCTCGGCGCCCCAGGCCCGGCCCCGGTAGACCGTGCGCGCCGTCGCCGCGTCCAGGACGAGCAGGCCGACCTCGCCGCCGTCGGCCGTCACAACCCGGACCAGGGCGTCGAGGCCGGGGGTCACCCCGCTCACCACGATCCGGCCGTCGAGCCGCTCGATCTCGCCGGACGGACTGCTGACGAACGTCACCGTGGCGGCGTCGAAGGCGAGTTCCGGGGGGATACCGTCGGTGGCGGCGAGGACCAGGACGGTGCGCCCGTCGTCGTCGACGTGGCACACCGGCTGCGCGGTCGCCCAGTCCAGTCGTGCCCCGGCCACCTCCAGGTTGAGCGGCCAGCAGAAGAAGGCCCCGGCGGGCACGGTGACGGGCGAGCTGGGCAGGGTGCGCGCGGTACCGTCCGGCAGGTCGATCCGGAACGTCGTGTCCGGGTGCGGCGGGAGGGGCTCGTGCGGCTGGTGGTTGTTGACGAAGAGGAAGCCGGCTGAGCCGTCGCTGCGCACGGCCCAGCGCAGGGTGTCCCGGTCGTCCTGACCGGCGGGCGTCCGCTCGGGGAGAATCGCGTCCATCGGTGCGACGAGGTGGCCGAAGTCGGCCAGCAGCAGGTGCTGGAGCCGGAGTTCGTGGTACGTGCGGCGGTACTGCCCGTACTCGCCGAGCGGGGCCTGGAAGTCGTAGGTGAGGAGCGGCAGGTCGTTGGGGTAGCCGGTGGCGTGCGACTCCTGCAGCGTGCTGAGTTCGCCCGGCGGGTTGGTGCCGCCCTGGTACATGTAGTAGCCCTGCCAGACGGACCCGCAGCCGATCTTGGTGAGCCCGAGCGCGGCCACGTCCTCGGGCTCGACCCGGGGGCGGCGGTGGTAGGCGACGGCCATGCCGCCGCCGAGCTCGCAGGTGGCCCACGGGAAGCGGTCCGTGGGAGCGGGCGCGCCGCCCCGGACGGTGACGGGGCGCAGATCGGCGCCGATGCCCTCGTCGTCGCGCTCGTGGGTGAAGAAGTAGTGCTTGCGGCAGGTGTCGGGCCAGCCGCCGTCCGCCTCCGTCCAGAACGTCTCGGGATAGCCGCCGAAGAGGGGCAGCAGCTCGTCGGGCGGCAGTTGGACACCGCCCCACGCCGTGGCCGTCCACAACGGCGCGGTCAGCCCGCACTCCTGCGCGATGCGCTTGAGGTTCAGCAGGTGTGCGGGCTGGTCGTAGAGCTCGTTCTCGATCTGGATCGCCACGACCGGGCCGCCGTCGGCGCGGCCGAGCCCGCGCAGCTGCTCACTGATCGCCGCGTACCAGGGGCGCACGGGGCCGAGGTAGGCAGGGTCGTTGGTCCGCGGCACGCAGTCGCGGGCCAGCAGCCAGTCGGGCAGACCCCCGTTGCGCACCTCGGCGTGGCACCAGGGCCCGATCCGCGGGACGAAGTCCAGGCCGTGCCGGGCGCACAGTTCGGCGAACCGGCGCAGATCGCGGTCACCGTCGAAACGGATGCGCCCCTCCACCTCCTCGTGGTGGATCCAGATCACGTACGCGGCGACCACCGTCACCCCGCCGGCCTTCATCTTCAGCAGCTGCTCCTCCCACTCCCGGGCCGGGTACCGGGTGAAGTGGAACTCTCCCGACACGGGGAACCACGGGCGGCCGCCCCGGGTGAGGTAGCGGCTGGTCACCCCGATCGGGTCGGCCGCCCCCGGGGCGTCGGCGAAGGGCAGATGCCCGGTCAGTGGCGGCGTGGGGGGTGCGGGCATCCGCAGGTCGTGCCTCATCGGGATCTCTCTGTTCTCCGGGCAGGTTCGGGTGGAAGCAGTTCTGCGGTCGCTCTATCGCCGACCGGGCCCCGCAGGGGTGCGGGTGGCCCGGACCAGCCAGCCGGTGGCGGCCAGGCAGAGCACCGAGACGGTGCCGAGCAGCAGCGGCACCGCGCGGACCCCGGACCACTCGATGGCCTTGCCGAGAGCCGGCCCGGCGGCGACGCCGCCGATCATCGACGCGGCGATCACCAGGGCGCCGGCCCGGCGGGCCTGCGGCGCCGCCGAGTTCAGCCACGGCAGGCCGGTGGGAAAGATCGGCGCGATGAACAGGCCGACACCGGCGTACGCGTACGGGGCGAGCCCGGGCACCGTCGCCAGCAGCAGGCAGACCGTCATGCCCGCACAGGAGACGGCGATGATGGACTGCGCGGAGCAGCGCAGCGAGACGGGCGCCACCAGGAACCGGCCGACCGTCAGCATCAGCCAGTACACGGACGTGGCGGTGGCCGCGACGCCCGCGCTGTAGCCGACCGTCTCCAGATGGGTCGGCTCCCAGCCGCCGACACCCGCCTCGATGCCGACGTGCAGCACGTAGAGCGCCACGAAGACGGTCAGCACCGTGACGAGGCTGCGGTTGCGTGCCCGGGATCCGCCGGCCCCGGCCGCCTCGGCCGGGCCCGGTCCGTGCTCGGGGGTGTCGCGTACCCCGCCCAGGCAGAGCAGCAGCGGCAGGGTCACCGCCGCGAAGCCGAGGAACACGGCGGGGTAGTGCTTGGCCCCCACCAGGCCGATCAGTGCGGGGCCGAGGATGGCCCCGATACCGAAGTGGGCGTTGAGGATGTTGAGCATGGCGGTGGAGCGACGGCCGAAGCCGATCGCGAAGAGCTGGTTGAGGCCGTAGTCGATGCCGCCGAAGCCCAGGCCGGCCAGCAGCGCGGCAGCCAGGCTCACGGGCCAGCTCGGCGCCAGCGCGACGCCGGTGGCGCCGACCGCCATGAGCAGGTACGAGCTGCCGAGGATCTGGCGGTTGCCCATCCGGCCGTACAGCCGGTCGAACAGCAGGACGCCGGCCACACCCCCGACGAAGTGGGCGCTCAGCCCCAGCCCGGCACCCGACGGGGAGAGCCCGTACTCCTCGCGGAACGCCGGGATCGCCGGCCCGTACAGCGCCTGGAGCGCCCCGATGAGGACGAATCCCACGCAGGACGACACCACCGCCGCGGTGCTGAAGATGCGGGGCTGGTGGGACACCCGGCTCTCGGCGGCTTGTTGTCTCGTCAGGTTCTCGGTCACACGGACTCCAGATGGCGGCCCACGATCTCGTGGGCGAAGGACATGATCGTTCCCTGCGGGCTGATGCCGGGGGCGCCGGGCAGCACGCTGGCGTCGCACAGGTGCAGGTTGCGGAACCCGTGCGGCCTTCCCTCCTCGTCGCAGACGCCGCCCCGCTCGGGGAGCGCCATCGGGCAGGAGGACATGCCGTGCACGGACACGAGTTCCCAGTCGCCCGGACGGACCCGGGCGCAGTAGTCGTCCACGTCCGCCTCGCTGCGCAGCGGCGGGGCCGAACTCGTCGGCGGCAGCAGCTCGGTGGCCCCGGCGGCGAAGAGCAGGCGCGCGGTGCGCCGGAACGCCAGCCGCAGGCCGTGGTGGTCGGCCCGGGTCATGCCGTGGCGCAGCAGCGGAGTGCCGCCGGCGATCCCGGCGATCTGGGCCGTCCCCTGCATCCGCACCTGCGTGGTGAACATGCCGAGGTGCTTCTGCGCCTCCAGCAGTGAATTCACGGTGCGCGGGTCGCGGCCCGCGAGCGCCGCCCCCAGCCCGCCGGGCGTCAGGTTGGACGGCATGACCAGGACACCGAGATCGGACAGCTCCTGGACCTGCGCGGTGAACATCGTGCCCCGGACGGCATCGACCACGCGCGGAAACCTCGCCACCGTACGGAGGTTGAGGTGCAGTTCGATCCGCCGCCCGGCCGTCCGCCGGTGGATCCCGCTGCGCCGGAGCAGCACCGGGGTGCCGATCGGCCCGGCGGCGACGAACAGGGTGCGCGGCCGGTATCGGGCGCGGTGCCCGTCCGGGCCGGTGGTCTCCAGGCCGAGCACCTCACCCCGGTCGTGCAGGATCCGGTGCGCGCGCACGCCCGGCCTGATGACCGCGCCCAGTGCCTCGGCCTGCGGCAGGTAGGTCTCGGTCATGCTCTGCTTGGCACCGCTGGGGCAGCCGGTCGCGCACCGGTTCCGGTGCTGGCACCCCTGGACCACGCGCTGCGGGTGCTGCCAGCGCCAGCCCAGCGACTCGGCGGCCCGCGCCAGCAGCCGGGAGTCCTCGTTCCCGTCCCCGTGCTTCTGGACGATCATGCCGAGCCGCCGCTGGATCTCGGCGAAGTGCGCACCGAGCACGGGCTCGCGGTAACCGCCGTACCCGGACCGGGCCGCCCAGCGGTCGAGCAGCCGCCGTGACGGCTCCCAGAGCAGCCCGCCGTTGACGACGGTGGTGCCGCCCACGCACCGGGCCTCGCCGTAGGCGATGGTGGGGGAGCCGAAGACGGGGGTGGCCCCGCCGTTGCGGTACAGCTGCCGCATCAACTCCGCCGGGGTGCCGGCCTCGAAGTCACGGGTGCTGAACCGGGGCCCCTCCTCCAGTACGGTCACCGCCCGGCCGGCCCGGGCCAGTTCGAGCGCGGCGACGCTGCCGCCCGCGCCCGAGCCGACGACCAGCGCATCGCACTCGACGTCGCGCACGCCTCGGGTCCGGCTCAGCACTGCCTTCATCGGGGCCCTCCGAACGCGGCCTTGGCGGCCGCGGCCGGCGGGGTGCTCCGGGCGACGCCGTCCAGGGCCCCGTACAGGGCCAGGGCGGTGGTGGCGCGCAGCACGTCGGCGAAGCCGGGAGCCCGGCGGAGCCGGGCCATGGCGCGGCGGACGGCTGCGGGCGGGGCGTCCTGCGGCCGTCGGCGGGCCACCGCGTAGAACGCGGCCGGGAAGAGGCGCAGTGCGACGGCCACCCCCCACCGGTAGCCGGCCGGCATCCGGGCCAGGCTCTCCGAGGTGTGGTGCACGGCCCTGGCCAGGGCGTCCGTCGGACGCAGTGCCTCGAACTCCGTGGCCCAGCAGTGGGGCAGGCCGGAGGCGCGCAGTGCACGGGGGCTGGTGCTCACCTGCTCACCTTCTCCCGCAGCAGCCCGGTCACCAGGCGGGTGGCCCCCTGGTCGAGCACCTCGTCCAGCGCGTTGAGGAACAGCTCGACCTCGTCGTCCTGGGCCACCAGCGGAGGGGAGACGATGAGGGCGATGAGGCGGTTGGACCCGAAGAAGGTCAGGATCCCGTGCTCGCGGTAGAGGGCGGCGACCACGGCGCCGGTCAGGAGTTTCGACACCACCTGCGGGTCCTTCGCCACCGAGGTGGGAAGCGCGGCGCGCAACCGGTCGGGAATGTCCGGGCCCGGGTTGAGGAACACCCCGTGCAGCGCCCCCGCCCCCTTCACGGCGTGCACCAGACGCGGATGGCGGGCGGCGATGCGGTCGAGCCCCTCGGTGAGTCGCGCGCCCAACGCGCGGGCGCGGCCGGGGAAGTCCTCCTCCACCGCGACGGCCACCGCCTCCAGCGCGGTCGCGGTCTCCTCCCCGAAGCCGTAGTACGTCGTGCTGTGCAGGGTGGCGTCGGAGAGGTTGTCGTACGCGGCCCTGAACACCGGCTCCCGCGCGATGTATCCGGAGATCGAGGCCTTGCCGCCGCCGAAGGACTTGGAGGTGGTCACGATGTCGGGGACGAGCCCCGGGTGGTGCATGAAGTGGAAGAGGGCGCCGGTCTTGCCCCAGCCGGTGTACACCTCGTCGAAGATCAGCACGATGTCGCGCTCGGTGCACAGGCGCCGTACCTCGTGCAGGAACTCCGCCGAGCACTCCCGCAGGCTGGAGGCGCTGAACGGCTCGATGGCCACCGCGTAGACGTCGCTCTCACCGTTGGGGGTGGTGTGGCGGTCCAGCGCGAGGAGGAAGGAGTCGAGATCGTCGTAGCGGAAGGTGTCCGTACCGGGGATCTGCGGATAGGCGAAGTGGATCTCGGGGGAGGCGGTGAGGCTGCCGGCGCCCAGCAGCTTGCCGTGGAAGGCGATGTCCGTGTGCAGGACGGTGCCCCGGCGGCCCCGGTGGTACTTGTAGGCGAGCTTGACGGCCCCTTCGACGGCCTCGGCGCCGGAGTTGGGGAAGTAGCTGATGTTGAGGTCCCCGGGGAGCAGGGCCGCCAGGTTGTGACTGAGCGCCGCGACGTACGGGGAGAAGTAGTTCTTGTGCACCTCCATCCGGCGGGATTCCTGGAAGCGGCGCCGCGCTTCGAGGATCCTCGGGTGGTTGTGGCCGTGGCTCAGCACGCCCACACCGCCGGTGAAGTCGAGGATGCGGCGGCCGTCCCGCAGGTGGATCCAGGCGCCCTGGGCATGGTCGACGAGGTCGCGTCCGAAGCCGAAGGAGCCGATGAGGGAGACCTGGCTGCGGCTGACGAACCGCCGGTACAGGTCGTGGACCTGATCGGTGGTCATCCGCTCGCACTCGTCCAGCGTGATCAGCTCAGCCACGGTCGCTCCCGGTGGAGCGGGCGGAGTCCTGCGGGGCGGCGGTGACGGAGGCGCCGGCGGACGCGGAGGCGGCGGCGAGGCGGTCGGCGATGAGACCGCCGGCCCGGCGGCCGTCGCGCACGGCGTAGTTGGTGCCGCGGTCCTCGGGGAACACCTGCGACATTCCGGCCAGGTAGAGGCCCCTGACGTTGGACTCCACCGTCGGCATGACGCGCGTGTAGTTCGGGGTGATCACCGGCTGGGAGTACTCGGCGCGCCAGACGTGGTAGCGCTCCACCCAACTACGGTCGAAGCCGGGGAACATGCGCTGGATGTGCGGCAGGCTGTACTCGAACACCTCCTCGTCGGACATCCGGTACAGCTCGGCGTCCGTCGGCAGGTACTTGGAGAGATAGACGACGTGCCTGCCCGCGTACCGTTCGGGACGGTCCAGGTTGGTGTGCTCGATGACGCCGACGTACGGGAAGCTGGGGTCGTTGACGTTCAGCCAGTAGGTGTCGGAGAGCTTCTGCTTGTTCTCCAGCACCAGGCAGACATTGCCGAGGTAGTCCACGGCCCGCCAGCGCCGCAGGAGTTCCGGCAGCGCGGGGTGGCTCGCGCCGTCGTGGTCCAGCAGTCCGGCCCCCAGCTGCGGGGCGGCGGTGATGAGGACCTGGCCGGTCGGGTGGAACTCGCCGCCGGCCGTCACGCCCGTCACGCCGGGCCCCTCGACCTGCACGGATTCGACCGCCCGCCCGGTGAGGATCTCCACGCCCATGGATTCGAGGCGTTCCCGCATGGCGGTCAGCAGGGCCTCGCAGCCGCCCTTGATGTAGTAGAGGGTCTCGCGGCCGGAGCGGGTGCGGCTCCCCCCGCGCAGGTGGAGCTTGGTCCACATCCAGGTGGCACCCACCTTGTCGGCGTAGCTCCCGAACTTCCCCTCCAGCAGCGGACGCCAGACGACCTCGTACACCCGGCGTCCGCCGAGCGAGATCAGCCACTCCTCGGCGGTGCGGGATTCGAGTTCGCGCCAGTGCTTCACCCGTTGGGCGCGAAGTGCCAGCAGACCGAGGCGGATCCGGTCCGGCAGCGAGAGAGGGGCGAAACGCAGTACGTCCAGCGGGGCCGAGAGACGGTATACGGAGTTGGCGTAGTACATGCCGGTGCGCGTCTCGTGGGCTTCGAGCAGATGGGATATGCCGAGCGTCTCGCAGAGCCTCAGCATCTCGTTGTCCGACGCGAACCAGTGGTGGTAGAAGCGCTCCAGCCGGGTGCCGCCGACGTCGAAACTGGTGGCGAGGCCGCCAATGGTCGGCTCGCTCTCGATGATGCGGCAGCTGACGCCTTTCGCGGCCAGCTCCATCGCGGCGGAGAGGCCGGTGAATCCGCCGCCGACGATGACGACATCGACCGGAGAGGCCGAACTGCCGGGCCGGGACGCTGTTTCCGTTGCTGTCTCGGTGCTCACTTGGCGACACGCTCCATTACGGGGAGGGGCTGGGGGTGAATCTCCAGCTGTTCTTCGATGACGTAGTCGGGGCGGCCCTGCACCTGGCGGAAAACCGCGTGCAGGTATTCGCCGACGATGCCGATGGAGAGGGCCTGTGCGCCGAACGCGCCCGGCCTGACCAGCAGTCGCGGATCGCGCCTGGCCGCCGCGGCGGCCAGACCGCCGGCCAGCGCGGCGGCCCCCGCGTAGGTGGACAGCCGCAGCGGCGTGACGGAGCCGGCCAGCAGGCCGCGCCTGGAAAGCGCGAGCATCTTGCGCAGGGTGTACTTGGACTCCCCCGCGTATCGGGCGCTCCGGTCGTACTCCACGGTGGTCTCCGGGAAGCCGAACCAGCTGACGGCGCCGCGCAGATAGAGGTTCCGGTCCCGGGCCTTCGACAGCAGGAGCGCCACCTTGCGGTCGAGCAGGCGGAAGTCGCCGGTGTCGAGTGCCAGGGGGTGGTCGGACAGGGCGTTGAGAAGTCGGTAGAAGGCAAAGGCGCTGGCCTTCTTGAACAGCGTCTCGCCCTCCCGGGTACGACGGCGCGCGGAGACCACCGACCAGCCCTCTAGCCACACCTGGGCCATTTCCGCTATCAGTTCCGGAGGGTCCTGGAGATCCGCGTCGATGACGACGACCGCGTCGCCCCCGGCGGCCCGCAGACCGGCCAGGCAGGCGGCCTGGTGGCCGAAGTTCCGGCTGAACCGGATGGCGCGGATCGCGGGATCCGTTCGTGCGAGGGAGTCGAGGACCTCCCATGTCCCGTCCGCACTGCCGTCGTCGACGTATATCTGCTCGCAGTCGAATCCGGTGAGGTGTCGCAGGGCGGTGGTCAACCGGGCATGGGTGTCCCGCAGTACCTCAACTTCGTTGTAGCAAGGGATTACCACGCTGAGCTTCGGGTCCCGGTCCTTGAATTCTCGTCTTTCCTGCGGCACGGGCACGCCTCTCGCGTCTGATGGTTCATCGAATCTGATGGAACGTCAGTTACTGAAATGCATGTGTGCCGGTGGCGGCGGTGCGTCAGGGGGGGTGGGCGGCCCCGCCGCTGGGCCGGCCGACGGGGCCATGGGTGTGGGGGCGGCCGGTGACGGCCGGGCCGGCGCCCGACCGGTTCGGTGGCCGGCTTCTCGGCCGCACGGAAGGCGCCCGTGCGGCGGTGCGCAGAGTCGGCATGGAACGTGGGGGCGTTTGTGCCGATCGGCCGTCCGAGGGGTGGCGGCGCGCTGCGACGAACACAGATGTTACCGGTAACGTAGAGCCTGTCAACCGTCACCCGGAGGGTCGTGAGTGATCGAACCAGCCATATTGAGACCGGAGTTCGGCACCCGTCACGGCCGGGCCACAGGCCTGCCGACCTGGGAACACGGCAGCAACGGGCGGCGTCGGCGACGCTGTGCGCAATGGCCGATCCGCGCCGGTGCGCCGCTCCGGCCGGGGTCTCCGTCGGCCTCCCGGCACGCTCCTGGAAGCGGGACCGAACGGGCGCGGCAGCCGGCCCGGGTCGGCGGATCGAGGGCGGGGCGGCGGTCCGCCGGGGGCTCGCTGTCCGCGGTGCCTACCGGCCGGCAGAACAGAAGGTGCGGATCGAGGTCAACCTCGATCCGCACCTGGTTACCGCTGTGTCATCTTCCCGAGGAAGATGGTCTGTGTCCGAGGGGGGACTTGAACCCCCACGCCCGATAAAGGGCACTAGCACCTCAAGCTAGCGCGTCTGCCATTCCGCCACCCGGACCGGGTGTCACCGCTCTGTTCGTCCTCGTGGCTCAGTGCCCCGCTGACATGTGTAACTGTAGCAAAGATCGGCTTCCGGTCCCAAAAACGGCCGGTCCCGAGGTTTGGGCGCACGCCGGGCCTTGTGAAGCGGGGGTTGTCCTTGGGGAGGGGCGGTCGCTGGGGGAGGATGGGCGGACCGTGCTCGCACGACCCCGGGCGCAGGTTCCGGGGCGGCGCGGACAGCGCCGGGCGGGCCAGAGACGAGGAGTGACCGTGAGCGACTCGAAGGCGGAGCGGGTGGCGAACCCGAAGGTGACGGGTGAGTCGGAGGTCGCCGAGATCTGTCGCGACCTGATCCGGATCGACACCAGCAACTACGGCGACGGGTCCGGCCCGGGGGAGCGCAAGGCCGCCGAGTACGTGGCGGAGCAGCTCGCCGAGTTCGGGCTGGAGCCGCAGATCTTCGAGTCGGCCAAGGGCCGCGCCTCGACGGTCGTCCGGATCGAGGGCGAGGACCGCTCCCGGCCCGGCCTGCTGATCCACGGCCACACCGACGTGGTGCCGGCCAACGCCGCGGACTGGACGTACGACCCGTTCGCCGGCGAGATCGCCGACGGCTGCGTGTGGGGGCGTGGCGCGGTCGACATGAAGGACATGGACGCGATGACCCTCGCGGTCGTCCGCGACCGGCTGCGCACCGGCCGCAAGCCCCCGCGCGACCTGGTGCTGGCGTTCGTCGCGGACGAGGAGGCGGGCGGCACCTACGGCGCCCGGTACCTGGTGGACAACCACCCGGACCTCTTCGAGGGGGTGACCGAGGCGATCGGCGAGGTCGGCGGGTTCTCCTTCACGGTCAACGACCAGGTCCGGCTGTACCTGGTGGAGACGGCCGAGAAGGGCATGCACTGGATGCGCCTCACGGTCGAGGGCCGCGCCGGGCACGGGTCGATGACGAACGACGACAACGCGATCACCGAGCTGTGCGAGGCGGTGGCGCGGCTGGGGCGGCACAAGTTCCCGCTGCGGATCACCAAGACCGTCCGGGCCTTCCTGGACGAGCTCTCGGACGCGCTGGGCGTCGAGCTCGACCCGGAGAACATGGACGAGACGCTGCGCGTGCTCGGCGGCATCGCCAAGATGATCGGCACGACGCTGCGCAACACGGCCCAGCCGACCATGCTCGGCGCCGGCTACAAGGTGAACGTGATCCCCGGCCAGGCGACGGCGCACGTGGACGGGCGGTTCCTGCCCGGCTACGAGGAGGAGTTCCTGGCCGACCTGGACCGGGTGCTCGGCCCGCGCGTGAAGCGCGAGAGCCTGCACTCGGACAAGGCGATCGAGACCGGCTTCGACGGGGCGCTGGTGGAGGCCATGCAGCTCGCGCTGAAGGCGGAGGACCCGATCGCGCGGGCGGTGCCGTACTGCCTGTCGGGCGGCACGGACGCGAAGTCGTTCCAGGACCTCGGGATCCGCTGCTTCGGCTTCGCGCCGCTCCAGCTCCCGCCGGACCTGGACTTCGCGGGCATGTTCCACGGGGTGGACGAGCGGGTGCCGGTGGACGGGCTGAAGTTCGGCGTCCGGGTGCTCGACCGGTTCATCGACGCCTGCTGAAGACGCCTGCTGACGACGCCTGTTGACGGTGTCGGCCGGCCGGCCGAGGTGTTGTGCGTGCGGCCCGTTCCGGGAGTGCCCGGGGCGGGCCGTACGCATTGTCCGAGGTAATGATTTGGGGCAGCGCCGGGGAGATCAAGAGGAACGATTCTTCGTGGCTGAAGTGATCGTGCAGATGTACGAGCGATCACCGCTGCGGGTGAATGGCGCGATGCCTCCGTACCCCGTTTGCCGCAGCGTCGTTCATTCTTTTGCGACCCGCTGAACGGGTTGTGTCATCAACAGGAGGAACGATGAACGTCAAGAAGCTCGCCGCTGTCGCCGCCGCCACCGGCGGTCTGGTTCTCGCCGGTGCCGGCATGGCCGCCGCGCACGGCGCCAGCGCCGAGGGTGTCGCCGCCGGCTCCCCGGGCGTGCTGTCGGGCAACCTGATCCAGGTGCCGGTCCACGTGCCGGTCAACGTCTGCGGCAACACGATCAGTGTCATCGGCCTGCTCAACCCGGCGTTCGGCAACAGCTGCGCGAACGTCTGATCAGCCCCTGATCAGCGTGCCCCCGGGCAGCGGACGAATCCGCGCCGGGGGCACGTCCCTGTGCCGCCGCTCCCTGCCCACCGCTGCTGTCGTCGGCTGTCTGCGGCGTGCTTATACCGCCGTCTGCCGTCACCCGGCAGGCCGATATCCCCCGATCGGGTGAAGCGGCTCCGTTCAGCTCAACCTTTCGCGTGGCGTCTCGTTGTCTCGTGTGCAGCCGAGGGTGCAGTCGGCCATTCGGAAATTCGGAAGTTCCGACTTTCAACGCGTCTTCATCAACACGTCAGGGGAAAGAATGAGGAATGTAGCCAAGAAGGGGCTCCTCACGGCCGTGGCCACCGGCAGCGTGCTGGCCTCGACCGCCGGCTACGCCTACGCGAGTGCCGAGGCCCATGGTGGCGCGGTCAACTCGCCTGGGGTGGGATCCGGGAACTCCGTGCAGGTCCCGGTGGACGTCCCGATCAACGCCTGCGGCAACACCGTGGACGTGATCGGCCTGCTCAACCCGTCGTACGGCAACAAGTGCGCCAACATCGACTCGGGCACCCACGCCGGCTCGGGTACGCACAGCGGGTCGGGCAACCACGGTGACTCGGGCACGCGCGGTGACGCCGGCGCCCCCGGCCATGCGGCGCCCGGCGGTGCCGGCCAGGCAGCCGGTCAGGGCACCACCGGCGAGGCTCCCCGTACGCCGGCCTCCGACGGCTGGTCGTCCGGCGACACGCACCCGGACACGACGGCCTACGGCGCCTCGGCCTCGGGTGTCACGGCCGGTTCGCCGGGCGTGCTCTCGGGCAACAACGCGAGCGCCCCGGTGAACATCCCGGTGAACGCCTGCGGCAACTCGGTCGACGTGGTCGGCGCCGCGAACCCGGCCTTCGGGAACTCGTGCGGCAATGAGGCCGTCGTGACGCCGCCGCCCGCCACCCCGGAGGAGGAGTGCCCGCCGGAGGAGGTCGAGTCGACCCACACGCCCGAGATCCCGGGCACCCCGCGCGCGGGCGGTCCGGCCGAGGCCCCGCCCGCGGTGGTGGCGGCCGTCGCACCGGCGGTCGTGCCCGCCGCCGCGGTGGTTCCGGCGCAGACGGTCACCAGCCCGCAGCTCGCCTCGACGGGCGCCGGCGGGGTCGAGATGCTCGGCGCGGCCGGCCTCGCGGCCATGCTCGGTGGCGGCGTGCTCTACCGCCGCGCCCGCGCCGGTGTCCGCTGACGCTCGGCTGATCGCGTGCCCGGAGCCGTACGAAACGGCCTCGGGCACGCGTGTGTGTCCGTACGGCCAAGGGGTGCCGGTGCCCGGATGTCCAGGGCGTCGCCCGGGCGGGGGCGGGTGGTTACCAGCTTCTGATCTGCCGGATGATCTTCCGTCGCAGTAGTACGGTACGGCTGCCGTCCGGGAAGAGCCGCAGTCGGTCCAACTCCCAGTGCCCGTACTCGGCGTGCTCGGTGAGCAGCTGCCGGGCCGCGTTTCGGGTGGTGCCGCGCGGCATGCGCAGCGACCGGTACTCGTACTCCGACTGCGGAACCAGCTTCGGTGGGGTCAAGACTCTCCTCCTGGGGACGCCTGCGCGCAAGCCTACGGCCTGCCTCCGACAACGGACCCGCGATTTTCCGGCCGCGCTCACCACCGGCACCGCCCGCTCGGCCGGCCGCACGGCCGCTCGCGCCGCCACCCGGACTGCTGACCGGTCATCAGTTCCGCTGCCCCTGTTGACGGGATACCCCGATCGCGGCCCCCGAAAGCGGGCCCGAACGGGTCGGCGGGCGCGGATGCGGGGCGCCGACGACTGTCACAGATCCACCCGGATCGGACATCAGGGGGGAAGTTACGGTGAAAACGCGGGTGTAGGTGACAACCGCTGTGCGTCGCGGCACCGGGGGGAGATAGCGTCTGCACCATGTCTGATGCCGCGCAGCCAACCATTGCCGAGGTACGCGCCGCCGCCGAGGCGGTCAAGGCCGCCATCGACCGTCATCTCGAAGCGGTGTCCAGCCCCACCGCAGCGGACGATCCCGCTGTGTTCGCCGCCTACGAGCAGCTGGCGGCGGCGGCCATCGTGTACGACCAGCTCCTCTACGAGGTGTACGACGAGGTCACTCCCTTCGAGGTCCCCGGGGACGAGGGCTCCGGCGGGTACCACGGTCCGGACCAGCCCGAGGCGATCAGCGTGCTGATCCGCCGCGACTACCAGATCGCCGATCCGCAGCGGCTGCGCGCCCAGGCCGAGCGGCTGGACAACACGCTCACGCCGGGCGTCGGCGGCGCGGCCGGGGTGAACGCGGCGATCGGGGTGCTGTTCGGCGAGTACGAGCCGGACGAGATCGCCGCCCGAAGTGAGGAGTTCGGTCTGGAGGAGGGCGACTCGACGCTCTGGGTGTCGGCGGCCGAGCCGTCCGATCCGGGTGAGTGGCTGCCCGAGCCGTTCGAGGGCGCGGACCCGCAACTGCTGATCTGTCGGTTCGACGTGAGCGAGGTCTACGACGACGAGGAGTCCGAGGAGTGACCGGGGCCGCCTACGGTCCCCCTCCGCCCTGCTCACCCTGCCCGCCGTCCTGATCCGCTGTCCTGGTCCACCGTCCTGATCCGCCGCCGGGCGGTACCCGAGTGAGTTGCTCGGGTACCGCCCGGCGGCGTGCTGTCGGGCGCGGCTTTCAGGCTCGGGGCCCGGTGCTCAGTACGCCGGCTCGGCGTTCTCCGCCAGGATGGCGCGCAGCCGGGTGGTCCGGGGCGGTGCCGGCCGCTCGGCGACGGCCTGCGGCAGGGCCTGGCCGGCCGCGTGCACGACCGACAGGTGCCGCTCGGCCCGCCCGAACGCGGTGTAGACCCACTGCCTCGTGAGTCCGGCCGCGGCGTCGTCCGGCAGTACGACGACCACGCCGGGCCAGCGCCGGCCGACCGCCTGGTGCACGGTCAGGGCCCAGCCGTGGCGGAGCCGGCCGGCCTCGGCGGGCGGGACGGTGCTGCGGCCGCCGTCCGCGAGCTCCAGGTGCAGGCCGGACGCGTCGCCGTCCAGCACCCGGCCGGGGCGGGTGACGCCCGGCGCGGGGGAGTACACCACCCGGTCGCCCGGGTCGAAGCCCGCGAACCGGCCGGGGCCCGGATTGAGCCGGGCCTTGGCGGCGGCGTTGAGGGCGCGGGTGCCGGCCGCGCCGCCGTGGCCGGGGGTCAGCAGGACGACCTGCTCGACGGGGATGCCGAGGGCGCGCGGGATGGAGTCGGTGAGCAGCTGGACGGCCCGGTGGACGGCCTCGGCGCCGTCCTTGGCGGTCAGGATGACCACCTCCTTGTCGGGTGCGTCGACCGACTGGAGCTCGCCGATGCCGATGGCCGACACCAGCTCGCCGATCGGCCCGAAGTCGGGCGTCCGGGAGGCGACGGCCGGGCAGACCTTCGCGGCCAGCAGGTCGGCGAAGAACCGCCCGGGGCCGGCCGACCAGAGCTGGCCCGGATCGCCGCTGAGCACCAGCCGGGTGCCGTCCGCGAGTGCTTCCAGCAGAGTGGCGGCCAGTTCGGCGTCCAGCAGCGGCGCGTCGAGGACGATCAGCAGGTCGAGGGCGAGCGTGCCGTCCGCCGCGCGGCCCGGGCCGGCCGGGCCGGCCAGCAGCGCGGCGAGGGCCGAGACGTCCGGGGCGGCGCCCTCGGGCAGCAGGGCGGTCAGGCTCTCGCGGCCCTGGTCCGTCCAGGTGGCGGCCCAGGCGCGCAGCCCGAGGCGCTGGGCGGCATGAAGCAGTGCGGCCGGCTCGGCGCGGGAGGCCTCGCCACCGGTGTGGGCCACCAGGGCGCTGCCGGCCACGGCCCGGATCAGCGCGGTCGCGGACGAGGAGGGCGCGGCGGCGGCGGCCGCTTCCCAGGCGGCGGGACCGGGCGCGGGCGTGTCGGCGGCCGGCTCCCCGGCCGGCTCCTCGGCGTCGCCGTCCGAGGCCTCGTCGACGGCATCTGCGTCCTCATCTGCGTCCTCGTCTGCGTCCTCGCCGGGGACGAAGGTGGACATGATGCGGACCAGGCCGTCGGCGAGGCTCTCCTCCGCGAGGGCCAACCGCTCCAGCGCGAGCAGTGTGCGGGTCGGCGCCTCGTCCTCCTCGTCGTCGTCGGAGCCGCCCGAGCCGCCTGAACCGCCTGAACCGCCTGAGCGGGCCTCGGGGCCGGTCAGTTCGTCCTGGAAGGGCATCACCCGGCCGTCGGTCACGACCTCCTGGAGGGCGGCGGCGGGCTCGGGCAGGCCGAGCCGTTCGAGCCCGGCCGCGACCTCGCCGATCTCGACGGCGGAGTGGCCGCGCAGGGCGGCCTGCTCCAGCAGCCAGGGCACCAGCGCCTGGGCCCGCCGGGGGTCGCCCGGCCCGGCCTCGGCGCCCAGCAGGCCGCGCGCGAAGCCGTCCGCGTGCTCGGGGCGTACGCCGGGCAGGGCGAGGACGGCCCACGGGTCGGCGCGGAGCAGCTCGGCCGCGCCCTCGCCGAACTCGGCGACGGCCGGGCCGGCGAGGTCGGCCGGTGCGCCGCCAGCCGCCAGCACCTCGGCGG
>FTKL01003075.1_pt1 | contig 21987 bp, 15 predicted proteins | sample 2434061 | NCBI WGS metagenome assembly FTKL01 (sample SAMEA3914816, study PRJEB12502) | metagenome | biome: forest; material: soil | place: USA | collected 2011-09-16 | depth 0.3 m
TGAGCGGCCTCCTCGTTAAGGAGGTCATCCATTGTTATTGCGGTGGGTTTCACCATAGTGTAGTTCTTACACTCCTTCCAAAAGTATTTTCTAAGGGTGCACACAAAAAAAGCAGCACCAAAAGATTACCCTTATTATAAGCGTAATAACCCTTAAAAGTAAAGAGGTGGCCTCTGTTCTACTGCAAACGTAAGTAACGGCGGTAGTCGGCGCGAGCCTTGAGCAGCTTGCTACCAAAGAAAGCCGCAGCGAGCATCAGCACAAATGTCGCCATAAAGTCCGACGGCGAGAGCCCACTGGTAGCTGGCAAAGCATTGCTTGCGGCGGTGCTCTTGGTTGTGTCCGTGGTTACTGGTGGCGGCGTTGAGGCGGCCGGAGTCGGTGCAGCCGCTGGCGTCTGCTGAGTCGTACTGGTCTTATTCTTGTCAGTCGAACTGGTTGGGGACGAAGTACTCTTACTCTCGTCTTTCTTGGCTGCAGGCTGCTGCTTCGTGGTATCGGTCGCGACAGTTTTCTGTGACTGGCTCGAGGCGTACGAAGCGTTGCGTGCCTTCATGAGTCGAATGCCACCAACGGCAGCAGCACCCAAAACAAGGGCAATGATGCCAAATATCACAACTGTGCGAACTGTATTGCTGGACACGACTTCTCCCCTGTCTATCTCTAGTAATTATTATGATATAACCTTTCTTGGCTGGACACAAGGCATGCTACACTAGACGTATGATAATTGCGGTAGATATCGGGGGTACAAAGACGCTTGTGGCCAGCTTTCATGGCGAGCGAAGCGTCACAAATGAAGAGCGTTTTCCGACGCCGCACGACCCCAAAGATTTTCTGAAGGAGCTTCACGTCGTCCTTGAAAGGTTTAGCGCGAAGGACGCCCAAGCTATCTGCGTGGCCGCACCAGGCATCATAGATACCGACGGAACGATTCTGCGCTGCTCGAACCTCCCCTGGACCAACTTCGAGCTCCAGGAGCTTCTCAGCAAGGCATACGCCTGCCCTATCTTTATCAACAACGACGCCAAGCTGGCTGGCCTCGCCGAAACACACAGCCTGGAAGAAGTACCGCCGCTCAGCCTGTACGTCACGGTGAGCACCGGCATTGGCACGGGAATCATTACCCACGGACGACTCGATGCCGCGCTCGGCACAAGTGAAGGCGGCTATATAACGCTCCAGACCCCCGAAGGCTACATGCCGTGGGAAAAGTTCGCCTCTGGTCACGCCATACGCGAGCACTTCGGCAAGCTGGCAGCTGACATGCACGATCCGGCCGAGTGGCGCGAAGTGGTCGAGCGTCTGGCATTGGGCTTCCAGACCATGATCCCGCTGTTGCAGCCACAGATCATTATCGTAGGCGGCAGTGTCGGCGCATACTTCGAGCAGTACGGCCATCTACTGAGCGAAGTTTTGCGGCAGCGCATTCCGCGCTACATAGACATGCCTCGCATCGTCCAAGCCAAGCACCCACAGGAGGCCGTCGTATACGGCTGTTACTACTATGCAACCCACCAAGGAATTACTATCACGGCTTAGAGCCGACCATCCCGATATTACGTTTGTTGTGGGCGATACTTTCAAATGGTCCAGCGCCAAACGTGAGCTGATGATGACCGAAAGCGAGGGCCAGAGTCTTTATCTGCTGCACGAGCTATCGCATGCGCTGCTTGGACACGCTGATTTCTCTCTTGATATCGACCTCCTCCGCCAAGAACGCGAAGCTTGGGACCTTGTACGATCGACGCTCGCGTCTCGATACGATGTCACCTGTGATGATAATCTCATTGAAGATGCCCTAGACACCTACCGCGAATGGCTCCACGCGCGGTCCCTTTGCCCTACCTGTGGGCTCACGGGTCTTCAAACCAAAACGAGCACCTACGTCTGTATGAACTGTAGATGCTCGTGGCGTCCAAATGACGCCCGATCACGCGCCCTAAGGCGCTATAAGCTTACTACCTAGGCAGCAAGTTCGAGATCGTTCTGGGTAGTAACTGCGTTAGCAGCTACTTCTGCAGCCTTGCGGCGTCGAGAAATGCGGCCGCCCTTGGCGCCTGCAAGGCGAGCGAGCTCGCGGTTAGCGGCGAAGCCACCAGTGGTGCCCTTCTTGCCGCCCATTGCGCCAATGCGTGCGTAAAAATCTTTGCCGTATTTCTTCTTATTAGTATCAGCGGCTTGCTTGCCGCCTTTAACGGTACCTGGCATGTGGTAAATCTCCTCTTAACTCACACTTGAGATAGTGATTAAGTTTATTTTAGCAACTTATGCTTATTTTGTCAATATTTACATGAGCGTTATTGTATTTTAATGCAATACTCACCCATATATCCCCATCTGTATAATTCTTCTCATAAAGAAAAGGACCCAGGTATTACCTGAGTCCTCTTATAAAACGGCACCGTGCTAGTTTCCCGCTTACGCAGTATAATCGCCGCAGCTGGGCTTAACTTCCGTGTTCGGAATGAGAACGGGTGTTTCCCCAGCGCCATGGGCACCGAAGAGGCGTCATTCGCTTTCTAAGCGTTTCTAACGTCGATTCCGATGTCCATGCGTGTGCATGTGTGTCTTGATTCTGATAAAGAACAACGATGGTGTTATACACCAACTACTAGTCAACCTTACCTTAGTCCGCTCAGTTTATGCAAGCATAAACACGCGCAGACTAAGGGCATAAAAAGTCGATGGGACTATTAGTACGCTTCGGCTCCATACATTACTGCACTTCCACCTTGCGCCTATCAAACAGATAGTCTTTCTGTGTCCTCATAGGGAAATCTAATCTTGAGGTCAGTTTCGCGCTTAATATGCTTTCAGCGCTTATCTGGTCCGAACTTAGCTACTCGACAATGCCCTTGGTAGAACAATCGATACACCAGAGGTTCGTCCACCCCGGTCCTCTCGTACTAGGGGCAGATCCTCTCAAATTTCCTAACGTCCGTACCGGATATAAACCGAACTGTCTCACGACGTTCTGAACCCAGCTCGCGTACCACTTTAATCGGCGAACAGCCGAACCCTTGGAAGGTGCTCCCCCTCCAGGATGTGATGAGCCGACATCGAGGTGCCAAACCGCGCCGTCTATGTGAACTATTGGGCGCGATAAGCCTGTTATCCCCGGGGTAACTTTTATCCGTTTACGCTGTCGATCCCACGTTCATGTACATAAATGTACGGAACAGCGGGTCACTAACTCCGACTTTCGTCCCTGTTTGGGATGTACCCCTCACAGTCAAGCTGGCTTATGCGTTTGCACTATCACTTCGATTTCCATCCGAAGCTAGCCAACCTTTGAACGCCTCCGCTACTCTTTAGGAGGCAACCGCCCCAGTTAAACTACCCACCATACACGGTCCGCTAACCGGATAACGGTTAGCGTAAGAATAAGGTTACAACAAGGGTGGTATTTCACCGGTGACTCCACGAATGCTAGCGCATCCGCTTCAAAGTCTCCCACCTATGCTACACATGTTGCAACCCGATTCAATGTAAAGCTATAGTAAAGCTCCACGGGGTCTTTTCGTCCTGGTACGGACAGACGGCATCTTTACCGCCAATGCACTTTCACCGAGGCCTTCGTTGAGACAGTGCCCATATCGTTACACCATTCGTGCGGGTCGGAACTTACCCGACAAGGAATTTCGCTACCTTAGGACGGTTATAGTTACCGCCGCCGTTCACCGGGGCTTCAGTTCAAAGCGTGAACCTCTCTCCTTAACCTTCCGGCACTGGGCAGGTGTCAGCCCCTATACATCCACTTTCGTGTTAGCAGAGACCTGTGTTTTTGGTAAACAGTCGCATGGGCTCCTTAGCTGCGGCCCAGATATGCCGCATTATCTCTAAAGAGTATCTTTCTCTCAACTTTTGACTTCGCATATTGTTATCGTTACTCGTTATCTCTTAGAAACAATGCGGCATATCCAGGCAGACCTTATCCCGAAGTTACGGTCGCTGTATTGCCGAGTTCCTTAACGAAGGTTCTCTCGTAAGCCTTGGTCTACTCGACCTGAGCACCTGTGTTGGTTTGCGGTACGGGCGGCAATACCCACGCGTACAACATCTTTTCTAGCCAGCTTGGCTCACTTGACTCGCGTCCTCGAGGGACACTCGCATTCGTGCTTCACCTGAGTAAACTCAGACTAGACACTTAGACGGACATAACCATGAGTCCGCTCAAGCTACCATGCCGTGCATGTTGTACAAAGTATTACCGGTACGGAAATATTAATCCGTTGTCCATCGCCTACGCTATGCGCCTCGGCTTAGGCCCGACTAACCCTGAGATGATTACCATGGCTCAGGAAACCTTGCTCTTTCGGCCGACAGGATTCTCACCTGTCTTGAAGTTACTCATTCCAGCATTCTCACTTCCTAACGCTCCACCAAACCTTACGGTTCAGCTTCAAAGCAGATAGGAACGCTCCTCTACCACTTGTACTAAAAGTACAAATCCATATCTTCGGTGCTACACTTAAGCCCCGTTACATTTTCCACGCAAGATCTCTTGACGAGTGAGCTGTTACGCACTCTTTAAATGAATGGCTGCTTCTAAGCCAACATCCTCGCTGTTTAAGAAATCTCACCTTGTTTCCCACTGAGTGTAGACTTAGGGACCTTAGATGATGGTCTGGGCTGTTTCCCTTTCGAGCGCCGAGCTTAGCCCCGACGTTCTAACTGCCGTGATACGGTACGCGGTATTCGTAGTTTGTTAAGGGTGGGTACTCTTGCGAGCCCCAGTCCTTTACAGAGCTCTACCCCCGCGCACTATTACACGACGCTAGCCCTAAAGCTATTTCGAGGAGAACCAGCTATCTCCGGGTTCGATTGGCATTTCACCGCTAACCACAGCTCATCCGGGAGCTTTACAACGCTCTACGGTGCGGCCCTCCACGTAGTATTACCTACGCTTCAGCCTGGCCATGGTTAGGTCACCCGGTTTCGGGTCTAATACGCAGTACTAAATCGCCCTATTCAGGCTCGCTTTCACTATGCCTCCGCCAAATGGCTTAAGCTTGCACTGCAAATTAACTCGCTGGATCGTTCTACAAAAAGCACGCCGTCACAGAATAAATCTGCTCCGACTCCTTGTAGGCACTAAGTTTCAGGATCTATTTCACTCCCCTCCCGGGGTTCTTTTCACCTTTCCCTCGCGGTACTTGTTCACTATCGATCACAAGATATGTTTAGCCTTGGCAGGTGGTCCTGCCGGATTCAATCAGGGTTTCTCGTGCCCCGACCTACTCGAGAAAACAAATATAAGGTCAGCTTCGCTTTCGCGTACCTGGCTGTCACAGTCTTTGGCTAATCTTTCCAAATTATTCTGCTAGCAAAGCCGATTTCTTACCTTACGGAGCGCTGACAGGCAACTCCTCGCATAAAAGAGTGCTGGAACAAGTTCCAGACCTCTTTCATGGTCATTTGTTAACTCACAACCCCTTATAAGTATTCGTCTGTCAACTTATTTGCCAGGTAATAAATTACCAGGCAAAAACTTAAAAGGTTTGGGCTCTTCCCATTTCGCTCGCCACTACTCTGGGAATCGTTATTTACTTTCTTTTCCTCTGCCTACTAAGATGTTTCAGTTCAGCAGGTTCCCTCTCGAATACCCTATATATTCAGGTATCGGTAACTAGACATGACTCTAGCTGGGTTTCCCCATTCGGAAATTTCCGGATCAAAGCTTGTATGACAGCTCCCCGAAACTTATCGCAGTCTTCCACGTCCTTCATCGGTATCTTGTGTCAAGGCATCCACTTAGTGCCCTTGAGTAACTTTTTATGCATTGGTCGACTAGTAGTTGGTACATACCACTCTATGCGTTAGGGCATAAAGTTGTCTCCAACTACGCCGTCGTCCTTTATCATCAAAACCTAATTGTTAATTTACCGAACTCCACTCTCGTTTGAGCTCACACAGCAGCACAGCCCACGGCTATACTTCTGTCTGACCTCAAGTCTCATCATCTTACCAAGATAGTGACCACTGTGTAAAGGACATTCTTGATGTGCTATTTGCAACAAAAATACCTCTGTTACACGTCCTGCTGTCCATGCGGGAAATGCCAGAGGTTTTCGGTCAATCGGAAAACTTTCGCTTACTTGAGATAGTATAGCCGAACTCCAGAGATAACACAATAGTCTTTTCCTGTTTTTCTTGAGGGAATCATCGTTCGCCCCCGATGCATGTCTTTATAGGGGTCGATCAGTTATAATCAACCTCGTCGTCAAGAAGCACAGCCCTCCCGAGAGGACGAAAATGGCACTCTTTAACGTCATGCCCAGAACACTACTCGTCGCACAGGTCATATTCGGAAGGCCCCTACGCAACCACCGCCTGTTCCATGCCGGCCAGGTCGACCAGCTCGTTGCGCGCCACATAGGCGTGGGCAATGCGGCCAAGGTCATTGCGAGGCTACTGGAAGAAGGATGGATCGAGGGGCGCCCAGCACCTCGAAACGCCCCTCGCCCACCCACCGGCAGGCCGCCCGTGTATTACTACACACGAACAAGCAAGGGCCAACGTGAGTTCACGGCCCTAGCCGACGACCTCGCCGATTACGGTATCGTGCTGGCAAGGTGACGATACGCACGCCGGGCTTTAGCTTGACCTAAAGCCCGGCGGCGGCACAAACAAAAAGCAGCCCCTCGCGGGACTACTTTAAGAGATAAAATCATGGTGGGCTTGCCAGGACTTGAACCTGGGACCTCGTCATTATCAGTGACGCGCTCTAACCAGCTGAGCTACAAGCCCGCGCGAAGTAACGTTGGTGCTTACCGCACCAGGTCTTGCCACCAAACTTTCATTTAGTAGCACAACCTGGTGGAGCATCAGGGACTCGAACCCTGGACCCCCTGCTTGCAAAGCAGGTGCTCTAGCCAACTGAGCTAATGCCCCTCGTAAACTTCCTTGCGGACAATCAATATTTTACCCAAAAAACGCCTTTTGAGCAAGCAATTATTACAACTTTCTGGTTCAAATTGATCTGTTAGGCCAAGCAAAACGCCTTCCGGAAATCGGAAGGCGTTTTCATTAACAGTATGGTAGTGCAATCAACGTCAGCAAAGGTAGAACTAAGTCCCATCTCTTCCCGAAGGTTGAGATAAATATTATTTTGTAGATCCAGCAAAATAATGGGACCGACCTAGCTCAACGTGTGATTGCTCGACACGTTGGCATAAACTCCCTAGAAAGGAGGTAATCCATCCGCACCTTCCGGTACGGATACCTTGTTACGACTTAACCCCAATCATCCCCCCCACCTTAGGCCTAAACGAGTTAGGACTTCGGGTGTTGGTGACTTTCATGGTTTGACGGGCGGTGTGTACAAGACCCGGGAACGTATTCACCGCAGTGTGCTGACCTGCGATTACTAGCGATTCCGGCTTCATGCAGGCGAGTTTCAGCCTGCAATCCGAACTGGGACCGGCTTTGATGGGATTTGCTCCGTCTCGCGACTTAGCAGCCCTTTGTACCGGCCATTGTAGCGCGTTTGTAGCCCAGGATATAAGGGTAATACAGACCTGACATCATCCCCCCCTTCCTCCCCGTTACCGGGGCAGTCTGAATAGAAAAATACAACTATTCATAAGGGTTGCGCTCGTTGATGGACTTAACCAAACATCTCACGACACGAGCTGACGACGGCCATGCAACACCTGTCACTTGGTTCCCGAAGGCACTCTCTGCTTTCGCAGAAATTCCAAGGATGTCAAACCCTGGTAAGGTTCTTCGCTTAGCCTCGAATTAAACAACACGCTCCACCGCTTGTGCGGGTCCCCGTCAATTCCTTTGAGTTTTAATCTTGCGACCGTACTCCCCAGGCGGGATGCTTAACGCGTTAGCTTCGTTACTGACCGGGTCGATACGGCCAACAACTAGCATCCATAGTTTACGGCGTGGACTACCCGGGTATCTAATCCGGTTCGCTCCCCACGCTTTCGTGCCTCAGGGTCAGAAATATGCCAGTAGACTGCCTACGCCATTGGTGTTCCTTCTAATATCTACGGATTTCACTCCTACACTAGAAATTCCATCTACCTCTCATATTCTCAAGTCTGCCAGTTCGAATAATAGCCTTATGGTTGAGCCACAAGATTTCACTATTCGCTTAACAAACCCCCTACGCAACTCTTTACGCCCAGTCACTCCGAATAACGCTTGGATCCTCCGTATGACCGCGGCTGCTGGCACGGAGTTAGCCGATCCTTATTCATAAGCTACCGTCATATTCCTCACTTATAAAAGCAGTTTACGACCCGAGGGCCTTCATCCTGCACGCGGCGTTGCTCCATCAGGCTTTCGCCCATTGTGGAAGATTCCTTACTGCTGCCTCCCGTAGGAGTCTGGACCGTGTCTCAGTTCCAGTCTGGCTGGTCATCCTCTCAGACCAGCTAAAGATCGTAGCTTTGGTGAGCCATTACCTCACCAACTGGCTAATCTTACGCAGGCTCTTCCCAAAGCGGATAAATCCTTTAATCCGAAGACCATATGCGGCATTAGCCTCGATTTCTCGAGGTTATTCCTCACTTTGGGGTAGATTCCTACGCGTTACTCAGCCGTCCGCCGCTCGCCATCACCCCGAAGGGCATGCTGCCGCACGACTTGCATGTATTAGGCACGCCGCCAGCGTTCATTCTGAGCCAGGATCAAACTCTCCATAAAAAGAATGTTTTTAAGAAAAACATTCACTCAAAAAACTGACGTTGATTTGCACTACTAAACTGTTAATGTCCTTGTCCAACTCCCATGACACACTTTACCGTGTCAAGCAGACTGATATTGATCTTACCTCAATGCGACCTCTACGTCAACACTTTAGCTGGCCAAAAGTGTTACATAAATTGCAACACTACGACCGCAGTAAGAATACCAATGATACTTCCCACCGTGACCTCTGATATACGATGGCCCATAGCGAGGTGAATTGATGGCTTAAGGCCTGCCCTTTTGGCGAGTTCAACCACGACCGGACCTTGTTCGCCAACGGAACGGCGAACATTTACTGCGTCATAGATGACGATCAGAGACAATATAAGGACAATGGCGAACGGCGCAGATGCTGTGCCGTCCTTAATGCCAATTACCATCAGGAGCGATAACATGAGCGCTGCGTGCGAGCTAGGCATGTTCCCCGACTTATAAAGGAATGACAGGTCACGAAATGAGCTGGCCTTGTAGGCCTGGCCCAGATACTTAAATATCTGGGCCAGCATCCAAGCTATAAGCGGTGCAACTATGTAGCTCGACAATTCTATACGCATACGTCTTCAACTCTTATGGTTTTATTGTAGCCTACTTTACGCAGACTCGCCTGCCTCGGCTTCATCGTCTTCGCCGAGCTCTTCGACAACCGTTTCGCTCACAAGACCTACTGATGCAACAGTGTCATCGCCGTTGAGGCGCATAACACGAACACCTTGAGTCGTACGGCCGAGCTGCGGAATGTCCTTGAGGCCGATACGGATCGCCTGCCCCTTGGTTGAGATAACCAGGATTTCTGGCGCCTCAGGCGAGATTGAGTGAACGGACACCAAATCACCTGTCTTAGTGTTCACGACGGCTGCCTTAATACCGACGCCACCACGCTTGTGCGCTGGGAAGTTCGATACCTTCGTAAGCTTACCGTAGCCGTTCTTACTCAGAACAAGTAGCTGGTGGTCGTCATCGACAAGATCAGCGCCAACCACACGGTCTCCTGGACGCAGGCGGATACCTCGTACGCCCCTGGCTGAGCGGCCCATAGAACGTGCGTCCTTCTCCTGGAAGCGGATTGCTTGGCCAAAGGCAGTTGAAATGATGACCTCATCTTCACCGCTACTGAGGTGGATCCAGCGCAACTCATCACCATCGTCCAGCTTGATCGCGATCAAGCCAGAGGTGCGAATGTTGTTATAGTCGACAATCGGAGTCTTCTTTACCGTACCGTGGGTGGTGATCATAAAGAAGTAACCCTTGTCGCCGCGGCTCTTGTCGATCTTAATCATCGACGTGACGTGCTCTTCTGGTTGAAGCTGGATCAGGTTGACCACAGCCACACCCTTAGCGGTCAGACCAGAGGATGGCACTTCGTGAACCTTCAGGCGGAAGACGCGACCCTTGTTCGTAAAGAGGAGTAGCCAGTCGTGCGTGCTCGCAGTTACCAGCTTGTCGATAACGTCCTCTTCCTTGGTCGTCATGCCACGCTTGCCCTTACCGCCCCTGTTCTGGCGACGATACTCGCTTACGAGTGAACGCTTGATGTAATTCTCTGTTGTGATGGTTACGACAACCTGCTCATCAGGGATGAGCTCTTCGTCGCTAAACTTGCCGAGCTCTTGACCAATGATTCTGGTACGACGCTCATCGGCGTAAGCCTTCCTCATTTCAAGGAGTTCTTCCTTAATGACTGCAAGGATCTTCTGCTCATCAGCTAGGATGGATTCTAATTGAGCAATCAGCTTGCGAAGTTCGGCCAATTCGTCCTCGATCTTCTTGCGCTCCAAACCAGTCAGTGCACGCAGCTGCATCGCCAAGATGGCGCGAGCTTGGATCTCACTGAGGCCAAACTTGCTCATCAAGTTCACCTGAGCCTCATCGCTAGACTGGCTGGCACGGATAACCGCGATCACCTCGTCGATGTGATCAAGCGCGATCGACAGACCTTCCAAGATGTGAGCGCGATCCTTTGCCTTCTGGAGTTCAAATTCAGTACGGCGGCGTACGACAACCTGACGGTGCTTTAGATATTCTTTCAGAATCTCTTCCAGCCCAAGAATACGTGGCTGGATACCATCAATCAGCGCCAACATGTTGTAATGAAAACTCGTCTGGAGCTGAGTCATCTTAAAGAGTTGGTTGAGGACCTTCTTTGGATAAGCGTCCTTCTTCAGCTCAACTACAATACGAATGGCACCCCGAGCACTTTCGTCGCGCAGGTCAGAAATGCCCATGATCTTCTTCTCTTTGACCAGGTCGGCGATGCGCTCAATGAGCGTCGCCTTGTTCACGGCGTATGGCATCTCCGTAACGACGATCTGGTGCTTACCCCTAGAGGTTTCTTCAATCTCGGCAATTGCACGAATGACAATGCCACCGCGACCAGTCGCGTACGCTTGACGAAGAGAATCGCCACCGTAAACGGTACCGCCCGTTGGGAAGTCTGGACCCTTCACGTACTTCAGGAGATCATCAAGCGTCGTGTCCTCGGGATGCTCAATAAGGTGAATGAGTGCATCCACCAACTCACCGAGGTTGTGCGGAGGAATACTCGTAGCCATACCGACGGCAATACCAATCTGTCCGTTCAGGAGTAGGTTCGGCAGCTTAGCTGGCAGAACGACAGGCTCCTTCTCTTCACCATCGTAGTTGTCGCGGAAGTCGACAGTATTCTTGTCGAGGTCAGCCAAGAGCTCAGCACCAGGCTTCGCCATACGAGCCTCAGTGTAACGAGCGGCAGCTGGTGGATCTCCGTCCATCGAACCAAAGTTACCCTGACCATCCACGAGCATGTAGCGCATGGCCCAATCCTGAGCCAGGCGAACCATAGAATCGTAAATAGCTGAGTCACCGTGTGGGTGGTACTTACCCATCACATCACCGGTGATACGTGCGCTCTTCACAAACTTCGTACCAGGGCGCCAGCCATTTCGCTCCATAGAGTAAAGAATGCGGCGGTGCACAGGCTTCAAACCGTCACGAACGTCAGGAAGCGCGCGATCGATGATCACGCTCATGGAGTAACGAAGGAAACTATCCTCCATAACGTTCTCAACAGTTCGGAGTTCAAGTGTCTTTGAGTGAGTCTGTTCTGCCACTGGCTGTTGCTCTACTACTTCACCTTCTACTGGGGTCTGCTTGTCGTCGTCCATGACTAAATGTCCAAATCTTCCGTATTAACAAATTTCGCACGTGTCTGAATGAAGTTCTTGCGGAGTTCGACCTCTGAACCCATCAGTTTGGTAAAAATCGCATCTGCCTTTTCGGCGTCCTCAACTTTAACCTGCATCAACACGCGGTTCTCAGGGTTCATTGTTGTTTCCCAAAGCTGAGAAGCATCCATTTCACCAAGACCCTTGTAGCGCTGCAGCATTGTCACGCCGGCTTGCTTGTTGCGGTCAGCGGTCGGGTCAATCTTTGTGCCACGCTCCTTGCGGTCAGCGATAAGCTGATCGAGGATTGCGTCGCGCTCTTCGTCGCTATAGGCATAGTACTTCTTATTTGGGCCAGTTCGCAGTAAGAACAGTGGTGGCTTGGCAAGATAGATGTGGCCGCCATCAACAACTTCGCGCATATAACGGAAGAAGAATGTCATCAGAAGTGTACTAATGTGGTGACCGTCAACATCGGCGTCCGTCATGATAATGATGCGGTCGTAACGGAGTGAGCGAATATCAAACTGCTCATCGATACCAACGCCGAGGGCCTTGATGAGGCTGACGATCTCGTTGTTGGCCAGCATCTTGTCCAGGCGAGCACGTTCAGTGTTCAAGACTTTACCTCGGAGTGGCAAGATCGCTTGGGTCTTGCTGTCGCGGCCGCTCTTTGCAGAGCCACCGGCCGAGTCACCCTCTACGATGTAGAGCTCAGAATTCTTTGGGTCCTTGCTCGAGCAGTCGGCAAGCTTACCCGGGAGGCTCAGGCCGTCGAGTGCACCCTTACGGATAACGTTCTCACGGGCGGCACGGGCGGCTTTGCGAGCACGAGAGGCCAAGGTTGCCTTACCGATAATCTTCTTAGCGGTGTTTGGATTTTCATCGAGGAAGTACGCAAAGTACTCGTTCATCACCTGTTCGACGTAACGACGCATCTCGGGGTTGCCAAGCTTGTTCTTAGTCTGACCTTCGAACTGTGGGTCCGGCAGCTTCACGAGGATAACCGCAGTCAGGCCTTCGCGAATGTCGTCACCCGTTAGGTTCTCTTCCTTTTCTTTCAGAAGACCGCTCTTGCGTGCATATTCATTAATGACGCGGGTCATGGCGCTACGGAAGCCAATCATGTGCGTACCGCCTTCAGGGTTGTAGACGTTGTTGGCGAACGCCTTCACGGTCTCGGCATAGCTATCGTTGTATTGAATAGCCACCTCAACCATGCAGTCCTCCATCTGACGCTCTACATAGAAGATCTCATCACTCAAAATATCTTTGCCAATGTTCAAGTGCTTTACATACGACTTGATACCGCCGTCAAAATAGAAAGCATAACTCTCACCAGTGCGCTCATCACTAACCGAAGCGTAGAAGCCCTTAGTCAAATAAGCCTGGTGTCGTAAATAGTCTACGACCCACTTGTAGTCCATGACGACTGTCTCAAAGATAGTTTCGTCTGGATAGTATGTGATGCTTGTGCCAGTATCATTGGCTGTCGTTTTACCGATCACCTTAACATCACCTTGTGGTACACCGCGCTCATAGTCCTGCGCGTAGATCTTGCCGTCCTTGCGAACTTCAGCGTGCAGCTTCGTAGACAAAGCGTTCACAACGCTCGAACCCACACCGTGCAGACCAGATGAAACCTTATAGCCACCGCCACCGAACTTACCACCTGCGTGCAGTACGGTCAGAACGGTTTCAAGTGTGCTCTTCCCCGTCTTTGGGTGCTTGTCGACAGGAATACCTCGTCCGTCGTCATCGACCCTGATGCCGCCATCGGCAAGGAGGAATACTTCTACCTTTGTACCGAATCCAGCAATTGCTTCGTCGACAGAGTTATCGGCGATTTCCTTAATAAGATGGTGAACACCGTCGTAACCGGTGCTACCAATATACATACCCGGTCGCTTACGTACCGGCTCAAGACCTTCGAGCACCTGAATTTGACTAGAATCATACTCAGCAGCTGACTGTTTTTGTTTAGCCATAATCCCCTCGTCAGAAATAACTTTTACAGAACTATCTAATTATACCGTTTAACCTGTAGTCATTCAACCTATTGAATTGAACATATTTTTTATGCTAAATTTAAACATAAGGAGAAAACAAAAATGTTCCGCAAGTTAGTTTCCAGCTTGCCATTCAGCCCGGCACTAGTTGGACAACTCGGATTCTATGCACGGAGGTTGAGCAAGGAGCAAGCCACAAGGCGCCTTGGTCTTATCTTTACGGCGCTCGCGCTGGTGGTGCAAAGCTTCACACTGTTCAGCCCGCCTGAGCAATCTTATGCTGCGTCCCCTACCAACGAATGTCAGTACAATAGTGCTCTCACTAAAAACGACCCTGACTGCAAGCCGTGCCCCTCTAATGCTTCGCTCTGGATAAAGGACGGTGGCTGTAATTCGAACATCTCGCTGACAATGGATGCAGCAAACCTGAGCCAATCAGGCAAAGCCGCCACAAAAGTAACTGCAGCGCCTGGCGATCGTATCCAGTACAATCTGCACACGACGAACACGTCACGAAATCGAGCTAATGTCGCTATAGAGCAAAATATAACTGACTTACTCGAATACGCGACCGTCATTGACACTGGTGGCGGCACATTCGATGCAGCTACGAAGAAAGTAACCTGGGGTAGCGTTTCTCTAAACAGCGGACAAGCTGATCTGCGTAGCTTCGTCATACAGCTAAAGGATACTATTGTGGCCACCCCACGCGCCGCAGACAACCCAACCTCATACGACTGCGTGCTCAACAGCGCTTATGGCAACACAATCAAAATTGCCATAAGCTGCCCACTTGGCAAAGAGATCGAGGGCACCGTAAAGCAACTACCAGAGACTGGAATCGGCGCGAACGTCTTCTTCTCCCTTGTGGTCATAATGGTCGTCACCTACTTCTACGCTCGATCGCGTCAGATGAACCGCGAGATGAAAGTCATCCGTCACGACTTTAATGTAGGATAAAAAGAATATGAGCAATCAAGAACACGTCGAACATCATCCAGAAAATACGCACACAGGCCATGAGCGCCCGCGTGAGCTAGGCGCTGAGCCTCGGCAGAGTCCTGAACGCCATAGCGAGAACGAAGCGCACACGACGCACGAGAACGCGCGAAACGAAGCCATCCAGGCCGCACTCCGCAGCAAAGAGCAGGGTAAAGAGAAACGAACGCATCAAGCCGCTCGCCACAATGCCGCTCATCTCGTGAAGGACGACCGCGAAGAAAGCTTCGAACAGACCATGGAAGAAGTCCGACATGATCTTCCCCGCTCTACTCGTGGCTTTAGTCGGTTCATACACAACCCAACTATTGAGCGTATAAGCGAAATTCTCGGCAATACAGTAGCCCGCCCTGATGCGATCTTGGCAGGCGGCATTACAGCATTCATTGTTGTACTGGGTTTGTACTTCTACGCTAAGTACGCTGGCTTTACACTGCGCGGCTCTGAGACCATCCTCGCCTTTGTAGCAGGTTGGTTGCTCGGCATACTCTTCGACTTCTTCAAGACCATGTTCACCGGCAAGCGTTAGAGCGCTTAGGCTGAGGTTGTAGTTTTTTTGTCAGCGGCTTTAGCTTCTTCATTAGTGTGGTGAAGATTACCACGTACATCTATAAAAATCTCATCTACTTGGGACTCGGCCTCTTTTACCGAGGCTTCTGGTGCTGGCTTTTCAGCCTCCGTCCCAACCTCAGGCAGATCACGATTGATCTTGAGTGTGGTCTCATCCGAAACCTTCGGCTGCACTACGGGCACAGCTTTTGGTGGTTCGACAACAGGAGATGCAGGGACAACGGGTTGCGGCGGGGCTATAGGCGGTTGCTGGGGAGCTGGCTGTGGAGCAGGAACAGGCTGTGGGGGTGGCGTTGGCTGAACGACAGGAGTTGGGCTTGCAGCTGGTGCTGGAGTTTGGCTCTTGCGCTTAGCCAGCCACTCATCTAGGAACGATGAGCCTGTTCCACTAGCCTTTGGCTGAGTTTGAGCAGGCGCACCTGGTTGGGCAGCCGCAGGCGAACTAACGCCGGGCTGAGACTCCCTGGCGTCATCTCCGGCGCGGAGACGCTTGAATATCTCTTGTTCTACATTTGCACGTGGAGTGCCATATTTCGCAGCAGACAAACGCTTGAGCGCGTCCGTAAGCTGCTGGTTGGGCTTCCCGAGCGGCGGGATAAGCGACATGCTGAATGGCGACGAAGGTACATTATTGATCATGACTGAGGCGACACTCTCAAAGTTAGGAAGCTTCGTGAGGTCCTCGGCATCAAACACTGGGCTAAACTTCTTTACCATCAGTTCGGCGTCAGTTGTACCAATACGACCAGAAATGATCGTACCGACGTTACCAATGATCGCTTCGCGAATCTTGTCATTCAGCTGGGTCATAAACTGGTTAGCCAAGATAAGGTTCAGGCGATATTTACGTGCCTCAGATAGGATGCCCTCAAACGAGTCCGTCGCGAAGTTCTGGAACTCGTCCACATACAGACTAAAGTCCTGGCGCTGATCTTCGGGGGTATCAGCTCGCCCCATTGCTGCAGCCTGGAACTTCATCACAAAGATCATACCGAGCAACTGCGAGTTGAGTTCGCCCGTCTTACCCTTACTCAAGTTTACGAGCAGGATCTTCTTATTATCCATGATATCGCGGAGGTTAAAGCCGCTCTTTGTCTGGCCGATGATATTGCGCATCATCTCGTTGCTCAGGAACGCGCCAAACTTACTCACGAACCAGCCCAACACCTCACTCTTGTGGTAATCACTCGTCTGGGCCATCTCTTTATTCCAGAAGTCCAGAACAGTCTGGTCCTTGACGTACTTCAGCTTTGCTTTAGCAAACTCGTTGTCATTAAACACCTGTGGGATATCAATGAATGACGAACCGTTCGGATCAGCCATGATAGTGAGGGCCGCGTTGCGGAACCAGTGCTCATAGCGAGGACCGATAATACCGGTGTGACCTGGGTCGTACAGGCGGTACAGCATCGCGATGGCTTCCTGAACCAAGAAGTCTTTCTGCTCGTCGTTCTCAAACTCGAAGAGGTTGAGGCCGACCGGATTGTTCATATCGCCAGGAGAGAAATAGATCACATCTTCCACACGCTCCTTAGGCACCATGCCCAGAAGCTTCTCGGCGGAGTCACCATGCGGATCGACAAATGCGAAGCCGCGACCATCGAGCATATCCTGCAAAGCGAGGTTTTCGAGCAAACCCGACTTACCAGTACCGGTCTGACCAATGATGTAAACATGACGACGTCTGTCCGTCACGCTCAGACGGATTTCTTTCTTCACACCTCTATAAACATTGTAGCCAAGCAGCAACCCCTCATCGAGCATCTGGCTTGGACCATCGACTTGCTTAGACGCTTGTCGTTGTAATTGTGACGTCGGTGTATTTCTCTGGTCAGGAAAGTGAAAGATCGTCGCCAGTTCGACACTATTCAGGATGTTAGAGCGGAACTCCTGTGGGAAGAAGCGGAAAATAAATGCAGTTACGAAACTCTCAATGCTCTTAGCTGGAGTAAACTTAAAACCGTTCTTACCAGGGGCATCGAACAGCGAGAAGGCGGCGACAAGGTTCTTGAGGATAGCTTGCGAACGACTAGCTGTATTCGACGAAGCAATAACGCGAATGAGGACCTCGTAACCCGGATGCCTGGTCTTCTCTTCGAGCGCATCAACGGTAGCCTGCTCGAGTGCTGAAAGCTGCTTGTCTTCTGGCTTTACTTCCTGCGCCTCAGGCGGCTTCCAGAGGGCGTTCAGAAGACTCTTCGCTGCTGGACCAGCTGACTTGCCCTTATCTTTACGAATCCTTGCTGCAAGGTCGAGTGACTTCTTGGACCACTTGTCACCTGCTGGTCGTAGCAAAATCTGAATAGCGGCGCCATCCTCTTGGGTGACCACCGCAAGGGCGCTCAAGATAGCCTGCATCGCATCGCGCTTAGAATCCTGGTAGGTAGCAATCGGGTAGCTAAATTCTCGCTTGAGCGTCAGCTCCCCACCGATAGTGCCGCTGATCTTACCAACCTGGCTAAATATATTGTGCTCTTCTGCTTCTTCGAGGGTGGCGCTTGGGTAGGCCGCTACGACAGCCTGCTTGACGACGTCCACGAGTACCAGTGGCACGACGATGTAATAGTGAATCAGACCTTTGGTGGCAACAACTTCAAAGGTTAGGTGTCGCTGGCCATAGACGCGTGTCTTAAAGCCCTTCATGGCGGTACTAGCGACGATGTTGTACATGATCTGAGCCTGTGAGATCGCCTCATCGGTTACGTCACGAACGTCACGCCCACCTACTTCGATGTCGTCACTAGAAGGCGGCAGATGAATAAGAAGAGGAACCGTCTTGAGGCCTCGCTCATAGTTCTTTGCCTCACGCGTAATCCGACGGTACTGCCAGTACGCGACATACAGGAACAGTGCCAACAGCACACCCCCGATGAAAAACGCTATGAGTACCCCTGCCATATAGTCCTACCTCAATTAATCGCTTAGTTTGACGTCCTTGCCGTACCGCTTCTTCATGTAGTCGGCCTGTAGCTTGCTCACCTCTTTCTCTTGAGCGTAAGGGTCGCTACGCGTCTGCTCGATAATCTTCTTGGCCTTATCCACCCACTCCTTCTCTATCAGATCGTCATCGGCCGCGACCAGTGGATTACCTATGCTGATCGGAGCTGCTGCCGCGCCATCAGTCGGCTGTGCTGGTGTCGGCAAAAAAGGCTGTGCAGGCGCCGCAGGAATAGTAGCCGGCGGCTCGGTTGGTGCTTGCGGTTGGATCTCCTTACGCTCGGTCGAGTTTGGCTGAGCCTCAACATTCTGAGGTCGCGGCGCCTGCTCGGGAGCTATAGGTGATACTTCTCGCCTCTGTTGGCCGCCCATCTCAGGAGACGGACTGGGCATAGGTAGATTTGGCTCCATAACTAGCTAAATTGTAACACAAATCATAAGCATGTAACTGATCGTCAGCGGCGTTTTACGACGTAGAAGCAAGCAAAGCCGACTAATGCCAGTACCAGGACAAAGTCCTTCACCTCAAGTTGGCCAATGGAATTGAGCGCAAGTAAAAATACTGGAGCTAAGGCTATGATGCTCGATAGATAGTAAAGCTTTCGCCTCGATGCAACCCGAATCGTCACAAAGTACGCAAGCAGCATCATGACCAAAGTGAGCAGCAAGTATAATGCGCTCGAAATAAATGCATATGCCAGTCCGAAGACAAGCAAAATTCCCGCCGGACCTACGTCCAGAGGATTCGTTCTGTTTAAGAGAACGACTAACCCCGCAAAGCTCAAAATTGGTAAGATATAAGGAAGATACTTCTTTAACTGCACCGCTAGATTCTGCATAACACTCCCTATTATGCCTAGCACTCAGGCAATTAAAAAGGCCTGAGCGGGAAAATCCGCTCCTAATATATTAACTATTTAGCGCTTCCCGCTCGAGGCTGACTGACCGCTCTCCATAAAGAGAGCGACGAATGAATTGTGGAAGGATGGCCGATCATCTCGACAGGCCTCTCCCTCCAAGTTCGCCACTTAGTGATAACAGCGACTGCCACGCGTTGGGTGGCCCCCGGTGCTATCACTAAGTGGACTTACAACTTAAGAAATGTGCGAGCTTTTATTTTTGTAACGTTTTTATTTTTACTAAAAGCTTACGTTCAATGTAGCACGCCAAGACGCTTATGTCAATAATTACAACCATACCTAATGTAGTTATATTTACATTCTATATCCTCTCGCGTCCGTCAAAAATGCTGTTTGTTGTTATAAAAACATAAAACTGGCTATCACAAGATCTTCCAAAGCTTAAGATGAGATCTACGCAGTTTTTGTGGGTTCCGTGTGCTCGAATTCCTGCATGAAAATCTAGAAAACGGCACCTGAAGCGTTGCAGGGCAACCGCTCTTGGCCGGCTTCAGGAAAAAGATCATCCGCAGCATAGGCCGGTGTGCCACAGGCAGTTCAGTCGTTCCCTCGCCTAGCAAGCGAGCCCCACTTCCACGCAAGGCCGCGACACATATACACTGCGACGCGTGACGCTGTGTGCACTCGACCAAAAATTGCCGAACAAAAGTCACCTACCTATAAGAAGCAGGCACGCCCACCCGCAGGACACGCCCAGAAGACCAACCCGAGCGGGCCGCCGGCACAGCAAGGTCAACTCGTCGCGACGGCTGCCAACAAAAGTCACAGTGCCGAGCCGAGCCCGCTACCTTCTGGATAGTCTTTATGGTGGTCACAGCATATATCTCGAAAAGGTCGCCCACGGGCGCTATCACCTTAGCGCTTTCAGTTTTCCACAGATTTCTAAATCCCCTAAAAAACTTGTTGACAGCCATAAGCGTGACTACTAATATAGGGATAGCACTGAATAAAAAAAGTGCTCAAAAACAAAAAACGAAAACTCTAACAACGGCTTCTCGCAGGCCGTTGTTTTTTATCTATACGACCTCAGTTGCCTGATAACAAAAATGACCCAGCAAATGCTGAGTCATTTTTGGTGGAGCTGCGGGGAATCGCACCCCGGTCCGTCTGGTCATCCATCACCGGTCTACAAGCTTAGGACATTTGGATGATAGTCTGGTTGGCATAAACAATGCCCAACAAAGCCAACCGAGACCTACGAATTAAAGTCGACATACCGCTCCGCAGCCACGGTATATCCAAGCCAAATGAGTATGACATCATCGCCCCTATTTGGCGTCGGGACGAATTGACGGTTGCTAAAAGCCTATTAGGCAGCAACTGGTGCGAAAGCTGGAGCGCGGAAAGCGTCAGCTACTCGCTGTACAAATGACTTTGCAGTTATCTGTGTGAACGTTAACGCCCGTTCAAACGACTTGCGTAGTGATAGATGTAAAAATCCAAACGTCGAAGCTAAAGATCAGCCCCTCGTTAACATAAGTATTATAACATACTTGTGGTTTTTGGGCTACTAGTGCTTTAATGTCGGTCATCCATGACAGCACACGTATTTTCAGCCACCAGTCTAGGTTACGAGGGTAAGCTTATCGATGTCGAGAGCGATTCCAGCAATGGCCTGCCTACGCTCATCATCGTTGGTCTCGGTAATAAAGCAGTCGACGAAGCAAAAGAACGCGTTCGAAGCGCCATCAAAAACTCCGGTCTCGACTTCCCCAGGAAGCGCATTACGATCAACCTGGCACCGGCCGACCTTCCGAAAGACGGCTCGCACCTGGACCTTCCCATCGCGCTGTCTATCTTGAAGGTTAGCGGCCAGCTACCTGAAGACAGCCTCAGGGACACGCTACTTGTTGGGGAGCTCAGCCTCGACGGCACCTTAAAGCCCGTAGGCGGCATAATCAGTCACGCCGAGGTCGCCAAGCAACTAGGCTACAAAAACATCGTAGTGCCCATCGAGAATGCCCCACAGGCTAGCCTCATACATGGCCTCGTGGTGCTGGGAGCACGGTGTCTCAAAGACGTTTACCTCCACGCGAAGGATGAGCAAAAGATAGCTCCCCTGCCAATCGAACCGCCCATGCCCAGAAGGGCCAACCTCGACAGCAATACGCTTGATCACGTGTACGGCCAGGCGCAGGCCAAACGTGCGCTCATTATCGCTGCAGCCGGTGGCCACAACATTCTTTTTGATGGGCCACCAGGTTCGGGCAAGACCATGCTTGCCCGAACGCTCACTTCCCTTCTTCCCCCACTCAGCGACGAAGAGAGGATCGAAGTTACAAAATTACATAGCCTGGCCGGGGAAAAGCCTCTCGACATCATTACGGGGCGACCGTTCCGCTCACCCCACCACGGAGCAAGCACTGTCGCGCTCATCGGTGGCGGTCAGCGCAGTAAACCGGGCGAAATCAGCCTCGCGCACCGCGGTGTCCTGTTTCTGGACGAGCTCCCAGAGTATCAACGCTCCGCGCTCGAGAGCCTTCGGCAGCCCCTCGAGGACAAGGTGGTTCACATCGCACGCGCCAATCATCGCAGTTCCTACCCTGCCAACTTTATGCTTGTAGCCACTCAAAACCCCTGCCCCTGTGGTTTCGCAAGTGATCCAGTGAAGGAGTGCACCTGTTCCGCGTTTCAAATCGCCCAATATCAACGCAAGATCTCAGGCCCGCTACTAGATCGTATCGATCTCTTCGTATCAGTGGC